>Ga0256405_10001967_pt1 | contig 51210 bp, 47 predicted proteins | sample RumenRJG_02DNA_FD_189096 | JGI IMG/M metagenome (GOLD analysis project Ga0256405, IMG submission 189096) | Bovine rumen microbial communities from Lethbridge, Alberta, Canada - RJG_02 | ecosystem: Host-associated > Mammals > Digestive system > Stomach > Rumen | place: Canada: Alberta...
ACACTCGATCTCTCCACCACTTATTCCCAAAAGATGGCAAACCAGATGGGCTGGAGCAGCTATGGACATAAAGAGTACGGCGAGGAATGGCTTGCAAAATATAAATCAGGCGGAGTTACAGGTGGCGGACAGATTGTCGAGGAAAAAGGTCCCGGCGGCGTTGTAAAGACAGCCCAGGGACAGATAGGTATTACTGAAAATCCTGCAGGCTCCAACACAGTCATATATAATACCGAATACTACGGAACGGAAGTAAGCGGCTCGGATTACCCGTGGTGCTGCGTATTCGTCTGGTGGTGCTTCAATAAGAGCGGTAACGGTGATGCCTTCTATAACGGTGGAAAGACAGCAGGCTGCAGCACGGTACATACCTGGGCACAGAGTAACGGACTTATCATCAGCTCAGCTGAAGCAACCTACGGGGATCTGGTACTGTTCAGTACGGATGAACATATTGAGATTGTTGTAGCTAATAACGGAGACGGCTCCTATACGACTATCGGAGGTAATACCGGTTCAGGGGATTCGGGCTCCCAGTCAAACGGCGGCGGAGTCTTTATGAGAACAAGATACATGAGTGGAGACTTCCCGATAACGCTGTTCATAAGACCGCCATATAACGAAGATGATGACTAAACTTTTAGACGAAAAGTCCAAAGGTTGGAAAGGACAAAAATGGTTACAGAAGAAGATATGAAGGAAAAGCTGAATAAACTCAGTGAACAAAAACGCCTTCAGGAAGAAAAGACAAAAGCTGCAAATGAAGCACTTACAAATGCAAGAAAACGCTGCAGCAAAGAAAATGCAAAGCTTGAAGCCATTAATGCAGAGATAAACCGCATTGATGGCTATTTATTTAGAAAGGTAACACTAAAATTCGGTTTTAAGGATCATGAGGAGCTTGAAGCATTTCTTGTTAAGAGTAAAGCCAAAGGCGCCTCACTGGAAGAAACTGAAGAAAGGATAGGAAACGAAGAATGAAACTAAAAGTATTACTGCTTAGTATGACAATGATGCTTTCCATGGCAGGCTCCAGTATCTTCGGAGTCAGGACGGAGACAGCAAAACCTGAAACCACGACGGAAAGTACTACTGAGGACGAAGTAAGAGAGGATGCCTCCCATACAGGAGAGGATGAGGACAAGACAGAAACGAAAACGGAGCAGCCTACAACAGAGACAGTCCCGGTTGTCGTTCCCGAAAAAGATGATTCAAAGGATCCCGCGGTAGATACCACAAAGGGTAAGTATAAGATCACCATAACCCCTGAAACATCAGGCTGGTTCAACGAGGCAACAAACCTTGTTGTAAAGTATGAATATCTCTCAAGCGTGCTTGTGGAACCAAAGATAGAAAAGGTTGAAGCAAAGGCCGGATCAAACGGTACCTGGGTGGATATAACAGATGATATGAAGTTTGAAATAAGTGAAAACTGTACGGTGTATGTGAAGATAACGGATCAGTATGAGAATGAGTATGAGAAATCAAAGCAGATAAAGATATTCGATACTGTAGCACCGACACTCAATGCAGCTGTAAATGAAGGGCTTCTCACTGTCATGACCTATGATACGGAGAGTGGCGTGGATTCAGTCTATATCAACGGCTATGAATATACACCTGATGAGAACGGGATAGTATCAATAAGACTGGAAAAGTTTGATGCGACCTATCAGTACTTTTATGTATATGCCATCGACAGTGCAGGAAACGTGAGCACGGTATACACGATAAATAATCCATACTGGACAGATCCAAATGCCGAGACTGAGGACGGGGAGGAGAAGGAGGATCCGGCTGAGAGTCTTCCTGAAAATGCCACACCTCAGACAACAGGTGAATCAAAGGCAGAGGTCACTTCCGTAACTGATGAAGACGGAGAGGATATAACTGACGAAGTAAAGAGCAAGCAGTTTTATTCCATAATAACTGCAGACGGTCAGCAGTATTATCTGATAATAGATATGACAGCAGCACAGAATAATGGAGATACAGAAAACACAGCCTATGCTGGAACTGGTTCAAGCTATAAAAATCAGAGCCCTAATAACGGAACTGTATACTTCCTGACAGCGGTTTCAAATCAGAATCTCTTAAACTTCACAAATGACGGAGAAGAGACACTTCCTAAGAATTCAGCCGCAAGATCAAATGGTATTGACACGCAGTCGGTGACACCGGTAACAAAGGGAACTCAAGAGGCAGCAGAACCGGCAACCGAGACTGATGCGAAGGATGCAGAAATAAAAGAATCAGATAAACCAAAACCTGACAGATCAAACATCCTGATAATAGGAGCCGTAATCCTGGCTGGTGCAGTTGTAGTCGCAGTAAAACTCCTGGGAGGAAAGAAAGGAAAACCCGAGCAGAGTGACGACTCCCTTTACGACGAAAGAGATGAAAACGAAGAATAACAAAACAGCATAAAGCAACAGAAAGAAAACAAAGAGTGAAGGAGCAGGGAACAACACCCTGCTCTTTTAATACTCGGAAAGGAAAGAAATGAAAAAGAAAAAGACAATAAAACTGCTTCGTATCACATCGGCAGTATCGATTATTTCAGCTGCTTTCTGCATCTGCTACAGAGTAAAAGAACTTATCAGAAAGAAGAAAGAGGCAGAACGAGAAAGGAAGAATGACCAGAATGTCATATATGAATCTATATGGTCGCTTGAAGAGAGAATGGCTAAAACAGATGATGACATAAAAGATATAAACGAAAGAATAATGTTCATAAACAAAGAGAAATGCTTGGAATGAGAATACGTACAGATGTGGATACGATGAATATGAAGATGAGGAGGACAAAGAATAATGGAAAATGATTTAAAGGAATTCCTTGAAGGAAAGGACACAAAAGAAGCAACGGAAGAAAAGGCTGAATATAAGGAGATAACCCTTAAGTTCGGCAAAGGCCTTGTAGGAGATGAGTTTAAAGGAAAGGACGGGAACAGCTACAGACAGATAATGATTCCGCCGAATGAAGAGACAAAGACACCATGGCAGAGCTTTGTCGTTAAGTCAAACCAGGTGCATGACAATCAGTTCGGAAAAGGAATGTGGTGCAAGCTTCCTGAGAACGGCAGCACAACTGTAGTAAAGCATGTAGCAAAGGGAGTCGATGAATCCGGAAAGACTATTTGGGAGAATGAGAAGAACAAAATCCCGAACAAGGAACTTAAAGCAATGGTCGAGGCCTATAAGAATAAGGATAAAGCCCAGGAAACCACAAAAGCGGAATCAAAGGATGCCCTCCTGGATAAGATCGAGAAGAAAGCACTCGAGGCAAATGCAAAGGAAAAGAAAGCTCCGAAGAAGACCAAGAGTAAAGCGAAAGAAGCGAGGTAGACAGGATGAAACTTGTGATTACAGAAAAGCCGAGTGTTGCAGCATCCATAGCGAGAGTGATAGGAGCAGCCTCAAAGAAGGATGGTTTCTATGAAGGAGGAGGCTACCTTGTTTCCTGGTGTGTCGGTCATCTGGTAGAGCTGGCACAGCCCCAGGAATATAGTGAAATATATGAAAAGTGGTCCTATACGAGCCTGCCGATCATTCCGGATGAATGGAAGTACAGTATAAAAAAGGATACAAGGAAACAGTTTAATATCCTTAAAAGTCTGATGGACCGCCGGGATGTGGAGACAGTAGTATGTGCAACTGATGCCGGACGGGAAGGAGAACTTATCTTCAGACTGGTATATGAGCAGGCAGGCTGCAGCAAGCCGATGGAAAGGCTGTGGATCTCTTCCATGGAGGATAAAGCCATAAAAGACGGAATGAATAACCTGAAGCCTGGAAATGATTACGACGCACTCTACAGCGCAGCCCTTGCGAGACAGGAGGCTGACTGGCTTGTGGGAATCAATGGAACGAGGCTCTTTACAGTCCTCTATGGCGGTAAGGTTCTTAAGGTCGGAAGAGTACAGACACCGACACTCAACATGCTTGTAGAAAGAGAGTCGGAGATAACAGGTTTTAAAAAGCAGCAGTATTTTATGATTCATATCCTTATGAAGGGTATAGATGCAGTATCTGAAAGAATAGACAGTAAGGTGCAGGCAGAAAAGCTGATGGAGAACTGCTACGGTAATACAGCAGTTGTTACGAGTGTGGTGAAGGAAAAGAAAAATGCAGCACCGCCGAAGCTGTATGATCTTACCTCTCTTCAGAGAGACGCCAATAAGCTGTTCGGTTTTACAGCAAAGAAGACGCTTGATCATACCCAGACGCTTTATGAGAGAAAGCTTGTTACTTATCCGAGAACTGACAGCAGGTATCTCACGAATGATATGGAAGCCTCAGTAATGGATGTGATAGCTGCAGTAAATAAGAATGTGATAATCGATAATGGCAACGGTCCTAAACTCGATATAAAGCAGGTAATGAATTCAAAGAAGGTATCTGACCATCATGCGATTATCCCGACTGTGGAAGTTGGAAAGGCGAATCTGAATACTCTCTCTCAGGACGAACAGAAGATACTTTATCTGATCTCAGCAAGGCTTCTTGAAGCAACAGAGCAACCCTATAAATATATGGCTCAGAAGGTCACATTTGAATGTGCCGGGACAGAGTTTACTGCTAAGGGCAGATACACCATAGATCCGGGCTGGAAGATCTATGAGGATATCCTAAAGTCTATTTATAAACCATCAAAGGATGAAGAGTCAGAGGATGATTGCAGACTTCCTGAAATAGGTGAAGGCGAAGTATTTGAAAAGGTGGAGAGTAAAGTGACAGAACACTTTACAAAGCCGCCATTAAGATACACTGAAGCAAGTCTTCTTTCTGCCATGGAAAAGGCCGGCTCCAAAGATATGGAATCTGATGTTGAAAGAAAAGGACTCGGCACTCCTGCAACAAGGGCGGACATAATTGAAAAGCTTGTTAAGGACGGCTTTGTAAAAAGAGAAAAGAAAAATCTGATTCCGACTGATGATGGAATAAAGCTTATAACCATCCTGCCTGATATAGTGAAGTCACCGAAGCTTACAGCTGACTGGGAGAATACACTTTCCTTGATTGCGAAGGGTGAGTCACAGTACAGCGACTTTATAAACGGCATAACAAAGATGGTTCGTGAGCTTGTAGAAACCTATCACAGTGTAAAGGAAGAGGACAAGAAGCTGTTTCAGAGAGGAGAAGTGATCGGTGACTGTCCATATTGCGGAGGTGATGTGGTAAAGGGAATCTATGGCTTCTACTGCAGAAATAAATGCGGTATGCAGCTGAACAGTGCAATGGGTATAAATCTTAATGAATCCCAGCTGAAAAAGCTTCTTGAAGGAAAGAAGATATTTGTAAAAAACATAAAGAGAAAGAATAAAGGAACCTTTGATGCTTATCTTATTCCTGACGGAATAGCCGACTTCTGTTACGAAAAAGCAGACGGAACAAAGGTAAGCGGAAAGCAGTTTGAATTCAGAATGGAATTCCCTGATGAATACTAAGGGATTTCAATATAACCATTAACCATGAGGCGGGAGTGATCCTGCCTCAAATTTATTAAAGAAGGAGAAAAGAAATGATTGATAACACAACGTATATTCCTGGTGCTTCAAATGATTTCTTCAGTAATGAAGCATATAGGGCAAGGATGGCAGCGTACATCAAAGGAGTAAGAAAGTACAGACTCAAAGAAGATGCTCAGGCTGAGAGCAAGAAGAAAGCAGCCGGAATCGGAGGTAACTAACTATGATGAATTTTGAGGATATAAAGGATTCACTTACCGTAAAGGTAGTAAATACAGAAAACAATAAGGATTATCTTGCAGATAAGCCTACAGAGCAGATTGAAGACATGTCTGTTGTATTCGCAGCTGTCGTAAAAGAAACAGATGAAGGAAGAATGACACTTCCTATTACAAATGAGATTATGGAAGCCATGGGAGTTGATAAGGCACAGCTTAAGGAAACAGCACTCAATAATCTGGCTGAGAATGATTATTCCTTTAAAAGTATGAGAGATGTTCTGGTTGGAATGATGTTTCCAGATGGAGTCCCAGAGAATGATCCTATGGTAGATATGATGCTTCCTCCAGAGGATCCGGATATGCAGATGTATGTACTTTCAAATGAGCAGAATGTAAATGGAGCATCTGAGATTCTGAATCAGAAGGCTATGGATGAAATAGCAGAAAAGCTGGGCGGTGACTTTGTAGTGCTTCCAAGTAGCGTACATGAAACAATTGTTCTTCCTCTGAAAGAAGACATGGAGCCTGGAGTAATGGAAAATATGGTTCAGGAAATCAATTCCGGAGTAGTGAGTGCTGAGGATAAGCTTTCTGATCACGTATTCCAGTATGACTCTGAGAATCATGAACTTGTGCGTATGGATAAAATGGAAGAACGTAAGCAGGAAAAGGAAGCCACAAAGAGTGAAATAGCTGATGATAAGACAGATAAGGCTAAGACTGAAAAGGCAGCTCCTAAGAAGTCTTCATCTCTTCAGGACAGGATTTCAAAGAAACAGACTGAGGTTGATAAAAGAGAAGCAACCAAGCCGCAGCCATCCAAGAAAAGGGATGTGGCTTTGGCATAGGGCCTCTATCTAAATCAGGGGATGTCTGCGGACATCTCCGCCCTTTTTTTAAATTGTTCCATCTGTGATTTGATGTATTTGTGTGGTATATTAGAACAGTAACAGTGAAAATTATATTTCAGGATATATGGGTAAGGAGAAATATGCAGACATCCGAGAGCTTTCGACTAAGCGCGCTGTTATCTTTTTCCGGAGGATTACAGGATGCGTACACATATAATGTTAGAGATAAGGTTTTTGCAAATGCTCAGACCGGCAATGTGGTTTTGATGAGTCAGAACTTCATGCAGGGAAATTACATGCAGGGATTACACTATATGTGTCCGCTTCTTTCGTTTGCCCTCGGAATCTTCGTAGCGGAGAGAATAGAAAACAGATACAAAAATATGGAAAAGATCCATTGGAGACAGATCATCCTTTTGATTGAAATGCTGGCCCTTGTAATTGTAGGATTTCTTTCGGCAGAAATGAATATGATTGCAAATATCCTTGTTTCATTTTCTTGTGCAATGCAGGTGCAGACATTCAGAAAAGTTCATGGATATGGCTATGCAAGTACGATGTGCATTGGAAATTTAAGGAGTGGAACCGAGAGCCTTTCTCAGTATCTTAGAAATAAAAACAAAGATTCGCTATATAAGGCATTACACTTCTTTGGGATCATTCTGATATTTGCTATTGGTGCAGGGATTGGTGGAGTTTTATCCGGAACACTTGGCTTGAAAACCATATGGATATCTGTTGCTATAATGCTTGTGGTTACAATAATGATGTCTCGTGAAGAGTGATGGGAACATTATATTCCAGCATAATCTACTAGCACAGGCTTTACAAAACGCATTATTTATGGCATAATCATGAAAACAAATAGGGGAATGATGTCTCCCTGGATGCAAATCCAAACCGCTGATACAGCTGATGACTTCTGCAATTACTAAATGCAGGATAGTTGTCGGCTTTTTTGCATCTAAAGGAGGATAAAACTATGTTATTAAGCATCGGAATGATCATTCTTGCAGGACTGTTGTTGGGGTGGATAGTTTCTAAAATCCAACTACCGCGTATCATTGGAATGCTTTTGGCCGGCATGCTGTTGGGACCATATGTTTTGAATGTTCTGGATAGTTCCATAATAGATATGTCTGGTGATCTCAGAAAGATTGCATTGATTATCATCATTGCGAAGGCGGGGCTTTCGTTGGATATTACGGATTTGAAAAGAATAGGCAGACCGGCAATAATGCTTTGCTTTGTACCGGCAACACTTGAACTCATTGCTTTTGTTCTTTTTGCACCTTTCATAATGGGAGTGACTTTGTTACAAGCGGCAATCCTCGGAGCAGTGATGGGGGCAGTTTCTCCGGCTGTCACCGTGCCCAGATTGACGAAGATGATAGATGAAGGTATAGGAGTAAAAAAGGGCATCCCACAAATGCTTATCGCAGGTGCAAGTGCAGATGATATATATGTTATCGTTTTGTTCACTACACTGGTAGGATTGGAGGCCGGTGGGAACATGAATGCCCTGAGCCTTCTTCGCATTCCGGAAGAGATTATACTCGGAGCTGTGACAGGCGGAATATTGGGAGTGATCCTTGCTGTATATTTTAAGAAAGTACATATAAGAGATTCACTTAAGGTAACGATCATTATGGCTTTTAGTATGATCTTATACTGGATTGAGGGTATAGCGCCGGTGTCAGGGCTTCTTGCAGTTATGACAATGGGGATAGCACTGAATGTGAGGTTGCAGGTTGTAGCTAAGAGACTGTCCGCAAAATTCAGCAAGCTTTGGGTGGCAGCCGAAATCTTCTTGTTTGTGCTGGTAGGTGCAACGGTTAATATTGGATACGTTACAAAGGCAGGTGTTGGAATGGTCATCATGCTCTTTGTAGGGCTTTTGTTTCGGGAATTTGGAACACTTATATCCGTGCTTGGCGTTGGATTGAATGAAAAAGAAATTCTGTTTTGCTTGATATCACAGCTGCCTAAAGCGACTGTCCAGGCTGCAATCGGAGGAGTGCCGCTTGCCATGGGACTTTCCTGTGGAAATGTTGTACTAACAATGGCTGTAGTATCGATTGTGATTACAGCACCGCTTGGAGCAATAGGAATGGATGCTACTGTTGACAGATTTATCAGCCGTGATAAAGAAGCAGATACCGGAAGTACGGGAGGTACAAATTGATCACGATAACAGATAATAAAGGGTTGATGAAAATAAAAGGACAACACAGTGTATGTATCGAACCAAAACAGGGAATATGCAGGATGCATATCAGAGTATTATCCGGGGAGTTAAGGATAAACCACTGTTGTTATAGCCCGGATGGCGGAACATGGCTGGAATCTCCAGGCGGAAAAAGACAAGCTCATCATGATGTTTCCGCGGGGGGCGTTAGAGAACTGATTTTTGATATAAGAGAATCCTTTGGAAGAAAGGATAAGCTAATGATAGTTAATCCTCATTTTTTGATGATTTGTGAGTTTGAATATGAGATAATGTAATGGCCGATTGTCGATTATATCGGAAGATAATCCAAGTAAGCTGTATTTGAATGTAACCTATGAGGTAAGATCTATGGCGCAAAAATATCAAGTTGGAGATACTGCATATATAGTTGAATCGAACCGCTTTATCAGAGAAGTTAAGGTTACAAAGCATATTGCAGGCTCATATATTATAAAATTTGTTGATTCCGGTGGCGGGATAAGAGTGCATGAGAGCAGGCTGTTTCCGACTGAAGAAGACGCCAGAAATACTATTAGACCAAAGAACTAAAATGTTGTTGTGCAAGTCTTTATAGAGTGATATTATAATTGCATATTATTTTAAGAAACAAAGGCGTTTCATCTGTAGGAGATGGAACGCCTTTTTTGTTAAATGGAGAGGAATAATATGGATACGATTACCTATAAATGGACCGATGGAAATGATAAGGATTTTAAAAGATTTTATCTAAAAACTGAAGAATATTACAGTAGTATTGTGGGTGGAATAGAAAATAGAAAAGGCTTTATTCCATATAATATATCAGAAAGCATAACAGAGGTGCTTATTGCATATATTGAAAATGTAGCTGTTGGATGTGCCGGATTAAAAAAGTATTCTGAAACAGATGTTGAGATTAAAAGAGTATGGGTTGAACCGGAAGAACGAGGGCATCATATAGCGTATGATATGATGGTTCAGATTGAAGAAAGAGCTTTAAATGATGGCTATAAAAGAACCATTTTACAGACCAGAGAGATAATGGAAGATGCGGTAGGGCTATACAAGAAGCTTGGATACACTCAGATAGATAACTATCCGCCATATGATAAACTGGATGGAGCAATCTGTTTTGCAAAAGCACTTTAGAGGAGATGTATGATGTCTAAACCAATTATAGGCGTAATGCCATTATGGGACGATGAAAAGGATAGTATGTGGATGCTTCCTGGATATTTTGAAGGACTTACTCAGGCGGGAGGTATTCCTATAATGCTTCCGCTTACATGTGATGAGACAGAATTTGATCAGCTTATAGAAATGTGTAACGGTTTTCTGTTTACTGGCGGTCATGATGTTTCTTCGGATTTATATGGAGAGGTTCCATTAAAAGATATGGTCAGTAGCTGTAGAAAGCGTGATGAAATGGAATTATATATTCTGAAGAAAGCTATTGAGGCTGATAAACCTGTATTAGGTATATGCAGAGGAATACAATTTATTAATGCAGTTCTTGGTGGCACATTATATCAGGACATCCCCACACAGTATGAAACTGATACTGAACACCACCAGAAACCGCCATATGATATTCCGGTTCATAAGGTGAATGTTTTAAAGGATTCTCCTTTGTATAAATGTATCGAGGCAGAACAGATAACAGTAAACAGTTATCACCATCAGGCTGTTAAGGATGTGGCTCCGGATCTGAAGGTTATGGCAGTATCAGAAGATGGGCTTGTTGAAGCATTATATATGCCTGAACAGCGTTTTCTCTGGGCTGTGCAGTGGCATCCTGAGTTTTCCTACAAGAAGGACGATAATAGCAGGAAGATATTTAAGGCATTTATCAAGGCTATTTAAGTAATATATACCATTCACAGCATCTTATTATCCATTTGCAACAGATTTCCTATATAGGATTCATTGGTGTAGTAATATCCAATCATCAAATAAAGAAACGCGAACGAATCGCAGAAATAAATATAAATCGATGGAGGATATGACAATGAAGAATACAAAGAAGGATGTTGTAATAAATGGAAGACAAGTTGTTAGTGGTCTTTTGATTATTGGAGTTGTTGCAGCTGTTTTATCATTAGTAGTAGGTATTGTATCAGGTGATAGTCACCTGATTGGTGAAGCTTCAAGACTTGCAATTTTTGCAACAGTTTTCTGCTGTCTTAACTACTATGGAGCAAAGAAGGATAAAGAAGCTAAGAAGAATGAAGTAATAGAATAATAATAGATATAATCAAAAGTGAAGGTAACTATTCGCCGTTATGGATTAACGATAATCCGTAGCGGCGATTTTTATTATATACAACACGGAGGTTTCAAGATGAGTAATAAAGAAAATGTAATCCCAGAGGTCAGCCAGATCAGGTCTGCTCTTGGGAAAATGAAAAAAGATGATGAGTTCATGCTCACGATTCCTATCATTCCAGATCCCGGAGATGAGGATGACCGAACTGAAGAAAAAGAAAAGACCGACAGACTATTAAAGGCAAACAGGAGAAAGGAGACGAAGCATGGACGAGAAGAAATATGAACTTGACCAAGTAGCTATTCGAATGGTCCGAGAGAAGCCACTTTATAGCACTGAACCAATTGATTCTCCTGAAAAGGCTGTAAAACTTTTGGCGGATGCAATAAGGGATTACGATAGAGAGGTTGTATGCGTCATTAATCTTAATTCAGCCCTGCAGCCTATAAATCTTAATATTTGTTCCATGGGGGCGATTGATCGGGCTATAGTGAGTCCTAGAGAAGTGTTGAAGTCTTCGATACTCTCAAATGCATCTTCTGTAATGCTTTTTCATAATCATCCAAGTGGAATGTGTAATCCTTCTGAACAAGATGTGCAGATTACTGACAGAATGCAGGAAGTCTATAAGCTAATGGATATAAAACTTCTGGATCATATTATTATCGGGGATGATAACTATTATTCTTTTGCAGAGAATAAAGTTATGCCGGAGAGTCAGTTGTCATTTACATCTATTATGGAGCTTTACCAAATGAAACATGGGATTGAGGCTCAGATGGCTGAGGTTATAGAACAGCAAAAGAAGCTTGAAGAAGTAAAAGGACAGGGGATAGCTGCAGAGAGTGCACAAATATATGATGTGCTGGAAGAACCGGAAGGTGCAGAACCCAAAAGTGCTCTTGAAATAGCTGAAAGACTGAATGAGTGGTATCAGGACTTCGATGTATATAATTACAATGATTCCGTTGATGATGCGGCAGCAAATGTTCAGGAATTAAAAGAACAGATAGAAGCTGCCCAGACTGAGGATATTAAAGAATATATCCAGGAAGCTATAGATGAGGGTGATCCGGACGATAAGATCATAATCAGAGCAAAAGAGCTTCTTAAGGATCTTGAGGAATATAAACCTCTAGCCAAAGTCGAAGAAATAGAAGAGCAGAATTACAACATGATCGATAACCGGATTAATAATGTTGAACCCAAAGAAGAAAAGCAACCTTCAAAGAAAGACAAGAAGGCGAAAGAACAAATAAATACAGATAAAAGATTTGAAGGAGCAAAGTTCGGTAACTTCAAGATTCAGAAGAAGGTTGAGAATATTCGTTTTGCTCTGATAGCTGATGTAAAGATGCCGGATGGAGAAGTTAAGAAAGATCAGAAGCTGGGAGAGTTCAAGGATAAGGCTGCAGTTGAGGAGTATTGTAAGCAGAAGGGTATAGCCTATGATGATATAACTAATTATCTGCAGAATATGATTGAACATAAAAAACAGAAAGTATATGAAAAGCTAGAAGAGGCTCAGGATATATCGAGCCCTAAGATCGGGAGGAAAGGAAGGGCAAGGGAATAAGTTATGACAGATGTAAAAACAGAAAAGTCATTTAACAGAATTACAGTGAGTGATCATCAAAGGAAGAATAAAGATAAGAGACTAAAAGATAATCCTGAGGATTATAGGGCTGTGAAACTGGCAAATATGATATTCCTCTTTTGTATAATATTCGAAGTTGTTGGAATAATGACAATACTATTCTTTGGTACTGTGAGAGCTGAGATGTCAATTTACTTTATGACATTTCTGTTCTCTTTTTTTATATGGAGAAAGAATAAGAATATTATTGATATAAAGATTAAGAGAGTGAATCCATTAAAGTTACTTCATTTATCAGCAATAATTGTATGCGGTATCCCGATAGCATTGTTCTTAAACTATCTTGCAGGACTTTTGTCAAATGCAGGAGCTGATTCTGCGGAGGATGTGAATACCTATCCAGTAATTCTGGCTATAGTTGTATTTGCAGTAGTCCCGGCGGTAGTAGAAGAGTTTGTTTTCCGCGGATGTATGCTTGGAGCATACAGTAAAGTTGATGTGAGGGCAGGAATTCTTATAAGCAGCTTGTTCTTTGCTCTGTTACATTTTTCTTTCGGGTCTGTGTTATATGGTTTCTTCTTTGGATTACTATTTGCCATAGTTAGACTTGCAACTGATAATCTGTCATATACGATGGCGATGCATTGTCTATTTAATTCGCTTAATGTTATCCTCTCATATATGAGAATAGGAGAGATTCCGACAGTGGTAGCGGTGGGAGTCTTCATATTGGCTATAATAGGATTTGTAGTGCTTCTTATTCTTTTCTTTATAAAAAATACCGTTGACACGAGCAAAAGTCATTCTGAGGATAAATATAAGCCGTGGAAACTTATTACAAAAGAGGGATATATTACCATGGCAGTATGTATTACAGTGATGGGATTGCTGCTAATGATATAATAATCAATAACGTATTGTGACAGTGCTGTTGAGGCACTGTTACGATACGTTTTTTTGATTGTAAAATTACAATGTGAAAAAAGAAAAATGATTAAGAGTTAATATCTTTATAAAGTATAGAAAGACTAGTTGTGTGATTGACAAAATTCGTTATAACGGGTATAATAATCATTGTTAGACAAAGAGAAAAATACATAATTAGCAAAGCATGGGAAACCATGTGACGCAAAGCTATCAGGGCCTAAGATTTTTGTTATGGCAGCCAGTTGCAACCAGTGTAAGCATCAGTCATAGGCGTTTAAGCTCTATTCTGATGCGTTTTTTGTTTAATGAATGAGAGGTTTTTATGGAAGATTATTTAACAATCAAGGAGATTGCGGAGAAATGGAATCTCACTGTTAGAAGAGTTCAGAAAATGTGTTCTGATGGGAAAATTCCAGGTGCATCTAAATTTGGTCGTGATTGGGCAATTCCAAAAGATGCAGAGAAACCTATTGATGGGCGGATGACAACGGGTGAGTATGTTAATTGGAGAAAGAAAGAAACTGTCGACGAAGATGAATAGTATATAAATGAACGGAGAATGGTATGGGATTTCTGACAGATGCTTTTAAAACTCAACAGACAAATATTAAAGATAGTATTCTTCCTGTAGCAGCTAAAAATGAAATAATGGCTGGAAGATTACCACAAATAAATACCGATTCGTTATTTATTAAGAAAGGTGAGAAATGCGTTTATATCGATAAAGCGATACTGAACATACATAAGAAGAAAACGATTAAGCGTTATGTGGGGCACAGTGCGCCTGGATTATTCAAGGGTACAAGAGTGCATGTTTCCAGACCTATTGAAACTGAGTATGAGGATACGGAACAGTTTAAAGGGATACTTTATATCACAACAAAGAGAGTAGTATTTCAAGCAGCTGAGAATGCATTCGATAAACAACATCGTTATTTGAGTGCTATTGTTCCATATAGTAATGCTGTGATTCTTCAATATGGACAGAAGAATTATGAACTCATTGTTTCAGATGGATCTGTAGTTTATCAAGCGCTAAAGCTTATAAACGAGTCAGATTAGTATATAAATATGGAGGTGCAGAATGATTTTTCCTGAGGCGAAGATAGCTCTCTGTATGTGTAAAGAGGGGAAAAGACCTTTTGGTGTAAGGTTTGAACAATGCGAAAAGGACTGGAAAGCAACGTGGGCTTTTCCTATCAAGAAAGACGGAGCAGAGAAAAGAGAAAACTACGATAAGACAAAACTTATTGGAATGATTAAATGGGGCGATGATTATCCGGGGTGTCCATATTGTGGAAGCAGAGGCTTTGTAATATGCGATTGTGGAGGACTCAATTGTAATATTCATTCTAATGATGAAAAGTTTAAATGTGGTTGGTGTGGCAAGGAGGGTGAACTTGTCGACTACAAAGGTGAAGGATTTGATTCCGGATCTGATAGATAAAGTGATAAAGGAGAAGGACATATGGAAGGACAATTAACTATTGGTACTGAGCTTAAATCCGAATGTGGAAATAAGTATAAGGTCCAAAAACTTCTTGGGGCTGGTGGACAAGGTGAGGTTTACAGAGTTACCTGTGGTTCAAAAGAGTACGCGTTGAAATGGTACTTTATGGGTAGTGCAACTGAATCACAGAAGAAAATACTAGATAAGCTTATTGAGAAGGGATCACCTACAAGAAATGAAAAGGATGATATTTTCCTTTGGCCTGAAGATTTGATTTATGAAGGAAAAGGTAAGCAATTTGGCTATATTATGGAGCTTCGTTCACCTGATTATAAAGGTATAGTAGATCTTATGAAATATAGGATCAAACCTATGCCGACATTTGAAATGCTCATTACAGCTTGTTTTAACCTATCCAAGGGATATCTAAAACTTCATGAAGGAGGTTTTCAGTATAGAGATATATCGTTTGGAAATGCTTTCTTTAATCCAACAAATGGTGCTGTAAAGATTTGCGATAATGATAATGTGACTCCTAATGGAGCTAAGGAGGGTGGAATTAAAGGAACGCCTAGATTTATGGCTCCTGAGATTGTTAGGAATGAGGCAAAACCTTCAAGAAATACAGATAGGTTTTCATTGGCAGTACTTCTGTTCTATATGCTTATGATTAGTCATCCATTAGAAGGGGCGGAAGAAGCAAAGATAAAATGTCTTGATCCTGCGGCAATGATGCAGCTTTATGGAACGAATCCTATATTTATTTTTGATCCTGATAATGATAAGAACAGACCGGTTAAAGGTTATCATGATAACGCAATTATTTTTTGGGAATTATATCCTAAGTATATTAAGGATCTGTTCATTCAGTCATTTACTGAAGGACTGAATACTCCAGGAAAGAGAGTGACAGAGAATCAATGGTTTGACGCACTGGCAAAGCTTCGTGCTGGCATAATTAAGTGTCAGGGATGTGGAGCAGAAAACTTTTATGATGAAGATAAGCCAAAAGATCAGCATATTTGCTGGAATTGTCATAAGAAGATTACTGTTGGTTCACAGCTTGTTATCGGAAAGGGAAGGAAACAAATCAGAGTTCCTATATATCCAAATACAAAGATTTATTCTCATCAGATAAATGGTGATTATGATATGGATACTGTTGTAGGAGAGATTGTTTGTCATCCATCAGATCCTACAAAATGGGGACTTAGAAATAAGACAAAAGAGAATTGGACTTATAAAAAGGCTGATGGATCTCAGATAGCGGTTGCAAATGAAAAAACAGCTGGTATCGCAAAAAATGTAGCTATAGATTTTGGTAAAGTCGAAGGTGAATTTGAGTAATGAAAGATTCCGTTGATGTTTTAAAGGAAATAATAGAGAAATATCCAACAGTACTAAATGATGATAAAAAATTAAAATCTATTCTTAAAGATTTTTTTCCTGAAGATAAAAGATTGCAGAATCATCTTTATATGGTTGCAGATGAAGGTATTGTTGATGATATGAAGGAAGTGTCTGAAGTAAAGAAGTTTAAGATACTTGGATATATTCATGCACTTTCAAATGATTATGGTATATCTGAAACAATGGCAAAAGATGTTGTATTTCTATGGGCTAGAGCACTTGGAATTAAAACCGAGGATGTGCAAATAGAAGATCCGCAAAGAAATATTGGGCCGGATAAAAAAGGTAATATTATTGACTACTCAAACATTGGATTAGACGATTTAAAAGTAGCTGGAGAGACAATAGTTTTTTCTGGGGTTGGGGAGAAAATAATTCCCAATGTTAAGTTTAATGGTGGAGCATATGTCGTTAAATGTAGTGATGAATCTTCTTTGATAATGAGATTCTATGATTACAATAAAAATTCAGAAGGTATCCTTAATGGTAATAAAGAAACAATATGGAAACCAAGAAGCACGTTAAAATTTGATAAACCAGGAATTATTCAAATATTTAATACAAAGAAAGAATGGAAAATAGAAATGATACCAATATAAAAGGAGGATAATAATATGTCAGAAGTAATTGCAAGACCAGGGGGAGAATTAGCAAGTAGACCTTTACATTTCTTTTGGGTGGTTGACTGTTCTGGATCTATGTATGGAGAAAAAATCGGAACTGTAAATAATGCTATTCAGAGTGTTCTTCCAGAGATGATTGATGAGGCTGCGGATAATCCTAACGCTCAGCTGATGATTAGAACATTGAAGTTTTCAACAGGTGCATCATGGGTTACACCTAGTCCTGTTAAGGTTGAAGAGTACGTATGGGAAGATCTTGACGCCGCAGGTGTTACAGATTTAGGAAAAGCGTTTGAATTATTATCAGCACAGCTCAGTGTTGAAGAAATGGGACAGAGAGCATTACCACCAGTAATTGTTCTTTTATCTGATGGTCAGCCAACTGATGATTATAAGAAATCATTAGATAAGTTTCAAAAGCTTCCTTGGGCTAAGAAGGCTGTTAAAATAGCCATATCAATTGGACAGGATGCTGATGACGATGTTTTGCTTGAATTTGTTGGAAACAGAGAACTTGTTCTTCAGGCAAACAATGCGAAAATGCTTGCAAAGATGATTAAGTGGGCATCAACAGCTGTTTCTGCAGTATCATCAGGAGCTTCAAATACAAGTGATCCGGGACCAGCGGTAGACAACAGTACTCCAAATTCATCAACAGCTGATAGTGGAAGTTCTGGTTCAGGAGCAGATGCAGGTGGCGGAAATGCCCCATTAATACTCGATATGGATAATATTCCGAGTCCCGATATAGATGCTGGAGATGTATGGTAGGAGGTGAATCTATGACACCTATTATATTTGGGGAATCAGTCATTGGTTATTCACATCTGACTCATGATAAACCGAAACAGGATAATTATCTTGTTATCGATGAAAATACTAAGAGTAGTGTAAAGAGCAGAATAAAGAAGTATCAGTCCTGCTATCTTAATCTTCCAAATGATATAAGAATTGTCGCTGTTTCGGATGGTCACGGTAGTAACTCATGTCCATACAGCGATAAAGGTTCACAGATGGCTGTAAATACATTCTGCGATATAATGGCTTACTATGCTGAAAAGTATTCATCGGATTCTGAAAAGAATATCTCAGATTTATTTATGCTTTTAAATCGAGAAGGAGAAGCGGCAACTTTAGTAAAGGAAATAGTTACAGAGTGGGGGAACAGAGTACTAAAGTATCATAAGCTTAATCCTGACGTAAATAAGGAACCATTTGAGGTTGATGGAAAGAGTAATGAAGCTAAAATATGGAAACAATATGGGGCGACTCTTTTAGGAATGCTTATTTCTGATGATTATATTTTTACATTACAACTTGGAGATGGCGATATAACCTTTATTAACGATAGTACCATAGAACCTGTAGTAGAACCGGAAAAAATATTGGGTGTAGAGACCCATTCTATTTCAAAGAGAAAGTCATGGGAGAAGGCTGTTACCAAGGTTCTCAGATTAGAGAAAGTAGAGCATCCATCAATGTTTTTACTTTCAACAGATGGTTTTGTTAATAGCCATGCATCTGAAGAAGAGTTTTATAAAACATGTAAAGCTTATTTCGATTTATCAAATGAAAAGGGATATGAAGTAATAAAAAATAACTTAGGAGATTGGCTTTCTGATACGAGTAAAAATGGATGCGGGGACGATATCACGGCAGTGTTTGTGTACTATAAAGTTTAGTGATGGACGCGGGAGCATCGTTTATGATACTCCCGCCGTTATTATTTTATATTTGTTAACTACAAGATATTTTTTATAAGCTGAAATTTAGTGAGCAAAAATATAGAAGGTGGTGGGGTTATGGCATTTGAATTACCAGATTATAGCAGTTTGAATCCACAACAGGTAGATATGATAAATCTTCCTACAAGTAGAAATTTTATGATTAAGGGTTCACCAGGAACTGGAAAAACAGTTGTTGCGATATACCGAGCTGCACAGATGCGTAATAAGAAAGTTTTAATGCTGGTATATAACAGACCATTAATGTTGTATCTGAAGTCAGCAATTGAAGATCTGAATTTGCAAAACTGTACTGTAAATACATATCATTCTTGGATGACTGCGTTTTATAAATCAAAGTTTGGGACATCTGCCCCTAAGGAAGATGATTTTAAACATGATTATAAAGAAATATTAGATGATTGTAAAAATGTCACACCGAGTTTTGACCATGTCATTGTTGATGAGGCGCAGGACTTTCCTAAAGAGTTATTAATTCTTTTAACAAGGGTGGCAAAGAATATTACTTGTTTTATTGATTCGAACCAAGCTATAGAACCTGATAAGACAGATGTTGTAAGTGCGCTTGAACAATTCTGTATAGAGGCTCCATTTACATTAGAGTTTAATTATAGAAACACCAAAGAAATAGCTGCAGTGTCTAAGTTGTACTGGCATAATGATGGATTATTTGCTAAGGCAAGGAGAAAAGGAAACAGACTTCCGACAATGATCCATTGTGATGATTATGATGATCAGACCGAGTATATTTGTGACATTATTAGGGATCATAAAGACGCGACCATTGGTGTGTTTGTAAATAATAAAAGCCTCAATGTTACATATGAAAATCTTTCATACGAACTAGAGGGAGAAGTTGATGTTGAAGTTTATAAATCAAAAGGTGCATATAGCAATATTGATTTTAATACATCTGGTGTGAAAATAATTTCTTATGGAACGATGAAAGGTTTGGAATTTGATATAGTTATTTTGGCTGGGTTTGATAGAGTGAAAACGACAGAAGATGATGTGGCAAATCAGAATAGAGCGTATGTTGCCACATCTCGAGCAAGAGACGATTTATATATTTGTTATTTCAATACAAAATGTAATACTACAAAATGGATTGATACAATGACAGCTATTAATTCAAATAAACATCTATTTCAGTGGACATGATGGAGGTTAGAAATGAAGTTATATTTTTATTGTAGTTCTGGATCACTTCTGGAATATTTTACTATCAATAAAATTGTTTGTAATGAATATCTATCAAATAAGAGTAGGAAAGTGATTCATTCTCTTGGGTTGGTAAGTGATAAGTTTTTGTTTCTATCTCCGCTTAAATTATCCTTAGAAAAACGAACAGCCGGTTTTGATAAAGATTATATGGAATTAGGAACGGTAATAGATCTAAATATATCAGATGAGGATGCTAAATCTTTCCCTGTTCTTGCGTTAGATAAAGAAGGAAAATTGTCAGATGATTTTGTCTGTTTATCAAATGTTCCTGAAGGTTTTTTGGGCGTGTTTGTAAAAGGTGAAATCTCATTTACATATATAAATCATATTATCTTTGATAATGATAATGCTAAAGATGATATCTATCGACCTTCAAAAGATTTGTATTTCCCAGAGCATCTATATTCAGTAATTGATGATTCATTTGTTGATGATATAGATGTTAATGTGATAAGTGATGCAGGGAAGTCGATAGATGAAAAATATAAGGATCTGGATATTATTTCAGAAATCAATAAACGAAATAAGATTACCTCTATATTTCTTAATACAATCATAGAAACAAAGGCGTGGCCTTTTGGTGCTAAACATAAAGCAAATTTTGATGATATAACGGCAAATATAGTGGGAATATCTGAAAAGTTAAATGAACTTACAGATGGCAAGTATTCTGAATTAAAGAATGAAGAATATATAGATGAAATTCTAGTTAAAATTGATGATGATAATGATTATTCATCGATGGCTCCTTTCTTTAAATCCTTGGTTTTAGAACTGATTTCTTTATCTACAAAAACATTTTCTCAAAAGGAATTTGAATGTGTAAAAAATAATGTGATTAACACGATTTCTACTAAGTATTCGGACGAACAAAAGAACGACATTATTAAGAAAATCGATGTGATAGAGGAATTGGTTTATGGTTCTAGCAGTCATGGTCTAGAAAAGGTTTTAACTGAATTACCGCATCCATATGATGTATTAAAAGCAATGATTTTCTTTCTGAGAAGTCCTTTGTCTCCGATGAAACTATCAGAGGGATTAAATGTATATAAAGCAGAGTCTCACGTTTGTAGATATGCATGGATAATGTTTGCTGCATTAAATGGGTTGGAACCAATATCAGCTGAAAAAACAGGCAATGAATATTTAATGCGAATTGCTGAATCAAAAGCTATGAAATTAGTTCCGGTTGACAATGGACTTAATAATATTTCTTCCGTTTATGAATTAAAGACTGGTTTTGTCCCGGTTATAGAAGAAGAGGTTTCTTCTGAGCTTGTTAGGGAGACTATTCTTTCTGAATCATATGTTAGTCGTATTCCTGAATTGATTAAGATGTTTGCTTCTAATCCCGTATTTAAAAAAGGATTTAAGGAATCGAATTATAAATTAATTAGTAATCCGTTTATTAATTGGCACATCACTAATGAGTATATATCACTTTCAGAGGCTGATGATTATATTTCTAAGCTTAAGAATTCACTAAAAAAAGCACAATTTCAATATAATACAGCGAAGTTTTTAGATGAATACATAAGAGATGAAAAAGTCTTTATGGGGCTATATAAGAAAGATGAAACATTCTGGAAGAATGTATATAAGAATAGGAATAAATGATAATGTCAAATGCTGAAAATTATTACAAATTAAAAGATGGTAGCCATTTTACCGAAATCTGTGAACAAGCTGAAAATCAAGACTTGTCAGGATGGCAGGAGTATTACTGGGCGGGTTTATATTTATATGAATATGCTCCGGATGGTACTTATTATGAATTGATTGTGGATACAATAGAGGAATCATTTTTTGAGGGATTATCTTATTTGTCAGACGCAACCAGTTATCTTGAGGCTGTACGCATTTTAGGAAGAGTGTATCTTGAATTACAACAATATGACTTAGCGTTAAATATGTTTCAGATGTTGATTCTAAAGGATTCAAGTGTCCCAGCGTGGGTATATTTGAGATATGCGTATGCACAGCTTCATTCTGATACAGTAAAGAGATTGATTGATGAACCTGAATATTTATTTGAACGTTTAGATAAGATTGATAATTGTGATCAGGCTCTTATTGCGCAGAGAAATGCTATTTTTCAGGAGTATTTGGAATTATGTACGAAATATTATGATATTCAGGATACTGAGGTTGATATAGATGCTTTGTTTGATAAAGCTGCTGAATATGGGGTTATTCATACAGAAGCCTGGAAGGTTTTAGCATCGCGCTTTGCTGGTATATATGGTAGTGATATTGAAGATGAGTTAATTGAAGATGTAGAGTTGGAAGAGGAACCTGAGGATGAAGAAATCTCTTCTCAAGGTCATCTTTCAAAAGAATCGAAAAAGAGAATATATGATTTTATTTGTTTACTTATAGAGAAACATAGCGATGATTTGACTGACTCGAAAAAAGTGCAGGGGCTAGCAGCTGATCTATTATCTCAGAATGCTAAAGAAAAGAATATTATGCGATTGTCTGCGATAGAGGGCGCGTTTTCATCAATGTCTTATGCAATTGGTGGGGAGGAGATAAAACAAAGAATTGCATTTTCTAATTCTAGGAAAATATTAATTGAAAGGTGTGGCTTTAGTGACACAGTTGCTACAGATGTTGTAGTTGAAATGGCTAAAGCTATGAATTTTATTATTGATTTTGATGGATTTGAAAACGAGTGTAATGATGCTGATGAGGCAATAAGTGATTTTTCGACTAGCCTTGTAAATGATCTTGAGCAGGAAAATATAGAGTTGATGAATAAGATTCATGAACTTCAGAATCAAATGAGCGAATTGCTTAGGAAAAATCAAGATTTTGAACAGCTGCTTGAAGAGAAAAAAGAAATAATTGATCAGTTAACTGCAAATGAAGCCTGCATAGATAATATAACAAGAAATGCAGCTAATGGAATTAATAATGGTCATGATTTATTAGATGGAAATAAGAAAATTCTTGTTATAGGTCAGACAGTAGTTAGTAAAGATAAGTTACTAGGTATTGTAAAGAATTACGGATATCAGAAGAGTGATTTTATCTTTTGGGATGATTACGACAAAATTAAATCATATGCGGACAGGATGGTTGGAGGATCTTTTACCGGAATAATTGCAGGACCAATGCCACATAAGGTATCAGGACTTGGGGATTATAGCAGTCTGATTGAAAAGATGAAAAAACCTGGATATCCATATATGGAAGAAGCTCGAAGTGAAAGTGGAGAGTTGAAAATAACAAAAAACTCCTTTAGGAAGGCGCTTGAAGGATTAACTAAGCATTTGTTGGCAATTCAATAAATATAAACACTTTTTTATGAGAGGGTACATTAACATGATTATATGTAATGAACATGAGAATATAGAGCTTACAGATCAAAGCCTCCATAAACTAAATATAGAGAATACGATTTGCTATGTTTTTGTAGGTGGTAATCCTGGAGGAACAGAAGGCGATATTTATGTTTTTGTTATCGAAGATAACGAAATGAAAATCTATGTTGGAAATATCTATTACGGGGATATAACAAAAGAAAAAATTATTGAGATATATTCTAAAGCATCAGATTGGGTAGAGATTCCTTATGTGATGGGCCATTATGTTTATGTAAGAAAAAAGATGGCTGAAGATTTACAGAATAATTGGAAATCAGTAAATGCACATATTCACTTTGAACGGCTAGTAAAGGGAGTTCTGTTAACAGCCCAAAAATATGAGAGTGAGTTTACTAATAATCAATCACTAATTAATTCATATGTGGATGATAAAGAAAATGTTTTATGTAAGGTATTTGGATTATATCCAAAAGTATGGCAAGAACCAAATCGATTTAAAGCGCTTCTGATGGATTTTCTACCACAGGATAAACTAAAAAGAAATTTATTATGTATATGTTTAGAAGAAAAGATACCAGATGAACTATTTATAAGAAAAACTGTTAATAATATAGAGATTTCTATATACAAAAAAAAGCTAATAAATGCTTGCGGATGTAGCGATTCTATAGCAAGTGAAGTTCTTTCTTTGTGGATGAATGCTTTTAATGTGACTATTGAAAAATCAGCTTATAGTTCATTTGATAATATATCATTGGAAGAGTTAGGACTTTCGGTTCGTTCATATAATTGTTTGAAACGTATCGGAATAAAAACTGTTAGGGAACTAATTGATTTAAAAGGTGAAGATTTTGTTAGAATTCGCAATTTGGGCACTAAGTCTGCTAAAGAGGTGATTGATAAATTAAAATCGAAAGGAGTTCCTAAGGAAAAGATAGAGGATTTTGAGAAGGCCTTAAATGATATTCGAGAAGAAAGACAACGTGAAAGAGAAGAAAGAGAAAAACGTGAAAAAATAAAAGAAATGGAAGAAGAGGTTACTGATTTAAGTAATCAGCTTCAGCAACTTCAAATTCAGGTTCAGCTAAAGCTTGCTGCAAAAAAACTGGAGGAAGGGGATTTTCCGGGAAGTGTGTCAGCTCTTGAAAATGCAGTTGAACTTGGTTATAAAGGGAATTATTCATTTTTAGGAACTGCGTATTTGACTGGGATTAATGGCGTTCAGACGGATTTTTCTAAAGGATTTAATTATCTGAATAAATTCTATGAAGAGTTTAAGGATGGGGTCTTAGATATTGATGACAAGGGTTGTATGGTGCAAGTTTGTCATAATCTTGCGACATGCTATCTTTGGGAATTACAGGAAGGAAATAGTTCAGAATCGCTTAGACAGTATAAATTAAATAATGTTTTAGATTTATATAAAGAAGCTGTTGATTTTGCGCCTGAAGAAAAAGATGAAGAGAATTCATCTACATCGGCGGAGATGTTGATGGTTATAGGATGTTGTTTTTATTATGGAGAAATTCATTCGGAAGGACATGATGATGTAACGATTCCTAAAGATTATGAATATGCATATAAGGCTTTTACTGAAGCAGAACGTTTGGGAAATGTACAAGCTATTTCTTTGCTTGCGGAAATGTATGAAGAAGGAAAGTATGTTGAAAAAGATAGTGTTACAGCTGAAAGAAAGTATTTGAGAGCTGCAATAAAATCTGAAAAGAATGCAATTGAATGGTGTCAGAAGCATTATATTGATGATTTACCGTGGGATAAATATCAAAACTGGGAATCTATATTGTTGTCTGATGTTTTGCCGGAAAGAATGGCAGAGTCCGCAAAGGTTCAGGGGGAATTGATTACCTTAGAGGATATTCATCAATTTGAATTTAAAAATTTAAAAGGACGCAATGCTTTTAAAGCAATACAAATACCTAGAATATTGGATTTGGTTGGTAAATTTGTTGTTGAGTATAATCCTGCTATAGACGAACAAAGACAACCTGTATTTGAACCAGTCATGGGACAAGTGAAGCCTCGTCTTAATGATAAAAAAATATGTAGTGATACTTCAATAGATGAACTTGATTTAACAGTCAGAGAATATAACGCTCTTAAGAGAGCGGGAATTAATACTATTGGTGATCTAAAAAAATTAAATTCAGAAGACATGATGGGGAACTATGACCGTATAAGGCGAAAGCTACTCGATAAAGTCATTGAAAAAATTAAGAAGAATAATGAACTTATTGAAAAACTAAAGGAGTTAGGGATTTATTTAGATGCTTCAAATGATAATGATGCAGAACATAATCATCCTGGAAGAGATAAATGTGACAAACTTCGTGAGATAAGAAAGAAAATAGCTGAAGCAAATGGAATAGATTTTATTCCTGCGGAATGTCATCATACTGGACCTTGTCTAGGGACTTGTCCGGTATGCGATGAGGAAATAAAGTATATAGATAACGAGTTACAAAAGAAGCGTGCACGTGGTGAAGAAATAGTATTGAATGGCATTGCAGCGAATGATATTAAGGAATCAGGATGCGATATTGAACCGGATCATTATGAGGATATTATCGAAATGGGCATGGCACTTCCTCCTGATTTAAAGGGGAATAAGCATAATGGTAAAACTAACGATTCAGATGATGAAATAACTATGGGAATGGTTAATCCTGATGATTTTTCAGATGGAGATATTTGGTGATGACTGTTAAATATCCGGTACATAGTATTAATCGCCTTAGAATGGGCACAGATGGGGATGGTATAAGATCATTAATTCTGATGAGTGGATGTCCCCTAAGATGTAAATATTGCATTAATCCGTCTACATGGGACGGGACAGAACAATCTGAGATGCTATCTGCTACGGAAATATATTCAAGAATATGTATTGATAGACCATATATTTTGGCAACTAATGGAGGTTTAACGTTTGGTGGGGGAGAACCGTTACTCTATCCCGATTTAATTAATGAATTGAGAGCTATATGTGAATCGGAAATGACTATATGTGTGGAAAGTTCACTTCATGTTTCCTGGGAGAATATAGAAAAATCAATTGATTCTATTGATAAGTACTATGTGGATATTAAGACAACAAATTCAAGGTTATATAAGGAATATACAGGTGGTGAACTTGAATTATCATATAATAATATTCAGAGATTACTTGAGAGGAAACCAGTGAATTCAATAATAGCTAGAATTCCATTAATACCAGGCTTCGTTGATAAGGAACTTCAATTTGAAACAAAGAACCAGTTATATAAATTGGGAATAAGACATTTTGATTTATTCGAGTATAGGATTTGAGTGTAGATATATTAATTATTTATCAGGGTTAAATATGAATGATTTTAAGGATTTATATAAGCCATTAATTGATATGCTTAATAGCTATCCTATGGTATGGAAGGAACAGAGAAGATTCAGATCACTTATTACAGATTATTATCCAACTATGAAGATGGAGCGTAATCTGATTTTGGCGTGTGTAGATGAACAGATACCGCATGAATTAGCTCAAAAGAATAAGTGCTCAGAGAAAGACTTTAATAGATTTATAAAGATAATTGAAGATTCTTATGGCTATACGAGAGAAAAAGCTATATATGCACTTGCTTTATGGATTGGATCATTAGGTGTTATTTCTGAATATGATTATACACCGGAAATAAATGAATTAATTGAAATTCGATTAGATGTATTTGATAAACTCTCCAATATTCAAAGACAGGTATATTCTAATGGATATATTGAATATGAAATAACAAATACAGGTTTAGCTATAACTAATATTGTATATAGCAATTCTGAGATTGTACCGAGTAAATCGGCAGTAGTTATTCCTGAATATATTAATGGAAATGCTATCGTTTCATTAAGACCAGATTCACTGAATGAATTAAGGAAAACTGGTTATGCAAGAATTGTTGTTCCTAGTACTGTTCGAGCTATTGGGGAAAAAGGTACAAAACTCTACAAAAGCTTTGAGGGTAAATTTTCAAAAAGCGTAGATATACTGTTTTCATCGATTGAATATAAGGATTATCAAAAGGGCTCTTTTCATGATGCTTATATTGATAATGAGAGCCTCGATCTTTTTGGATATGAAAACAATAATATTGAATATGATATTCCAGTGATGCTTAATATCAAATCATTTATGCAGAATAGGAGTTATTGGGTTTATCCTTCTGATGATAAGTGGATCCTAAAGAATAAGCTGTACAAGTATTCCGGTTCAGAAGAAACAGTACTGGTTGAATGTGAAGAGGTTAGTAGTTTTGCCTTTTATCATTCTGATATTGAAAGAATAGTTTTTTCAAAGTCTACTAATCGTTTCGGAAGTGATATGATCATAGGCTGCGATAAGCTTACTAGTATTGAGTTTTGTTCTGTATCAATGTGTTACATAGGTCATGAAGCTATCAGGGATTGTGAGCAATTAAAGGAAATTAAATGGCCGAGTCTTATAGATAGTAATCGAAAGATTTTATATTCCGGGTGCCCTTTATTGGGAGATATGATAAACAATCGTTCTTTATGGCTATGTTTTTCTACAGATGAAATTTATGTTGTAGATGAGAATGTTGCCATGATAAATGATTATGCATTTGTTAGGAGTTCGGTTGAAATAGTAATCATACCGAAAACAGTAACAACAGTTGGAAGGGATGCATTCAAGAGTTCGTCTATAAAAGTCATTATTTTTGAAGATTCCTCTACTAAATGGAATGCAGCTCAATGGCGCGATGATGAGGCATATTTATATGTCGCGAAAGGCGCATACTTAATTCAAAATTCGGTTTTTAGATTGGGTTATACATATAACTGTTATTTGAAAAATATAAGTATTCTTGAAGAGTATATTGGAGAAAAGAGAAATCTTCAGAAGATTAGGGAAATTGTTTATCAAAACATGGATCAAACTTCGGATTCACTGATTGAAAAAGCTAATCTGAATTTTGAAAATGAAACTTCTAAGAAACTTGTTGAGCGTTCAAACGAATATACTGACATGTTTGTGCATCCATCTCCAGAAGGTACACAACTTGGAGATAATTACGATTCAGAGAAGAATGAGAGTAAAAAACAAATATTTGGTAATTTTGAAGGAAATACTGAAAATACAGGAAAATATGGCATCGGTTTAGGCAATGGGAATAAGCTGCCATTTTAAGAGGGGGCTAATACTATGGTTAAAAAAGTTTTAAAGGATATGCTTGATCTTTCCTGCTCATTATTTGATCTTATAGATTTAAAAGCTGAAATTATGAAAAAGGCAGGAGCTGAGGGGCAGTTATGTAATATCCTTAAATATGAGCTTATGACATTTATGATGTGCCTTTCAGCTGTTGATGGCCGAATATCTCGTGTTGAGGCACAACTGATTCGTGAGTATTTTGGAATAGAAATCTATCCAATACATATAAAGGAAATGATTAAAGAGAATGGCATTGGTGAAGAAGTTTACTATAAAAAAGTGCCAGAGTGTTTAAAGATTGCTGTTGAGGTGGACAATTACCTCCACTCAATTGATTCAGAATTAAATACTGGAATAAGTGATACTATCCTTGAGTTATTTAGGGTGTTTGGTAAGGAAATGGTTGTAGCGGATGACAAGGTCAAGTATGAAGAACAATTATCCTGGAGTCTTTATATTTCTATGATGACAAACTACATTGCGGACAATTGTTCTAAAGAAATAACATACAAGGGGAAGGTTGTTCGTCCGGGAGAACCTATAATTGTTGATTATGAAAATAGTTTTAGTAAAGTCGGACGTATTTACACTATTTATTACGGAAAGCTTGATGTCTAGCCTATTATGTATGTAATAAATGAGGAATATTATGGATCAATATATAAGAGATAATTTAAAAGACGAAAAAAAAATAAAATCTTACATAAGAGATACTTATTATGATAATAAGAAGCTGCTTAATACAATGCTTATTATGTACGATTTAGATATCCCTCAAGATATGGATAGTCATATTGAAGGTGAGGATAGAATAAATCGGTATTCTTATGTGAAAAAAATATGTGATGAATATGCCATAGAGAAGGATACAGTTTTATTAGCAATTAACGAGTGGCTGAGAATGCTTGGGAAAGACTTTAGTAGTGACTATTATTATATAGTGACTAATGATAAAGTTGAAAGAATACCGGTAGAAAAATGTGGATATTTGAGATTATGGAGAGATTACACAGTTGGTTTATTTCTTTCTAATAATTTTGATATTATGCCAATGATTGAATTCGACTATTCTTTAATTGATTGGATAGATGAAGCATTAAATAGTATTAGTGAAAATGATGCAATAATTGTTAAATATATATATGGATTGAATGGTTTTCCGTGTTACTCAGAAGAAGAATTACAGGATATGTATAAGTTTAATTCTGATGGTAGCAAGTTTAGTTCGTCTTATTATTTTTGGATAATAAATGAAGCTTTAGAGAGTATAGATTATAAATGTCCGTGTAAAAAAGATAAGATACTGAATAATGATTTTGGTGTGCCAAATTATTATATAAATTACATTGAAGACGAAATCTGTAAGGCCCTAGCTTTAGGATATCATATGACAGATGATGGAATGGTTAGTTTGTGTGATAAAGATGAGGATATCCACAAAATTATTAAAGATATCAACATTAATCTTACCAGACGTTTTGTGGCATTATTGGATAAAGAGATCGCTGAGGAAGTAAAAAGTCTTGATCTTGACTATGTAACTAAACAGTATTTTAACCAATTGGAAAATAAAGATATCCAAACGTTTACAGATATGTTGAATTCATTTTATGAAGTCAGGCAATTGTTTAAGTGGTCGAGTACTGCTGCAGAACAAAGATTTTTCATGGCAATAAATGAACTAAGTAAAGGCAGTGAGGCTGATAAAGGCTTCGTAAGAGAAGTGCGAGTTACTTCGGGTAAGGATTCTGTTTGGTATAAATATTGTTTTACCGGAATATATACTATAGTAACTGAAATTGCTAAAGATATTTATGACAAGTTGAGAGAGTCTCAAATTCCGCTTGGTGATTTATGCATGACAAGAAATGAAAAGTTGATATATTATATGGCTAAAAATGATATTGTCTATGTTGATGATGTAGCATTGAAGCTTCCATTGTTTAAGAATTCACAATCAAATGAGGAATTGAATGATTTTACTGATGAGATAGATGAATTCTTTAAAAAGCGTTCTATATTATTTAGGAATGAAAAAAAGCTTTTTGATGATCAGAGTATTAGCTTAGAAGGTTTTCTCGATAAATACATTAAGGAAATCGAAAATGATCATATTCAAAATAGATTGTTGTGTTATATAAAGCTAAACAGTTTATAAAAGATAGCTTTTTATAGAATAGAAATAGCTATGTAAAAATGAGGCTTCTTAAACTATTAAAGATATCGCAGTTACACTTTGGTGCAACTGCGATTTTTATTTTTAGAAATATTCACTCATTATTTCATTCAGTCTGTTATATACGACTTCGTAGCGTTCGTGGCAATACATTCCTTCGTTGTCATCGGTAATTTGATCCCTTTGATCTTCATATTCTAGCTTGCCATCCCAGATATTACAAAGATCACGGCTGATAAAATGCTCTAGAGTAGAGTAAATATCAAGCTTGTGAAGTATTATATATTCCTGCTGAAGGACAATTTCAACTTCGTGGAGGGATTCGCTTGCCAGGTTGTATGTCTCATTACGAGCTTCGTTATCATCAAGTCCGGCTTCCTTAAATGCGTAAAAGTCTGTAAGATAAGCAAAGGATGTGTCAAAATAGTCAAGATAAAGTATTACTGCATCATATATTCTTTTTAATGAATCAAGGATTCTGTCATTTGCTGTCATATTATGTTCTCCAATCTTTTTAATCAGTAAAATGCGATAGTCATCAATCTTCAGAAACTCTGCCAGGCTTTTTATTACTTCTATATCAGAAGGTCCGTTCTTTTCAAATCGCCAGCTGTGTACAGCTTCTCTTGAAAGCGAGAGAGCATCGGCAATAGCCTGCTCGGTTTCTGTTATATTCCTCTTTGTTCCTGCTCTGTAAGACTTAAAGAATCGTCCGAAAGCAGAAAAGTTAAAGGAATAGTCTGAGCCATCTATATGAAATGTTCTTGTTTCCTGTGACATAGGAGTCCTCCTTATTTATTCTCACGTGATATGGTAATTGTAACAGTAAATCTTCTTATAATACAGTTAGAATAATTCTACCAGCATCTACCAATAGTCTATATGTCAATGACAGCGAATTGATGTTAAATTGCAGAAATATAATATCAGAGTTCTTCTCTATTTCTATTATGGAACTTATCAAGTTCCTTTTCTATATTCTTAAGCTCTATTAAATCTTTCTCATTTTTCTTGATATCCTGTTCGTAGATATCTGTAATCTCTTCCAGTTTAGCAAGTTCCTGTTTAAGTTTATCCATATAACCTTTATTCCTCTCAGGATCCCTGAGAATGCTCTTAACGGCAATTGTTGAGTCAAGATAGGCTGAGGCAGAAGAGTAGGCGTTAAGCTCACTGTCATGCCTCTGATAATATCTTTCCTGATCAGTGGACTTTTCAAATCGATCATTTGTTTTAAAAGTATCCATATAGATCTGACAGTTCTCTATAAGAGTACGGATATTAGTGATGGCTTCTTTGTTTTTCTTTATGGAAGCAGCCTTGCGGTTATTTTCGGCTTCCAGGGAATTTATCTTCGATCTTATCTTAGTATAGTCTGTCCCGTATTTATCCCGGAGAGTTTCTTTCATTTTCTCTGCAAGTAAGGCATTCTGTTTATTCCTCCATCTGATCAGTGCATAATTATCTGTGGACATATCTGAAGTATCAATCATCTTAGTTATCTTAAGCTTTGTACGGTCGATAGCCTTCTCGGCTTTTGACATGGCTGCCTTTTCAGCTTTTCTCTTTTCGGCTCGTTCGAGTCTCTTTGCTTCCCTGACTTCTTCGTTACGGATTCTGTTAGCTATTCGCTTTTTTATCATTTCATCAGAATAGCCCTGTCCCAGACTGTAGCCCCTGTGCCATCTGTCTTTATCTGACGCATCCGGAAGTCTGTATTTGGTGACACGCCCGTATTTCTTTGAATTGCCGAAATCAATTCCGGCTCCGGCTTCTTTCATCTTTTCTATAAAATCATCAAAGTCATTGGCAACCTTTATCTTTGAATCTATAAGAACCCTGAGCTGCTGTTTCTTGGAAGAGTTCGGATTCTCCAGATCCGAGAGCCATTCTTTATAGTCTTTTCCCTTACCTTTCTTTTTATCAATTACACTGAGACCGTGCTGCCTGCAGATGTCATCACTTGTCTGACGGAGTTTATGCAGGAGAGCAAGATTATCATTAAGCTTCCTGCCGGACATATCACGTTTTGCTGCACACATAACAATATGATTATGAATATGATCCCGGTCTACATGTGTGGCACATAGAAAAGTATAGCTGCCACCAAACATCTTTTTCATCAATTCCATTCCGATTTTGTTTGCTTCTTCAGGAGATACTGTATCAGTCTTAGCAAAGGACTGAATGAAATGATAGGCTTTTACAGTTCCTTCATCATCTGCTTTCCGGCCATTCATGGAATTAGCCAACTTAAAAATATAGTCGGCAGTATCTTTCTGACACTGGAAATATGATACAAGTGTGCCTTCCTCGGTTTTATCTTCATTAATGGCGTACTTAATGCAGGCTTTTGGACTTGATTTGATCTTTATTATCTTAGTTACTGCCATTATGATCACCTCCTGATTCGGTCCTGGATGAAAATCTGGTGATCCGTGCTTTTGCCTTTACAGCTTCTGCGACTTGTTTCTCAAGAGAAATCATCTCTTTTTGTAAGATATCTATTTCTTCATTTGTGATGCAGTGGTTAGTATTAACTGCTCTTGCAATCTGATTAATATTATTTCCGATTTTTGCAATCTGATGAGAAACCTCAAACAGACCATCGAAGTCAGCTTTAAAACATACAGTTGTATTTATATACAGTCTTATAAGATCACTATACGTCGAAAGACCAAGATCCCTCATCTGCTGCAGCATCCGGTTATATTCATCTTCGGTTACTCTGATATGTAATCTTCTAGTATTTGTAGCCATACTGGTTGCTCCTTTTATTAAAAATATTTGGAGACAGGAAAGTGCAGATTCTGGGGTTTGGGGACTAGGTCCCCAGGTTGATTTCTTAAAAACTGAAAAAGAACCGCAGGGCATTTTTCGTTTTTAAGAGGTTTTGGCGCACAAAACCAATGCTTGCTATATGCCAAAACTCCCTGCGGGATTTTGGCGTGGTTACAGAAAACAAAAAATGCTACCACCTTCAGGACGCACTTTTCCTGTCAGATAGTAGCATTGATATATAAGATTTATGCTCTGATGATAACAGAATAAAAAAAGAAAAACAAGACAAAATTGAAGTTCAAAAACCTCGGAACCCGCATGAATACTGGATTTACGGGCTGGCATTTTTAACGCCCAACCCTTTTGCTACTATAAGACCATAGAAAACAGCAGGGAGGAGAGGGCGGGTGTCGCCGCATTTTCAAGAATCCAGCTAACCGGTTTAGTAAAGAAAAAATATGCATATTTTGGAGGAACTAGTGAATGGAACAGATGTCGCTATTTGATCTTGAAGAGATTCAGGAACAAGTAAATGTGTCTAAGAAGCTGACGGTTGTTAAATCGTCTTTTATTGAAGAACAGAAACTATCGTGGAAAGAATTATTTGAGGGGTTTGATGAACTCTATGCAATCACTTTCTCATCGGGATTGCAGTTTGCTAATAAGCTGATTGAGATGTTTGATTATGCGGAGATTGTTTTTGGTTGTGAAGATATAGTCGGAAATGGATTTGCAACAGTCATGGCAGTAGAGAAAGAACTTATTTCACAGATCAGCAAAAGCAAGTCTGTGGAAAAGTTAAGTGAAAGGATGGCTGAAGGAACACTAAAACTGTTTGTATCCAGGGATATCAAATCACATGAAAAGGTATTTTGTCTTAAATCAAGCGATGGCAGATTCCGTGTGATCACTGGAAGTGCAAATATGTCTGCTTCAGCTTTTTGCGGTTTCCAGAGAGAGAATATCACATATTACGATGATGAAGAAGCTTTCGACTGGTTTATGAAGAGATTTGAAGAATTTAAGAGCATCTGCTCAGATAATGTAAATCATTCTGCAGTGGTTGCGACTATAAAAGATGAAGAGTTTTTGGATGATCACCCTGAAGAGATTCCGATTGTAAAGACAATAGAGCAAAAGGGACTTGTTTATCTTGAACCAACTACAGAGGAAGAGAATGATGAGCAGATTATAGTAGCGAATATAAAAGGTCATGAAGATGAAATGAAGCCAATGCTACCTAAACCTAAAAAGGATGATGGCAAGATATTACTGGTTTCATCAGATATAAAAGTGCTGAAGCAAAAGAATACTGAGTACAGAAAGGAAAAGAAAGTAAGAGAGAGGAAGCTTCCAAAGCTACATGTGGATTATGAGTCAAAACGACTTTTCTTCAACGGAAAGGAATGCAACCTAAGTCCAGTGAGAGAAAAAATCAGTTCAGACATTCATTACATGATGAATTATCTTACGAGTCTTGAATCGTTTTATGGAGATGTGCAAGAGGCTCAGAATGATTACTACGCATTTCTTAACTGGTACTTTTCAACGATATTCATGCCATACCTGAGATATGCTGCTTCGAGAAATAACTATGATGTTATTTCATTTCCGGTTTTTGGAATCATGTATGGTGAGTCCAATGGAGGAAAGTCTACATTCATAAGACTGCTTACAAAGATGATGTGTAATATGAAGGTTCCTATGAACCCTAGTGGAGACTTTACGGCCAGTGAACTTGAAAAGCTGAAAAGAGCCTGTGAGGGACTTCCAATCAATTATGACGACTTGGATAAAACACAGTTTAAGAATCACTCGGGAAAGATAATTAAGGATGATGAGTGGGGGCTCAGGGAAGGATTTATCAATTATCCAGCTGTGGCTATTACTACAAATATGGTTCCTTCTTTGGAAGCGGCAATCTCAAAAAGAGCTATTGGTTGCAGAATCCATGTAAAGATAGATAAAGAAACTGGTGTTAAGAGTTCGAAGCAACTTAATGAAAGTATGAAGAGGGTTACAAACAGTCTCTTCTGTGAATATGTCCGCAGGATGCTTCCCAAAGTTCTGGAGATGGAAGATAAGATGAAGACAGAAACATCAGATTATTTCCCGGATATCTTTGAAGCATCATCAACAGTTCTGAAGGACATTATAAGTGAATATTCGGTTGATGGAGTTCCAGCTTATGTAAGGAGTCTTAATTATTCGGATTATTTCGGAGAAAAGGTTGTAGGTAGAAATGCTATTCAAAGGATTATAACCGCATGGGAGAATGAACCGAAGCAGTTTACTATTGATAAGAAGAAAAACAGACTGATCTATACATATCCGGATGGAGCTAATATGTATGAACTGAGATATATAAACGATGAATTACCACCTCAGCTGAATTCACATGTTAGTTCAAGAAGTATAGTGATGGATCTTGATGCGGCTTCTGCTTTTTTTGAAACAAGTTTTAAGAAAAAAGGAATATTTGGATAAATAGATGAAAGGGTTAATACTATGTTTCAGAAGTTTTGGTTTTGGATGCAAAAGAAGAGAACCTGCAGACATTGTTGCATGACTTGTAAGTATTACAGAGAATGTAGAAGAGATCTGATGGGAGGCAGAGAGAATTATGGGAAAGAAGAAAATCGTTAAAACAAGCAGAAAAAGGCAAATTAATAGAGGAGAAAAAGACTTCTGGAAAGTATAAAGGGTTGTTAGGTTGATAATAATGACGATAATTATTGAAATGACAATTCGTAAATACAGAAAAATGGCGTAAAATGCAATTATTTCTTGTGTGTGTCCCTTTATCTACACAACTTTTTGTGGTACAATGAAGAGGTCGTTGAAGGCTTATTTTATGGGGAGAGGAGCATAAACGATGAGGGGCAAAAATCAAAAATTAAAACTATTATATTTGGCGAAAATAATGCAGGAGCAGACAGATGACACGCATTTTCTTTCGATGCAGCAAATCATAGCTGAACTGGCTAAGTACGATATTGAGGCGCAGCGAAAGAGTATATATGACGATCTGTCTGCTCTTGATGATTTTGGGATAGAAATAATTAAGGAGCAGATTGGATTTAGAACATATTACCATTGTGGTAGTAGAGATTTTGAAATAGCAGAACTCAAAATTCTAGTAGATGCAATCCAATCATCAAAGTTTATTTCTGAGAAAAAAACTAGGGAGTTGATATCTAAACTTGAGAAAAGTGTTTCAACCTATGATAGCCAGATGCTTAATCGTGAAGTTAAGGTAACTGGACGTGTTAAGAATATGAATGAAAGCATTTATTATGCAATTGATGCTATTCATACGGCCATAGGAAATAATAAAGCTATACAGTTTAAATACTTTGGTTGGAATGTAAAAGGCGAAGAAGAGTTTCATCGTGATGGTGCCTTTTATGAAGTGAGTCCTTGGGCTCTTCATTATGATGATGAGAGATACTACCTAATAGGATATGATCACGAAAAGAAAGAAATGCGTCATTATCGTGTTGATAAGATGAGAAAAGTCTCTATTACTGATTTGAAACGAAAAGGTAAGACAGAGTTTAATAAACAGGATAAAGCAAAATATAATAAACAATTCTTTAGAATGTATGGCGGAGAGCTGGAAACAGTTACATTGCTTTGTAAGAACGATATGGCCAATGTCATTATCGATCAGTTTGGATCAGATATTAGACGAAGACCGGTTGATAATGATTATTTTTCTGTAAATATAGATGTTGCAGTGAGTAAGCAATTCCTTTCGTGGGTTATTGCTTTAGGTGGTGACGTCGTTATAGAAGGACCAGAAAATGTTAAAGATAAAATGAGAGAGCTTTTAAGTCATAACTTTATTAAGTGACAGAAAAGGAGGAAATCTATGGGATGGCTTGATGGATTATCTGATAAACAAATAGAAGCTATAAACACTATAGATGAGGATCTTGAAATAATTGCATGTGCAGGAGCTGGAAAGACAGGTGTGGTTACTCGACGTGTAGTTAATATACTAAAAGAGAAAAAAGATGTATTGCCAGAGAATATAGTGGCTTTCACTTTTACCGAGAAAGCAGCTGAAGAATTAAAGGCAAGAATATACAAGTATGGAGAAGAGGTTCTGGGTAATACTTGTGGTTTTGCAAATATGTATGTTGGAACTATTCATGGTTTTTGTTTGAAAATGCTCCAGGAGTATATTGTTCAATTTCAGAAGTTTACTGTTTTAGATGAGGTTAAGACAAAGCTATATATAGAAAAGAATAGTGACTCGTGTGGAATGGAACAGCTTGGATTAAAGAAGTATACCGAGACAAACTTATTCTTAAGTACGATGAGCACATTGAATGAGAATGCTTTTGATTCTGATAAGTGGAGTGATTCTGCTCGTTTGGCTATGGAAAACTATAAGGAGTCATTTTATTCAAAAAACTATTTTGATTATTCTCTTATTATGAAGGAAATGCTTTATCAGTTAGAGCATAATAATGATTTTGCGGAATTAATACGTTCAAAGATTAAATTTTTAACTGTTGATGAATATCAAGATACTAACCCCATGCAGGAGAAACTAATTTCTTTCATCAAAGGTGGTGGATGTAATCTCTGTATAGTAGGTGATGATGACCAAACTATATATCAGTTTAGAGGAAGTGATTCCAGTAATATTCTTACGTTTAAAGAAAGATATGGGATAAATAAATATATTGTGCTTGATACAGACTATCGAAGTACTGAGGCTATAGTTGACATTGCTCAGAAGGTTATTTCAAATAATTATAATAGACTGCCTAAGCAGATGCAGTCTGGTTCTTCGTTTTCATATGAAGAAGGTGATACGGTTTATTCTGAATTTGAAACAATTGGAGAAGAATGTCGATTTATAGGTGAACGAATAAAAGAGCTTCATGAATCAGGCGTTAGTTATTCTGAAATGGTTGTTCTTTTAAGAAAACGTAAGTTTGGATCTGACTTTGCTAGTGTTTTCGAGGAAATGGAAATACCATTTATTGTAGAAGGTGTAAATGAATTATTCTATACACCTGAGTGTCGTGCAGCTAAGGGTATATTCGATTATTTGAATGGGGAAATTGGATTAACAGATCTATTGAATCTTTGGTTGGATATAGATTATGACCTGGATAAAAAGGAAATCACAGAAGCAATATCTATGTTGACGGCTATAGATGTGAAAAATCTTAAGTTCTATGGCGATTTTGTAATACAGAAGGTTTTTCATGATTTTCTTAGACATTTATCTATTGTTTCAGACTCCGATAATAAGAAAGCGGAAATTATTCTATATAACCTTGGTAAGTTTTCTCAGGTGATTAATGATTTTGAAACCATATATTATGCAACGCTACCTAAGAATAAACTATATAACTTTTGTAATTTTCTAAGATATACTGCAAAAGATATGTATCCAGAAGGATATATTGCGAATACATATATTAAACCTGATGCTGTAAATATAATGACTATTCATCAATCGAAAGGGCTGGAGTTTACGGCAGTATTCATTCCGCAACTTAATAAGAACGGTTTCCCTTCTAAAAAAATGGGAGGTAAATCAATTTGGCATGTTATAGAAAAGGAATGGATTCAGAATGCAAGTAAAATAGCAGGAGATGATCCGATTGAACGTTTGGAAGAAGAAAGAAAGCTGTTTTATGTTGCAGTAACGCGAGCAAGAAAATTCTTATTTTTAACACGTTCTCCATATAGCAAGATTGAAAAAGAGGTTTCTAAGTTTTTAATTGAGGCAAAAGCATCACCATATATGCTATCATATGATGATGATATGGCGTTTGATGATAAGCAAATACCTGAAGTGGATGATGAAATTGCTCCAATCAACCTTAATTTTTCTATTCTACAGGATTATTTTGACTGTGCATATCGTTTTAAACTATCTATGTTTTATGGATTTGTTCAGCCTATTGCAATTGCGGTTGGTTATGGAAAAGCTATGCATGAAATAGTTATGAATATTCATAGAAAATATATAGCGGGTGAAACATTGAATGAGGATGAAGTAAAAACAATAGTCGAGAACAGTTTTTACCTTCCATATGCAAATCCTAAGCTGGAAGAAAAAATGAGATTTGGTGCTGAGAAGACTGCACTACAATATTTTGATAAGAATCAGTCAGAGTTTAAAAATATAACAATGGCTGAAGCTGATATTGAGTTAGATATGGGTGAAGGGATAAAGGTTAATGGCAGAATAGATCTTGTAAAGCGTCGAGAAATATCCGGAGAAACCAAGACTTATATTGTCGATTTTAAGACGGCCGATCGTGATGTTACTGAGTGTATTAATGCGGAGCAGTTGAAAATATATGCTCTTGGATACGAAAAACTTACCGGTGAGAGAGCTGACTTTCTTGAAATATATAATCTGGATAATTCAGAGCAAGAAAGACAGCGAGTAACAGATTCTTTGATGACAGATGTTGTATCTGATATAAAAAATGCTGCAAATAATATAAGATCAAACGATTTGCCGCGAAAATGTAGTAAAGAAAAATGTAGCAATTGTTATTTAAACTACCTTTGTTTAAATAAAAAGGAAAAGAAACTATTGGGTATATAAAATGTAAGGAGAAATAGTAATGGCTAATTTATCACAAACTAAAAGAAATCAAATGCTGGGTTTTTTAAAAAAACTTGAAGCGCAACATTCTGATGATGAATCACTGATGGCAATAAATCAAATCGAAAAAGAATTAACCTCAAAAAAATATGGGCTTGTTTGGGAAGAACATGAAGAGGCAGTTGATGTAAAGATGATTGAGAATATTCCAGTATTTACAGAAATCAAAGATAAAGAAATAATAGGTTGTTTGGATAACGAGTCTTGTAATTTTCTGCTTGAAGGTGATAACTTACATTCATTAAAATTATTAGAAAAGACACATAAAGGCAAAATCGATGTTATTTATATTGATCCGCCATATAATACTGGGGCAAAAGACTGGAAGTATAATAATGACTATGTAGATAAAATTGATACATTTAGACATAGTAAATGGCTTAGTATGATGTGTGCAAGAATGAAAATAGCTGTAAAACTATTAAAAGATGATGGAGTTTTTATATGTGCAATTGATGAAAATGAATTAGGGACAACATTGATGCTTATTGAAGATATTTTCGGGATTGGTTATTCTGCGGATCCTATAGCAGTTGTTCATAATCCAAGAGGAGTGCAAGGGGATAATTTTTCGTACGTAAATGAATATGCGATTTTTGTGTATAAAAAAGGATATAAGGTAATAGGCGAAAGAAATGTTGAAGAAGATGAAATTGATTGGTCGCCACTTAGAAATTGGGGAAGTGAATCAGAAAGATCTGATGCCAGGAATTGTTTTTATCCTATTTATATAAAGAATGATCAAATAATCGGATTTGGAGACGTTACACCGAATGAAATACATCCTATGCAGACTGAATATGACAAAGAAACCGATACTTATGCTGTTTATCCTATAGATGTGAAGGGGGTTGAACGTAAGTGGAGATATGCAAGACAAACTGTTGAAAGTATTATGCATTTGTTGCGCGCTAAAAAAACAAAAAATGGTTATGATGTTGAATTAGGGAAAAACTATGCCCCATATAAGACGGTATGGACAGATAAGAAATATGATGCAAATGAATATGGTACGCAATTAATTGGAAGTATGATTCCTAATAATGAATTTTCATTCCCTAAATCAATATATACGGTGTATGATTGTTTGTACGCTGTATTAAGAGATAGAAAGAATGCGGTAGTTTTAGATTATTTTGCTGGTTCAGGTACAACAGGACATGCTGTGATGCTACTAAATAAGAATACTGAAAATAATCATAGGTTTATTCTGTGTACAAATAATGATGTAGGAGAAAAGAGAGAAAAGGAATACGAAAAAAAATATGGAGATATAGATTATGACTCTGAAACATGGGCGGAGTGGTGTGAAAAATATGGTATTGCGAGCTCGGTTACATATCCTAGATTAAAATCAGCCATTAATGGATTTGTTCATTCTAAAGATTTTAAAAATGTTTTATTTCAGAAGAAAATCACACCTGCAGTTCTGAAAAATACCACAAAATTACTAAATGAGGTTGATGGTACAATAAAGAGGTATTCTGAAGATTATGACGAAGTAAAAATGGAAGTTGACGGTGATACTGTTGTTGTGTTAGGAATTGCAAAAAAAGGAAAAAAGATAGAAGGGATTCCGGCAAATCTTAAGTATTATCATACTGATTTTGTATCAAAAAATGATGAGGAAATAAGTGATAGTCTCTTAGCACATGTTAAGGAAATGATTCAATTGGAATATGGTACCATTATTGATGACAAGAAGTATGTTGTTATCTTGGAAGATGAAGAAATGGATAAATTTGAAAGTGATATTTCGAAATTTAAAGAATTAAAGGCTGTCTTTATTTCTCAAGAGGTATTATTAACTACGTCTCAGGAAAAAATGTTGGAAACTATAGATACTTATGAGATTCCAGATTATTACTTTGATTATGAATTGAGAGAGGTAGGAGAGATATGGTAGGAAAAATTAAAGATTTTGAATTCCAGAACCAGTGTATAGAATACTTGATAGATAAAACTTTAGAATCAACTAGTAAACAGGTTATAACTGTTAAGGCGCCTACAGGGGCAGGTAAAACAGTGATACTTATAAAATATGTTGACAGTTATTTAAAAAATACTGGTGGGAAGACTGCATTTGTATGGTTGTGCCCTGGTAAAGGTAATCTTGAGGAGCAGAGCAAGGAACGAATGGAGGAGCTTGCGCCAAATCTTGATACCAGAAATCTGATGTATTCAATGGCGACAGGATTTGAACCGGGGAGCGTTACATTTATAAATTGGGAATTGGTTACAAAAAAAGGAAATAATGCTTTAAAGGATAGCGAAAGAGCTAATTTGTTTGAAAAGATAGCTGAGGCTCATAAGAATGGTGTGAGTTTCGTTATCATTATAGATGAGGAACATTTAAATAATACAAAAAAAGCTGATGATGTAATTAATGCTTTTTCGGCCAAAAATATTATAAGGGTATCAGCAACTGCAAATAAAGTATCACATCAAGAATTTTATGAAATAGAAGAAGATGATGTTATAAATGCTGGTCTTATTACTAGGGCTATATACGTTAATGAAGGGGTGGATGAAAGAAAGGAAATACAAGCGGATTATGATTATTTATTAAACTTGGCAGATGACAAAAGAAAAGAGATACAAGCTGCATATGACGGTTTCAAGATAAATGTAAGGCCGCTTGTCCTTATACAGTTTCCTATGGGGCAACCTGAAACTATAAAAGCGGTAGAGGAAAAACTGGAGAAGATGGGCTATACATATGATAATGGTATGGTAAATATATGGATGAGTGATGATAAGATTATAAGTGATGATCTTATAAAACTTGATGGAACTCCAGCTTTTCTTCTTATGAAACAGGCGATATCTACTGGTTGGGATTGTCCTAGAGCTAAAATTCTTGTTAAATTACGTGAAGGAGGAAGTGAGGATTTTCAAATTCAAACCATTGGTAGAATTCGTAGAATGCCAGAAGGAAAGCATTATGGATTAAACATTCTAGATTATTGCTATATTTATACGTTGGACACTCAATATAAAATGGGATTACTTTCGTCATTGGATAAAGCATATCAGGTTAGAAGATTATTTATACGAGATGAGGCAAGAAATTTTTCACTTACAAAAGAAATGAGAGATTTAGATTTTGATGGTTTAGGAGAGAGAGAAACTCTTATTAAAGTGTATGAGTATTTTAAGAAAACATATAATCTTGGATCTGATAAAAAAAATAATAAAGAAAATCTAGAAGCCGGAGGCTACAATTTTAGTCATGAAATAGATAGCAAGATTCTTCAGGGAATTTTCAAAACCACAGAAGAATTAGCGAATAGTGGCGTGGATGATAAGATAAAAATAAAAACTACGGTCAATACTCATTCACATGGTATTTATTTGTTGCATTCAATTGATGAAATAAAAAAAGTAACAGGAATGCAATCTCAAAAGGTGAAAAATATACTCCGTAGATTGTTTAGTAAAGGCAAGAAAAGAAAGTATAAATTTATAGATTTAGAAAATTCTGATTTTTATGCTTTTGTAATAAATAATGTAAAAAAACTAAAAATGGATTTTAAAGCAGTGACGTCACAAATGAGTGGAACACAGATGACTTTTAGGTTAGCACCTAAAACTGCAAACTTTACTATTCCAGAGATGGAAGTATATAAGTATTGTGAAGTAAAAAACAGAGTTTTGATGAGGGTGAACGCATATAAGAATTATACAAATGAGTTTATTACGGAGAAGACAAGAAGTAAGCCAGAAAGATTGTTTGAAAGATATTGTGAGACAAATAAAAACATAGAATGGTGTTACAAAAATGGTGACACTGGCCAACAGTATTTATCTATAGTGTATCTTGATGGCATTGATAAACAGTGGTTGTTTTATCCCGACTATATAATAAAAATGAAAGACGGAACGGTATGGATAATTGAAACAAAAGGCGGTGAGGTTTCTGGACATAGTAAGAATATTGATCTTCAAATTGAGAATAAGTTTAACGCGTTCAAAGAATATTCACATAAATATAATTTGAAATGGGGTTTTGTTCGAGATATAGATGAGGATTTATTCATTAATAATACAGAGTATGTAGAAGATATGTCAGATGAAAGCTGGGTTCCCCTATCTGAGCAACTATAAAAATTTAGAAAGATTTATTTAATATGAATATTGGATTTGACAACATATATGAACGAGATATGGATATGCTCTTGATGCGTCAGTTTATAAAGAAAAATGATGCTTTTATTAGGGCGTTTCTGAAGAAAGCAAACTGTGTGGCTGATTATTTTGTCGATAAAGTATTAAATTCGGTTGCGACGAGTGATGGGGAAACAGATGTTGAGGTGATCTTATCTATCGGTGGAAAGAAAACAGCGTTGCTTATTGAGGATAAGATTGATGCAGTAGCGCAGCCGGAACAATCTAAAAGATATGAAATAAGAGCTGAAAAAGCTAAGAATAATGGTGATTATGAAGAATACTATATATTTATAGTTGCACCACAGAAGTATTTGGATAGTAATAAAGAAGCAACAAAGTATGCTTATAATGTATCGTATGAAGAAATAAAAGAAACTTTATCGGACGAATTTGATATTGCTGTAATTAATCGTGCTCTTGATGAATCTAAAAAGGGATATGTTCCTGTTGAAGATAGGAATGTAACGTTGTTCTGGGATAAAATGTTTGATTACGTTGATAAAAGATTTCCAGATACATTTTCTTTTTATAGTAAAAAGGGTGATGTACATGGGGCAAATGCATGGTGGATTACAATAAAAAGCGGGAAGGGTTCCAAAATAGTAATTAAATCCGATAGAGGATATGTGGATTTGGAAATTGCAGGATATACAGAAAGGTTTCAGGAGTTTTCAAAAGCTAACCAGGAACTGCTTGATAGCAGACGCTTGTATTTACGTATGGCATCAAAATCGCTTGCCATTCGAAAATATATAGATTGTATTGATTTTACGATGGGGTTTGATGAACAGATACCACTTGTTGAAAATGCATTTATTAAAGCAAAAGAACTACAGGATTTGGTTAAAGAGCTGAAGTTTTAGAGGTGAAAGAAATGTCATTTTGGGGGTGCTTATGAATTTAGATCAATTATTATCGTTAGAGGGTATTAGAGATTATAATATCTTTTGGTTTGGCACAGATATAGCAGCAGATTATATGAATGATGATGGACCAGTTCTTGATACATTAGAAGTATCAAAATCGAAGCCAAGAAGTGAAGATACTATTTATATTATAATGTCCGGAATTAATAAGAATAAATGTAGGTATAGATTTGCTGCGAAATTAACACTGGTTGAAGGGAATACTTATTCTTGGAAACGCGTGCCAATTCAGCTTGATGAGTATGCCGGCAGAATGGTGTTTTATAGAGCTAGTGGTTTTTCATTTTATAACAATGATGTGACTGGAGTTGATTTTAAATTAGAGAGATTATGGGTAGATAAAGAAGAACGCTCAATAGCGGCATTCAATAATTATGATGAAGTAGAGCTTTCGTTTGAACAATTAAGAGAGATTATTGAAGGCCATTATGATGATTATTTTCGAGCTTTGTCAGTTGTTAAAGGGATTTATATGATCATCGATGGTACTACTGGAAAGCAGTATATAGGAAGTGCTTATAGTGATGAGGGTATTTGGGGAAGATGGAAATCATATGCCGAATCTTATCATGGTGGAAATCTCGAATTGATCAAATTATATGAAGAAAATGGAGAGGAATATTTCTATAAGTTTAAATATATTATTTTGCAGATACTTCCGATGCGGATGTCGGATAAAGAAGTGATTGAGATGGAGTCAAAATATAAGAATAGATTTCTTACGAGGGAGTTTGGACTTAATGCCAACTAAAGAATATACGTAAAGAAATGGGGTGGTGCAATGTCGAAAGAAATATTGATTAATCAGCTTTTTGCAGGAAAATATCTTGAAGAGGGCGAAAACATAGGACATGAAGTGATTAATTTGTTTAAGGATGACAATGGGTACAACAATCTTTATATAACACCGTCTGGTTCAGTAAGTGGTCATGATATCGAAGCTGTATTTTTTGTTCGTAATACTTATAAAAGAACAACAGTGGAAGTTATTGGAATGGCTATGGATATTAATTTGATTTCAGAAGATGAAGTTCGCGAGATAAGGTATGCTGGTGTTCCTCTAGATAGAATTTTCAATAGTAATATGTATCATGGAAAAGCTGATATTTCAACGCAACATGTAACATTTCGTGCGGAGAATCTATATATTCCATCCAGACCTGTGTTTATTACATTGGATGATGAATTTACATCTGAAGAATATACATTACATTTGGAGTCAAATAAAAAGGTAATAATACCACAAGGTATGAGGATGTATTATTCTGAGGAAAATGATTCTGTTGCGATTACTCAATTGAGAGATTTGATCGAAAATAAGGAATTATGGAATTGTGATAGCACTACAAAAAAGCTGTATCCTGAAGGAAGCATGCATACTCAAGAATCAACGTTTTTAGAAGTGATAAAAAAGGAAGATGATGAGAACATCTTCTCAAATCTGTTTGGATACTTCTTTGAATATAGTCATAGGGCTTTTCAGAAATTTGCTACAGAAGTTTTGGGCATCACTAACATGAGTTTGATGTTTGATTTATACAGAGAAACCAAGTATAGAACGGATATATGGATAGAAAGTGAAGATGATATTATTGTCATTGAGAATAAAATTAATTCTGGTATCAATGGAATAAAGGATGATACGTCACAACTAGATAAGTATTATAAAGAAGCAGAGAAAGAGGCGAAAAATAAAAGTAAAAAAACACATTACTATATATTTGCTCCTGATTATGCGAATTTAGATTTGACGAAATATGATGTGAAATCCTCCTATAAAATGATCGAGTATAGTAAAATATACAGCTTTTTTATTAAAGAAGCTGAAGAGTATATTGCAGATAGAATATTTCCGGATTTTATTCGTGGCTTAAAGAGACATACACTTTCTTTGCCTGAATTGCAATTTGATACTATGCGTTCGAGATTGTTAAGAAAAATAAATCTATTGCAACAATACAATTATAAACAGGATATAGTGCCGGCAAAATCGGCCGGAAAAAAGATAACCATGAATGATATTGCTGATGAAATAGAAAGGATTATCCTTGCTAGTGACGGTAGAATAAAAATATCACCGATGGAGTTTATATTAAAGGTATGTAAAGAAAAATATGGCATAAATGCTCCTAATAAGGAAATAGATTCTGCAGATGCGCTTAATATATATTTTGGAATAATGGATTTATTGCAGGAAAAATCAAAAAGTAAAACAAGCTTGTTTTCGATGAGGCTTGCCCCAGCAAAAGAAGAGAGATGGGGAGAACCATATGTATTTGAGTATATATTTAAAAAGCGATAAGAAGAGGAGGTTACGCATATGAAAGAAGATAAGAGAGTTGAAATAAAAGCCGAAGAAGATTTCATTTTTCCGAGTGAAATACAAGATATTATTTGGGATTCTGAGGCTTATCATGACTATAGTCAGGAAGAAAAGGATAATCTGTTGAAGCGAATAGTTTATTCTGCTGAAGAAGGAGATGGAAATGGCCATATATGTAACCAGCTGGGTGCTATGTATGCTGAAGGAAGATTAGTTGAAGCTGATCCTAAGAAGTCATATGAATGGTACAAGAAATCATCCGATTTAGGTTATGCTTTAGGTACATGTAATCTTGGGTTTAACTATATGTATGGGCTTGGAACTGAAATCAATTATGAAGAGGCGTTTAAGTGTTTTTCTGAAGCGGCAGCTTTTGGAATGACAGAAGCGATAGTTCGATTAGGTGATATGTATGGTTATGGATACTATGTAAATAAGAATAACAATAAAGCATATAAAATGTATTGTATTGCATATAATTATACTAAAGATGATCTAACCGATTTAGCTTCGTTTCAAGTGTATTCTGATGTTACTATTCGTCTTGGAAATTGTTTCTATTATGGATATGGAGTGGAAAAGAATATGTTAAAGGCATATCATTTTTATTCGGAAGCGTATTATTACTATATGCTTCGTAAAAAGATGGGTGATAGCTATTATCATAGCGGCTTGAAAAAATCCAGAGAAAAGGTTGCGCAAATTTTATCAGAACTAGAAGATTAAACTTTTAGACTTTTCGTCCAAAGGTTGAGAGTAGCAGAGATGTTACTCTCTTTTTTTATGTCCTGGAATACTAAGGGATCAGGGCAGGCATTTTTATGAAACAACGAATTATGTAAACTACATATATAGGATGGTTAAAAGTGTTCCTTTTGATGTTAATTAATCGGCTTTTGAAAGAAAGGATTAATGACATATGAAGACTAGAACCATTATTTTTTTACAAAAAACCAAATTATAGATTGGAAAAGAGCAAGGGCATCTATTCGCGGATGACCATTGCTCTTTTTTGTTTTTTTCACGACAAAATGTGGCGATTCATAATTCTTTGCAAAAATTTTTGTTTCTGTCCGAAGGATTAGGACAGTTGAGAGGTAATATTTAGAAACCGGGAGGTAGATTATATGATGTTGGACGATGATAGGCAGTACATGACGAGGACTGAAAGGCTGCTTGATATGATGATATATCTAAATGATGTTAGGGAAACTACTGTAGTTAAGCTGTGTGAAAGGTATGGTAGGAGTAGATCTATAGTTTATGGTGATTTACTGACGCTGGAAACAATGTTTGATGTGCCCTTTGTTAAGAAAACTGGGAAGTGCGTCAGAGTCATGAGTAATTGGAAAGTATTTGGCAGAAACAATTAATTAAGTAACGGATTACTTGTGAATCGCCACTTTTTGCTTGTAATTCTGGCTGAGCATACGAATGAGATTGATAGTAGCATAGAGATTTATATTCGTGTGTTCATCAGGCTAACAAGCCATTTGATCTTTGACAACTGAATATGTGATGTAAAGCTGGACGTAAGGAGTGAGTTACGCATTGTGCCGCTTCCTGATGCGCCATAACGGGTGGAGGGCTAAATCCTCGTGTGACACGCCAAGAGCGATCAAATCAGGCAGAATAGGGGCTGTGGTGGCCTCGTGGTGGCGACCTCTCCATGATAATGATACACCCTTTAATAAAGGTCGATAGAAATGATGGTGCAAGTCCAGTGTGGGTTATTAACCATAACCACCGGCTTTATATTTTGTGGTAGCTGACAATATGAGTTCTTAGTTGTCTGAGAATTGATATTGGCAGCTATTACGTAGGAAAGAGCGCATAAAAAGAGTAGGAGGGATATTGTGGAAAAAATAGTAGATGATACAATTGATATGACCGAAAAAGTATATGTGCCGATTGAAAAAAAGATTAACCTAACTATTAAAGAGGCAGCAGAGTATTCTAATATTGGAATAAATAAGATTGCCGAGCTGCTTCGTAATCCAATGTGTAACTTTGTTCTATATATTGGTAATAGAAAATTAGTTAAAAGAAAAGAATTTGAGCAGTATCTTTCGTCAGTGAGAGAGATATGATCTAGGATTCTTATTAAGATACCAAATCCGTTGAAAAGTGGACTGTTTTATGGTAACATTAAACAGTTGTACTAGGCTCTTTTCTATGTGATGTTACAAAGGAAAGGAGCTGAGAGAATGGGTAAAAACCTAAAGGGTAAGGAATTAGGTCCAGGGCTTTCTCAAAGAAAGGATGGACGTTATTCTGCCAGATTTGTAACATCTTGTGGCAAAAGGATTGAAAAATACTTTCCTATGTATCAGGATGCGAGGAAATGGCTAGCCGAAGCTAGGTTGCAGGATCAACAAGGTGATGTTGGTTGTGTATCCTTAGGTATGACAGTTGATGCTTGGTTTGAATACTGGATTGTAAATATTAAAGAAAAGACTGTTAGGCCTAATACTGTAAGAAATTATAGGGAAAGATACAAACAGAACATTAAAAGGCTAATAGGCAAGACTTTGATCAATGATGTAAAGCCTATGCATTGCCAGATGGTATTGAATAGAATGACTGATGATTATGCAGGATCTACAATACGACAGACTTTGCTGACTTTATATAATATGTTTCAATCTGCTTTTGAAAATGGAATTATTAGTTCAAATCCTGTTACTAAAACTGTAAAGATGCCTAAACCTATTGAGTCAAAGACGCGAGTACTTACTATTGAAGAACAAAACAGGTTTATGGAACAAGCAAAGAATACAGCTAACTATCCTCAGTATCTTTTTATACTAAATACAGGTGTTCGAACGGGCGAAATGGTTGGTCTGAAATGGGAAGATATAGATTTTGAAAGAGGAATCATTTCTATCAGAAGGACAATGGAATATAGATATTCTGTTGGTGAGTGGCATATAGGCCCTCCGAAAACCAAGAAGAGTAACAGAGAAATACCCATAACTGAAGAGTGTGCTGCAATGCTAAAAGAGCTTAAAGCAAAGCTTGATCTTGGAAGATATGTACAGGATGAATTCAAAGAGTTTGTTTTTATAAATAGAAAAGGAACTCCAACAAAGAATTCGACTTATGATGCTAATATAGTAAAGCTTACTAATCTAGCTAATATCGAAAACTTTTCTATGCATACCTTGAGACATACATTTGCAACTAGATGCATAGAGGCGGGGATGAAGCCGAAGACTTTGCAGCAGATACTTGGTCATTCGAGTATCAACATTACCATGAACTTATATGTTCATGTAACTGATGATGAAAAAATAAGAGAAATAAAAAAGTTCGAGGAATACACTAGAAAAATGGCGTAAAAAAATTGAACGGTATGTTCTCTTCTAAACTGAATATGCAGACTTTTGATGTAAAAACGCGTATATAAGCTTATATAATTGGATATATCTTTATATCGAATGGCGTAAAAAATGGCGTAAAATTCAAATTGGAAGTCTGGAAACCCCAATAAATAAAGGAAAGAGGAAATTATTATGAAACTAGGTATAGTCGGTTTGCCGAACGTAGGTAAATCTACATTATTTAATTCACTTACAAAGGCAGGAGCACTTGCTGCAAATTATCCTTTTGCAACTATCGATCCGAATGTCGGTATA
>Ga0256405_10001968_pt1 | contig 51196 bp, 54 predicted proteins | sample RumenRJG_02DNA_FD_189096 | JGI IMG/M metagenome (GOLD analysis project Ga0256405, IMG submission 189096) | Bovine rumen microbial communities from Lethbridge, Alberta, Canada - RJG_02 | ecosystem: Host-associated > Mammals > Digestive system > Stomach > Rumen | place: Canada: Alberta...
AGAACACTTTCTGACCGAAATAACAGCTCACCAGCATCATGCACAGCGCCAGCACGTAGGTCACGCAGTTGGCATAGGCCAGCTTGATGAGGTCCACGGTGCTACTGTAGCGGAGCACGCCGGCATAGGTCCTGAATATCCTCGCTCCTACCCAGCTCAGCACGGCAAAGATTGCTGCGGTGTAGAACAACGGCATGCGGTTCTCAAAGGTTATGACCGAACGGTTGGCCACCCAATAAGTGAAGATGACCGAAACAAACATGATCAGCGCGTCCATCAGCAGGATGGCCCAATAAGGCAACACCTTCTTGCTGAAGTACCACTCCGATAGCATCTTAATTAACTTAGTTTCCCGTATCATATATTATAATCTTAAATCGTCATCCCTGTCTTTCAGCAAACCTTTAGACAGTCTCCAAACGTATAACCATATCGAAAACAGAGGTTGCCATGCAGCTTCATGAGGATAATGCCCAATCATATATATATCACGCTTCACATTCAAGAAGAAACGGGACAAAGGAGTCTTCATTGACCCCCACTCTCTCGTGTCGCCATGACCCATATTACCGGTTTGAAGCACTTCATGAATTATAAATCGTCCTTCCTTCTCATCTGCGGGCAGTAATTGGAATTGATGTTCGAGGCCAAAATATTCTTGCAGCACCCACATAAGTCCACAGGCAAAACGCTTCATCCCGAGTTGTCTGATCCAATACACGGCATCCTTACGTTCTTCCTCTGTGAATCCTTGTTTTAACACATAGAAGTAGTCCATGATTTGTCTAAGGCCCACACCATGTCCGCAAATATGTCTGTAACAATGCAGCAAAATAAACACTCTGTCAAAAGCCAAAGAAGGGGCATCGGCATCCATCGTTGGCCTATGCAGTTTGCAAAATTTGTGCAGACGCCAGTTCCTCAGTGGACTACTTAGAAACGACGGCCAGATATGCACTTCGACATGAACCCCATCTATTAGGTGAAAATGAATATGATGATAGTTCACGCCATACAGTTTCCCATCCTTGTCAAAGGCTCGCGCAAAATCATATATCTTCTTTCGGCCACCATCAACCCATACGTCAATATCGCCAGAAGTACGTCTGGCAGGATTCTGATAGTATCGGCCAACAGAAGAGCCCTTCAGTATTTGGCAGGCAAAACCATTCTCACGGAAATACCTTATTACCGTCTTCCCAGCCTCCGCAAGACTTTGAGTATTGTCCTCTATAATCCTCCCCATGCCAATCCATTGGAGCGTTTGTATTCTGCCTGGGCGCGATGCGGTATCGTCCTTTTGAATCTTCTCCAATGCAGACAGAAGAACGCCTACAACCGATTGTTCTTCAGCAATCTGATAGGCCAGTTCCCAATCCTTCTCCGCATAAACGCCACGAAGAGTATTCTGTGCACCAGTACTAGTGCGCAACAATTCAAACAGTAATTCTTGCGATTTATTAATCATCCAGTAATTAAACAAAGTTTTCTTAATCAGCACGTTTCTTTATCGATGAAGAATTTTGTATAGGACCTTATCTACCGCCAAGTTGATTTTTTCAATATTTTCCTTATAATCATCAGAGTTCCACTGACTAATTTGTGCCATCTTCGCCCGAACTTTATCCACCTCTTCTTTTAGATTTATCGCATGTGCATTGGCATCCACACCAACAACGCCCTTAAACGTACGAGAAAGGATTACCGATTGCGATCCTAGACGAGCATGCTCACCGAGAATATAATCTGAAGGTAAATCCCCCTCTCCTATACGCGCAATTCCCCCAAACCCGAAAGGCATTCCTGCCTTATTGCACTTTTCTGCAATATATTCTACAAGTCCTCCACTCAGCAACTCAAACATAAAGGTCAACCCCATGCTAATATGCAAATCGTTAAGACCGATAAATAATTCATCTACTCCGGGCACAGCAAGAATCTTATCCAATCGAGCCATAGCTGCAGCTGTTTCAATCATGATGCACACCTTGGCTCTACCATTTACCATCTTCACATATTGCTCAACATCATGATGATCCATGACCATTGGTAACATTAAAACATCTGCACCATAATCCACGGCCCTGTCCACTTCATTCTGCGAGTAAGCATGGATAGGATTGGTCCTCACCAGCAACTCAGACCTTGTCAACACCTTACGCACAGCAGGAATATCCTCAATTTTATTATTGGATTTCACTGTGTTTCTACCATGTTGGCGCTCAGCTTTTCCTATAAACTCAAGGTCATAGAATATACGGTCAATACCGGCCGCCTGTGCTTCTGCTGCAGACACTGGGTCCGCTGCTAATATCATCAATTTCAAATGTTTCATTATTAATCCCTATCTTAATTTCACGAATATAATATATTTTCCCTATCTTCCAAAGTTAGCCGAAGCATCCTTTCACGATTAAATTTCTCTTCGCAACGTTTTCTGCCAGCCATACCCATCTCTAGTCGTTCTTGAGGATGATCTACCATCCACTTCATACATTGATAAAGGGTTTCCACATCACGAGGCTTAGCCAATATTCCAGATACATTTGGTTCAATCACCTCTGAAGGTCCGGGTATATCTGTTGTAACCACAGGTATCTCCATTGCCATCGCCTGCTGTATAACCATGCTGAAGCCCTCACGATAGGATGGATGCACTAAAACATCCGATGCAGAAATATATTTTGGCACCTCATTTGTCCAGCCTGTTAGGATAACATTAGGGTACTTTCTGATATCCTGTAAATGTGGAGGCAGTTTTCCCTCCATGTCACCAATCTGCAATAAAGCAATATCCTCACGTTCCACACAAAGTCTTTGGAATGCTTCCAAAAGTTCGAATACGCCTTTGTCACGATTTAGTCTACCAACAAAGCAGAATACTATCTTATTCTTTAATTGAGAATACTGTTCTAGAACCAATTCCTTATTTCTCTGTTTCAAACTGATATCAAACTGCTTCATATCTATGCCTATCGTACCGCCATCACCGATTGCCGCAGCTTTTTCACGTTTGTACAACCCCTCTACAACAGCAAATTCCAAATTTTTCCAGCTAGCAGGTCTTACATGTGTGGAATTATTGCAAATAAACTTTTCTATAGTTTTAAATAGTTTTCTTTGAAAGCCAGAGAACCCAACATACCTAATACCCCATTGGCAATACAGACGTTTCTTCACCCCTGCCCACTTTGCACCAAGGGATGCATATAGGGAAGCATTCGGTGTTGCATATTGCACAATGTCATAATGCTCCTTTTTAAACAAGCGCTTAAAATAGAATGGCATCGTAAATAAATCTTTCACCGAAATTCCTCTACTCATGGGCACATAGATACAAGTAAACTCTTTGCCATATTTTGCAAGGAATTTGTCGCTCATATTACAAGCCAATGTCACATTCCACCCATTCTCTTTCATCACCCTTGCTGCAGGGATCACAAAAGATGTCAGAGTGACTTCAACAGTGGTTATTATGCAAATTCTTTTCATCGTCCTATGTCTCATCCGTTTAAAAACAGTGCATTATTAAACGTTCTTATTATTATCTCCTTATCATGCTTCTGGATTCCGCATTCTCTGGCTTTCTCTGCATATTTTTTTAAAATTTCCGGATTCTCTGTAATTACTCTCAATGCATCTAAAACAGACTCCTTGTCTATACTAACAATGCCCGCTGCCTCTTCTTTAATATATTCTATCGGAGCCAAATCTTTGTTGCCCACCGCCCAAATGCAGTTTCCGGATGCCAAATAATCTGTCATTTTAGTTGAGAAAGAAAGACGAGCTGTAAGATTTGTGTCCGACAAATCTTCTGCATACAATAAAACATCTGCTTCCTTCTGAATTTTAATCACCTCATTTTGAGGAATGAAGCCCTTTATTTCGCAACATTCTTTGACACATACTTTTAGTTGCATCTCTTGCGACAATTCTGTATTTGTATAAACCTGCAATAAGGCTTTGGTACCATTCTGATTTATTATCTTCAAGGCATCAACAATCTCCGCGATAGTATTATCACGACCATAAATCAGTTTCCCTGTGTATAAGATTTTAATTGGATATTTGGGTGCTGTCTGCCTTATCTCATTGAACTGATATATAGGTTTTGTAAGCAGTATCGAATCTATACCATATTCAGCATCAACTTCTCGCTTCATCTTGGGACAAATGGAGAATACTGTCGTGCTCTTCTGAATGAGTCGCCTGACCCCTTGACGCAACCACCATCGATGGATCTTGTACCCAACGCTATTCGGGTGTTGTTTATAAGTAAAGTTATCATCCCAAAGATAACTGAGAACTTTTCGAGGTTTGCACTTCTTGATGATATACTCATTTATGCGATTGAAATGAATATAGCTCTCGATAGGAAAAATAACTATTTCTGGATTGACCTTCTCAAGAAAGCTGTCCAGTTCTTTGCTCTTCCATTTTCCTAATAGCCAAACCCATTCCCTTGCAAAGAGGTAAAACCAGTTACTTTTGCGACGATAGATTTCATATCTGGCTTTTTCTTGTTCTGCATCCTTTAATGAGCCTCCATGTTCACCTATAAAATACTCTTCACCTGTTTGAACATCTTGTTTTAACATACTCTTCATCACCCTTCCTTCATAAATATGAAAATAGTGATGACATACATTAGAGTCTGAAATATCTGCCCTAATATACAGGCACGCCAATTTATCCTTAGGATAATCTCGAACTAATTCCGACATGGTATTTGATCCCCCAGAATCACTCCATGCCCCAACAGTACAGACTAGTATATTTGGATGTTGATCACTCATAAACTGTCACCTACTAATATTATGAGATTTGTTCATTACATTTTGCTCTGCTGCGAGTAATCCAAAAGGAAGTAAAACCATTAGAAACAACCAACTTTCACTTCCCCAATTACCTTTATTGTAAAGGTACACAAAACTCACCAAAACACCAATTTTAAAAAACATCTTAGCCATCTTAGTTTTATACATTAAACTCATTCTTTTAACAAATGAGATAATTATCATTACGTATGGTACCCCCACAACTAAACCCATCCCACCAAAACGATCCAAAAGTGTTGAATGGCCCTCTGATTGAGCTGATCCAAAGATGGGATTACTTAAAAATGATTCTATCGAAACGGCATGATGTTCTTGCCTTGCAGTAATAGATTCGCCCGTAACATGTCCCTGCATCATTGAGTTTTTAATATCTATGAGTTTGGGTTCTACTGCTGTGTCCTCAAAGAATGGCATTATCAAATCTATCAACGTTACAAAAAAACCGACTTCATACAAGACAAAGAAAATAACTGCTGCTACAAACATAGCAAGCAACGATTGTTGTTGTTGTTTTTCCGAAAACAATACTGTAAAAATCAAAACAAAAATCATTAGCACTAAACTCGTAGTGACAAATGTGTCATAAATCACAAAACATAAAACTACCAACCCGAAAGAATAAAATAACTTCATTTTACCCTCAAACGCTTTTACACAAAAGCATAATACGGGTAAAAAAAGGGTATAGGCATGCATGAGGCCATAACTTGGAAGTCCTAGGACTTTTAATGACTCTTGATTCTCTGCTTCAACCATAGCCTCACGAATTGAGTTATAACTCAACATTAAAGGAACTGCAACGATAAACGATGCATAAAGTATCACAACGGACCACTTCATCAATTTGGCTAGCAATTCATTATCTCTTATATTGACCATAACTGAGAAAATGCTAACAGATGGCAATATATAAGCCATCTCAACCAAAAACTTCTTACTGTCAGCTATTGATCCAATGCCGATGGACAATGGTCTTCCTATCAACATATTAAAGACAAGCACTACAGCGTAAACGACAAGCCACTTAAAAGTGTCATTGGAATAAGTCTGCTGATATAATTTGGCAATAATGGCACATATAGCGATACTAGGTAGCCACACGGGTATATTTATCACATCCGCGAACAACGGGAAAATGCTGTATAATATATACAACAATGTGGAATTTAAGAATATCTTTTTTTTGACAGACATTGTATTTTAAGATGTTTGTTATACATTTTATATAAACTAAGAAATGTTCTTGCCCGTTAATTTATATAATATAAATACTAAATTATTTACAAGAACCTTTGCAAAGTTTGTTTGATATGTCTTTTGATATACTTTCTTTAACCTCTCGTCATATAGCGGAGAGATAATATGTGGCGTAAAATGTGGTGATGTGTCTATTGGCAAGTTTGTGTAAAATTTATCAACTTTATTTGTTCCTCCATGTAAACCACTTCCATCCCAGCCATGATTACGTACCATTGATATCGTGGGGAATATAAAATTACGTTCTTTTATTGGAACCATATTTGTTAAAAAATCGCCCCAAATTACTCTTCTTTTTATCATCCGTAGTACGGCACAGGCAACTCTTACTTTATCTGTAAAACATATATCAATGCCTTGTTTATCTAACCAATTCTGAAGGTATTCAAAATTACTATATTTCTCTTTCTTTTCATATGTAGAGAACCAAAAACCGCATCCCCAGGCGACGAATTTTGGATATTTATACACATTGTTCTCCAAAAAATCAACATTCACTCGCTTAAAGCCACAAATTCCCATAACACTTTCATCGTTACGAAACGTGTTTAATCCCCAATTCATATATTCCAAGAAATTAGGTGAAAACTCATTGTCATCTTCGGAAAAAATGAATCCATCGTAACCACATGATTTCACATACTCTCGTAGTTGCTTACAGTTTTCGACAACTCCAAGATTCTCTTTTGCACGCAATATGGTAACCTTTTCAAAACCAGTAATTAGCGGAAGATATTCTTTTATCTTCTCATATCCTTCTCGGTATTTCTCTAATGGAGGATAATCTAATCCTATCACAAGTTCCGTTTCTTGGGCAAGGGAGTTTTTTGCCAATGACTCAACACAACATTTAAGGTGATCACATCGATTTAATGTAGGAATAATTACCGGATATTTCCTATTCATATTTCTGCGCCAAATTAATACTTTCAGTCAAATAATTTATTATCTCTTCCTTCAAAACAGATATATCAACCGACTCATTTAAGGCCTTATTAATTACCTCATCAAAATGAGTCGTTTCTTCTATTTCTGGCCATGTTGCAAATCGATTATCTATCATTTCTGCAAAAACTCTAAGCTTATCAGACCAGATGATGGGTATAATTGGAATATTTAGCGAGGTAGATATAATACAAGCGTGAAGTCGATGAGCAATAACCATACGAAACATTGAAAGTTGACTGACCAGTTCTGAAGGCGTTTTAGGTAAAGGCATAAGATATTTTTGCTCATCCAGTTTTAGCTTAGACGCTAATCTTTTGGCCATCGCATAATCAGCCATTCCCCCATTTGTTAGGATTCTGAAATCCATTTTCATCTGTTGTAAATGCCGAATAATAGCACTCCAGTACTGAATCAAATAATCCGCCGTTACTTTTGTTGCACGATTGTCATCTTGTACGATTGATTGATAGGCTTGATATGATATCACGCTAAGGCCTACTAATTGAGCATCCTTTTTCTTTATAGCATAAGTTTCCGAGGTAAACAATCCTGGGTCTGGAGTCTTTCTATAAAATCCTTTTCTATTAGTCAAATAGGGAACATCTTCAACATGATCTCGAGTAGAAAAAGCCACAACCTCTTTCTGCTTCAGTAAATTTCGAATTATGTACTTAGCTAATCCATGATTATAAACGGATTTCTCTATCCCCACAGAATTAAATATCACCTTCCCATTATGCCGATGTGCGATACGAACAATTTCATGCAATCTTAATGCATAAAACAAGGAGGATGAAATCAATGCTCCCCCTGCTATAATAAAGATTGCATTATCACTATCTATCCGAGACATTCTTTTACGGAAAACTCTCGCATCTCTTAAAAACCACCTGACCACGGGCATAATCTCTTCTCTGACGAAACCAAATAAATGTGATTTCCTATGATTAGGCACAGGATGGTATGATGATGTCTTAACATGAGCAGGTCTCCTGCCGGCGATATCAAATAATTCTATTGGAATATCTTGCTCTCCTAACACGTGCTTAACTATATAACCACAACATTGGGTCAGCAAAGGGTCTCCTAAATTTGTTGAGGACAAATCACCGACAACGATTATCCGATTCATATGTTCTTTTGATTATATAACTCAATATATTTTTGATAATTAGGATGTGCTTCAAAAGCATCTTCGACAAACTGCCGACATTCATTTACGTTATTTCCTAACTTGGATTCACGTACTTCAGCTACAGCTTTGTACAATTCCTCCGCATTTCCGACATCTACGCTACGACTTATTATTCCATCAACAGTTTCTTTAGGACCAGTCGCATTAAATGTTACCACTGGAGTGCCACATGCTTGTGCTTCAACATTGATAAGACTTAACGAATCTTCTCTTGTCGTATTAACAAAAATATCTGCACACGTATATAGAGACGCTAACTCTTCCCTGTTTTTTGTAAAACCAAAAAACTTTATATTATTAGGCAGATCTGATTTTATATTCTGTGCTCCAAATAATAATAAAATCTCATCACCTCGCATGTTCGCCGCAAAATACTCTAAGACTGGCCGATTGACTGGTAACAGCCATTTACTGGCAGGCCCCAAAATGATGTATTTGTCCTCAAGTCCCAGACTGCTTCTTAAAACTGATAGTGTAGGCTTAAATACAGCCATGTCAACACCATTATGAATGGTTAGTACATGAGAATCGCGAAAGAATGTACGTTTTGCTTCATTTGCTATCCATTCGGAAACGCCAACAACATCTAAACGGGGAATTGATAAAAAGAATTTCTTTCTATCAGCAAGGTTCTCTGCTGTTTTTTTACAAAAAAATCCTATGGGATCTTTTTTCCCTTTAGGACATTTATCACAAATATTAAGCCACTCATTACAACCGTCTGCAGTATAGTGATAACAACCTCCAGTATAAAACCAGCAGTCATGTAATGTAATAACGGTACGAATATCTTCCTCTGCCAGGAAGCTCAATAAAAGTCTTAAATTTATGAAATTACTATGGAGATTATGTAGATGAACAATATCTGGTTCAATTTCTTGTATATAAGAAAGCAGATTCTTGGTTGCTGTTTTCGAATAACAAGCTTGTCTTCCATTTAAACGACTCAATACAGCATGCAATTTATGATCAAGTGCATTGCCGATTAGATATCCGTTTTTCAATTTCGAAACAGCATGATCTGGACTTGCCACATAACAATCTATTCCTGATTGAATGCACAATTCTGTCAGGTCTCGTACAATTGTACCAGTGCTACCATGTCCATAAACTGCATTTATTTGTAAAACCCTCATTGTCTATAGCGCATCAATTTTCCAAGTTGGAATATAATGTAAACCAGAATTCCTACAGACCACATGGCTTTTTAGAAAGCGGCGATTATAAAAAGTTTCTTTCTCACTGGGATAAAAGAAAAGTCCACAAGACGATTTTGGAAAAGATTTCGCAACTTTTTCATCAACACAAGCTACAACATGCTTCATGAATGGTCTCCTATCTTTCCTCACCAAGAAATAACGCAAGCCTCTCTTTATGTAATACAGATTATCGTTGCCTATAACCCACCATCTTGCATAATCGTCATCCATCATCTTTGGATGTTCAATGAGATATCTCTTAACCGTGAAAAGTCTAACTCCATATTCATGTAAAAGTTTCCAACCCATCTTCAGATACCCCGGATAAGATTTATGATTGGGGAAGTTATAAATAATAGCGCCTTTAGGGAGCATTGCTATTGACCGCATCGTCATTTCAGTAAACACACCTTTCCCTCTGCAATTGTCAAGAACGCAAGTATCACCAGGCTGATAAGCCTCCCTCCCGTCCAAATCATTTCGCCATAAGGCTCGGGCTGCAGAAGGATTATCATCAATATATACTACTTCAAGGACCGAGGCACCATAAATGTTACGGATAAACTTGTGTTCAAAATACTCTTTCGAATAACCATTGTGGAACACCTCGTGTTCAACTTTACAGAAGTCTGATATAAACTTTTCATCCACGTCAGTACTCCAGCGACAATCATATATAATATTATTCATATCAACAGATTAAAGTTTGCCAAACATTGAAATAGCCTTTTAGTTTAGCTTTGAATACGCCAAAGGATTCATCATTGCTGATACCATTGCGTCCAAATATCACCTTGCCTTCCTGCATATAACTGTACATCATGCGGGATGTGTAGATTCTTTGATAACCCGAATTCTTTACAATATATGCATTGGATTCTTCACTATAATAGCCAAATGGGTAGCAGAAATCAAGCGGCTTGTATCCAAGTTGCTTCTCAAAAACAGCATCTGCCTTGTCAAATTCAACAGCAGGGTCAATCTTGCTGATATCAGACATATCAGGATGAGTATAGGTATGTACGCCAAAACCCACCAAACCACTGTCATGCATCTTTCTCACCAAGTCCCAACTGAGGTAATCTGGATTCTTTCCAATCTCTCCAATGGTTAAGTAGATATTATACTTTATACCCAATGACATCATAAAATCAAAAATTTGAGTATAGTTAGAGAGCCATCCATCATCGAAGGCTATAACCACTTTCTTTTTACCAAACTTCACATTTTCCTCTGTGTTCAATTCATCAAAACGCAGGGTCCTATAACCATTATTAACTATATATTGCATTTGACGTTTGAAAACATCAATATTGGTTTGCATAAAGGACTGGCCTTTGCCGCCAACTATGTCGTGATAGTAAACTATATTTACAAATTGGTTTTTTTCCACTCGTAACTTACCTATAAATGGAATGATATAATTATATGCGATCCTCTTTAGTGGGTTCATGATTTTACTTCTTTTTTTAAATACATGGAACGTATAAGTTTATTGCTACGACAGAATAGGATGAAGCGTCTACGCAGCACATCAATTGCTCTGTATTTTGTAATACGTGTAGTCTTCTCAATAAGTTTCTTCTTGGCCTTATCACTAATATACCCTTTCTCCGCAGCCCATTCAATATCAGCCTTGAACTGTTGGAAGTTGCGTTTGTTTCCTTCTCGGGTTGGAATTGAAGATGACACATTGTTTCCATGTAAACGCCTAAGAAGTGCTGGTTCACGAATATAGCAAATAGAGCCAATCATCATGCTTCGCAAATATAGAAAATAGTCTTCTGACCTTGCATAGCTTAGAGGCGGGAAAGAATCTATCACTGAACGCCTTAACGCCCTTGAATCGCCCGAAAAACAGCCTATGTTATATCGAAGGTAATCATTGAGCGTCAGAATTGTAAATGTATGAGGCCTAAAAGAAGTTTCTTCATAGTTAATTTTCGGATTCAGATGCTCGTCGGTTGCCTGTGTCAGAAAACTCAACGAGGCTATTTCCGGGAAACGATTGAAATAGTCAACACTCATTTGAGTTCTATTGGGAAGGGACTTATCATCGCCCGCTGCCATAAGAATAATTTCACCATGAGCAAACTCATATAATATTTTATTTACATGCTTGGCTATGCCTAGATTGGGGCTATTTTTATTGACGATAATCTTATGAGGTCCCTTGTAGGCAGCCACAAACTCGTCAATCTTTTTCTGAGTATTGTCTTTTGAACAATCATCAGAAATAATAATCTCTAAATTATCGTAATCTTGAGACACCGCACCTTCCAACGCATCAAGGATAAAGTCCTCTTGATTATAGGAAAAAATGCAGAATGACACTAACGGGTTTTTACTCATCTCTTCATTATATTAAGTGATTTTACAATAGCTTTTTCTTCTTTATTGAATACCAAGGAATAGGCACTGGCAAAAAAGAGCACCACATAAACAGCGACAACTCCAATCAACTTATACCAGTTATTCAAATCGACAAAACGGACAGCAACAAAAACAACAATAGACAACAATGCTAATACTGGTAGTATCTTTCCATGACACTCCTTGAAAAAACGTCCTATGTTTAATTTCAAATTGTTCTTGTAGAATATATTCAGCCAAATGATATAGACTATCAGCCCGATTCCCGAACCGATTCCTGCTCCAAGGGCGCCAAGTGAGCGGGCAAGAAGTGTAGCGGCAACCAAACCAATAAGTGACGTGACAAAGATCATTGTTCCAGTGAAGCGGACTTTGTTCTCGACATAGACTAAATCCCCCGCTATATGCTCAGTAAGTAGAATCGGCTGGATGGCAATTCCACAAATGAGTATATAGTACGCATTCCTAAATGCATCACCTACCCATAGATGTATGAATGACATACCGAAAATGCAGAACCCCGAAAAGATAAGCCAGATGATATAAAGTTGTATTCGACCAACACGTACCATCAAATTGTTAATCGAATCTCTGTCTTTATTCAATGACTCTCGGGCAACTTTTGGAAGGAATAGGCCATTCAATGCAGACGATAAGGTATATATCATACCATCAAGAGAGATACTTAACGCAAAAACTGCAATTTCAGTACTATTGGAAACAATACCTAGGATTGTTGGTATTAGGGACACTCTCATCTTTTGGGCCAGACTAATACCAAACGTCCACATAGAGAAAGAAAAAATTCCTTTCAACTCGGCTTTATCATAATAGCGCCACTGGATGTTCAACTTAGATTTGCACTTGAATATTACGAATTTCAAAACCGAAGTCAAAAAAGCAACTGCACCATTTATCAATACAAGAGCAAAAACATCCGCTCCAAGGTATAAGGCCGCACAAACTAAGACAACTGTTCCTACGCGGTTTACCATCTCCAGAAGCTTCTCCTGAACAAAATATTCGTAAGCCAACATGGCTCCAGCCATAGGTTTGAACATAAAGTTGAGGATGCTGAAGACTGCAGCAATGACATAAAGCCCTTTTAGTTTCTCAATCTCTTCTGAGGTAAGTCCTGTAAAGATATTAGAAATAAAGAAATAGCAAACCAGCAAGACTAGAAATATTATAGCATCGATGATAAGATAGACACGGGTTGTCAATCCGACCATTTTGGCAACCTTGTCTTCATTATTCTCTGCCCTATATTTTGCAATGAACCGTTGCACCGCCTGATGTAGGCCAAAGTCCATGAGGAAATACGAGATAAATGATAATATCAGGCTATAAAGGCCATAGTCCGACATACCTATCTGTCGTATCATCCATGGTGTATAAAAGAAAGATATCGCAATGTTCAGGAAAATAGAAACATACGATATGACTGCTCCTTTACCAATGTTGCCAATTGCCATTATCTGAACTGATTGAGTAGTTCAACAATCAATGAAACTTCTTTATTGGTTATTGCCGGACCTATAGGCAGACTCAATTCTTCATCAGCAAGCCTTTCTGTAATGGGCAGACTCAATTGAGGAGTATTCCACTCTTCCTTAGCATAGCATTCCTGTTTATGCGGTGCTATGGGATAATGACATACTGTTCCCACTCCATTAGCATCAAGATAGTCATGCAATGCATCACGCTTGCCATTAGCAACCAGAATAGGAAACAGATGATAGGCGTTCTGCTCATCAGGAAGCAAATCCGGCAATGTAATCAACGGATTATTGATATGCTCATAATAGTAATGAGCCACTTCCTTGCGGTGGGCATTGTCCTCAACCAAATATTTCAACTTCACATCCAATACTGCTGCCTGAATTTCATCCAAACGACTATTACGGCCAGTATATTTGAAAACATACTTTTTCTGAGAACCGTAATTGGCCAATGCTCGTACTGCTGCAGCTAATTCAGGATCATTGGTAGTTACAGCACCACCATCTCCTAAAGCGCCAAGGTTCTTTCCGGGATAAAAGCTATGACCAGCAGCATCACCAATACTACCAGTTATACGACCATCTATGTGCTTGCAACCATGAGCCTGTGCGTTATCTTCAACAAGCTTCAGGTTAAATTTCTTGCAAAGTGCACCTATCTTGTCTGTATAAGCATTACGCCCATAGAGGTGAACAATAGCAATAGCCTTTGTCTTGGGAGTAATAGCAGCCTCAATGAGGTCGTCGTCTATCTCCAGTGTATTGAGCTTAGGCTCAACTAGAACCGGCTTTAAGCCATTCTCTGTAATTGCAAGAATGGTGGCAATATAGGTATTTGCCGGAACAATCACCTCATCACCAGGCTGCATCACGCCCATCTCGATATATGCACGGAAAATCCAGATAAGAGCATCCAGACCATTGGCACAACCAATAGTATATTTTGTTCCAATAAACTTAGAGTAGTTTTCTTCAAACTTCTCATTCTCTTTTCCTTGAAGGTACCAACCTCCGTTAACAACACGGCTAACAGCCTCGTTAATCTCTGCTCCATGCAGAGCCGTTACGTCTTTTAATGAAAGAAACGATATCATATATTACTCTATTATCATTGTTAAACTCTCAATTGTTAAAAATCTACTTTTCTGTAAAATCTGGCAGGGTTACCTAACCATAATTCCCCTGCCGGGACATCCTTAGTCACGACAGAACCGGCTGCAACAAACGCTCCCTCGCCTATTGTTATACCTGGAAGGACAACACAACCCGCGCCTATTGTAGCACCTTTGCAGACTTTTGTCCTTAGCAGTTTCCATTCCTTGTTTTTAGAACGAGGGTACATATCGTTAGTAAATGTGACATTGGAACCAATCATCACATTGTCCTCCAACTCTATTCCATCCCAAATTTGCACTCCGCATTTCACGGTAACGTTATTTCCGATCTTCACATCGTTCTCAATAAAGCAATGAGAACAGATGTTACAGTTCTCCCCTATCTGAGCATCTTTCAATACGACAGTGTACTGCCAGATGTTGGTTGACGCAGGTATATGCGGATTCATGCAGTCCGCCAATTTATGTATCATATTACTATAATAGTTTTTCTTTTAACAACTTGGAGGCAGGCTTTTCAATAAACTCATGGATAATAACTGCACCAAGAACACAAAATGTAAATGAGACCAAAATCTTTATCAAATTTGAATCCGAGCCCAATAACAAACAAACCTTATGACTTACAATCCATAATGGTAAAACTTGACAAAGGAAAAAAGTAAAAGAAATACCACTTAAATACAGAAGCGCCTTGTTGCCTGATAATGAGGCGAAAGGGAGTCTTCCTAATGCCAAAAGAATTAGACTAAAACACGGTAGCGCAATCCAATTTAGCAACATATAGTCTGCTGGTATTCCATAACGAATTGCTATTGAAACCAGAACGATGAACAATACTACAACACATATCAAAGTCACTTTACTTCTCAAAAAATCGAATATTTGATTCTCTTTGACGGAATAATTAATCTGTGCCAAAATAATACCTATTGCGAATTCTAATAGTCTATAAAAAGGGTTCGTGTATATACTATGAAGATTAAAATACTGTTGAACTATCGGTGCATATAGTAAGATTCCCGAGAAAAGCAAAAGCAATAACACCTTGGTACGATTTGAAATCTGACTCAATAGTGTTTGAAAGAAAGGGTATAATACATAACATATCAATATGCAAGAAATAAACCATGTACCTCCATTATGAGTATAGCTAAACAACGAAGAAAATGTTGACTGCAAGCAGAGTGTTTCAACTGGAAATAAAACTAGCACTTCTTTCACGTGGGCTGAACCAAAAACAAAGCTACATACTGTAAATGCAATCGCAATAAAGAAATACAGCGGTAAAACTGTAATTGCTCTTTTGATATAAAATGTCTTTATTTCTTTAATTCTTGTTAAATCTTTTCCCGAATATGATATATACAGAGCATAACCTGATAACAAGAAAAAGCCTGTCATTGCAATTGCTCCTACTTCTACAAAATCATTGAGAAAGTAATAATCACACTTAAAATGTATTTTAGAATGGAACAAATATATGAGAAAGGCCAATGCAACTCTCATCAGATCAAGGCCGGGCAATCTCTGGTTTTTACCCCCCCCTCCTATATATAAATTTCTATTCTTCAGTGCCTTATCCATTATTTCTAAATGTTATAAACTCATCGTAATCACGAATATAATCTTCAGCTTTGTAAGTGTCGCTTGCTAATACCATGCAAACGGCTCCTGATGAAAAGTCCCCTAAATCACGCCACATACCTGGCTTCACATATAGACCCTGATATGGTCTGTTCAAGAAAAAAGAGCGTTTACTCTTGCCATCATCCAACGTTACTGTGAATGAGCCGGATGCCGCAACAATCAATTGCTCGAGTTCTCTGTGCGCATGTGAGCCGCGGCTCTCACCACCTGGCACGTCATACAGGTAATAAACTCGCTTCACATCAAATGGCAAAGTCTCGCCATTCTGCACCACCGTCAAGTTTCCCTTACGGTCGCTATGGTGCTTATCCAGTTCCACCATCGAGCAGTCGAATACACTATATTTTGACATCTTTTTTCAGTTTTAAGAATTCATCGTAATCACGGATATAGTCCTCCGCAGAATACTTCACTGATCCGAATTCTAGTGCGAATGAGTTAGTAGAGAAATTCTCCATCGTACGCCACAGACCAGCAGGAATATACAACCCGTAGTATGAACGGTTCAGTTCAAACTTCTTCTGTCGCTCGCCATCATCCACTACTACATCAAATGCACCCGAAAGAGCAATCACCACTTCTTGATTATCCCTAAAGGCGTGACCGCCACGGTCCTCACCTCCTGGTACATCATATATCCAATATGTCCGCTTGATTTCAAACGGAATATGGTTCATCTGTTCCACAAAAGAAAGGTTTCCCCGTGGGTCAGCAAACCTGGGAAGTTCTATCAGTTTTACATCATCAATACTTAGCATAATTTCTGTATATGTAAGCTACAATTCATGATGCCATCAAAAGTATTTGTATCAAACCAAATACAATCTGATGACAATTTCTGAATCCGTAGTTTGTTTTGCTGATTAAATATTTGACTTACAGAGGTTATCTCATAGCGTTGGCGCTCTGACTTCTCAATTTCGAAGATATGTTTCAAAACGCTGTTAGGAAAGACATAAAGACCTGTGATGGAATAATAGTTCATCTTATCACTCATCCCTGCAATTTCGGGTGTATCTCCCTTTCCTCCCAGCACTACTATACCATACTGCTTAGGGTCATAATCCCGATTAACGAAAATCGTTGCATTACTACTCTTCTCTGCGGCCTTATATGCTTTTGCTAAATCTCTTTGTAAACTTTCACCAACGATAATGGTATCACCTGTAACCAAACATACTGCATCATTACCAATAAAGTCCTGTCCTATCATGATGGCCTGAGCAATACCTTCCGGCTTCTCTTGACAAGCATATGACAAATGAACGCCAAATGATTCTCCATTGCCCAAAGCTCGCTGGAACAAATGTTGATCTTCTTTCGAAGTAATAATAAGAATCTCATCCACACCAGACTGCACCAAGGTCTGCAATGGATAATAGACCATAGGTTTGTTGTAGATGGGTAGGAGTTGTTTAGGGACACCCAATGTTAGTGGATGAAGACTTGTCCCCGAATCACCAGCGAGAATAATACCTTTCATCTCTAGTTGTTTTTATACATATCCTCGTAGTACTTCTCGTACTCGCCCGAAGTGATGTTATCCATCCACTCCTGGTTGTCGAGGTACCACTTCACCGTCTTCTCGATGCCTTCCTCGAACTGCAGAGAAGGCTCCCAGCCGAGCTCCTTCTGAAGCTTCGTGGAGTCGATGGCGTAGCGGGCGTCGTGGCCCAGACGGTCGGTGACGTAGGTGATGAGGTCGAGATCTTCTCCCTCCTTGCGGCCCAGCAGACGGTCCACCGTCTTGATGACGGTCTTGATGATGTCGATGTTCTTCCACTCGTTGAAGCCGCCGATGTTGTAAGTCTCGGCAATCTTGCCGTTGTGGAAAATCGTGTCGATGGCACGGGCGTGATCCACCACATAGAGCCAGTCGCGCACATTCTCGCCCTTGCCGTAAACGGGAAGTGGCTTGCGGTGACGGATGTTGTTGATGAAGAGCGGAATCAGCTTCTCGGGGAACTGATAGGGGCCGTAGTTGTTGGAGCAGTTGGTCACAATCGTGGGCATGCCGTAAGTGTCGTGGAAAGCACGCACGAAGTGGTCGCTCGAAGCCTTAGAGGCGCTGTAGGGCGAATGGGGATTGTACTTCGTCGTCTCGTAGAAGAAATCCTTGCCGTAAGCCAGATGGTGCTCGGAAGAAGAGGCCGTCGTGGTGAAAGGAGGCTCAATGCCTTCGGGATTGGTCATCTCAAGAGCGCCGTAGACCTCGTCCGTGGAGATGTGGTAGAAGCGCTTGCCCTCGTACTTCTCCGGCAGCGACTCCCAATAGAGCTTGGCAGCCTGCAAGAGCGAGAGCGTACCCATCACGTTGGTGCGGGCAAAGGTGAAAGGATCCTTGATGGAGCGGTCCACGTGACTCTCGGCGGCCAGATGGATGATGCCGTCGATCTTCTCGTCCTGCATCAGCTTGTAGAAGGCGTCGAAGTCGCAGATGTCCATCCGGACGAACTTGTAATTCGGCTTGTCCTCGATGTCCTTCAGATTGGCCAGATTGCCGGCGTAGGTAAGCTTGTCGAGATTGATGATATTATACTCGGGATACTTGTTCACAAAAAGGCGAACAACATGGCTTCCGATGAATCCGGCACCGCCGGTGATAACGATATTTCTTTTCATAACAATTAGTTTTTTGCAGAAATCTTAAAATCATCACCTCTACCCCAGAGCAACTCAAAACGGTTGTTTTCTTCTTCCTCCTTAAAATCTTTAAGCCAATCAATATAACTATAAGTTGGAGAATAATCTAGCTCTTGTACCGTTTTGCTTATATCCAAATGATTAAATAATGCATTTGGTTTATCTGGGCGATATATTTTCTTGGATTTCTTTTCTTTCGTAAAAACCTCAATAATACCATCTATCTGTTCTTCTAACGTTACCTGATGAAGGCTACCTACATTATAGATACCGCCATGCTCCTTGTCCTCTACGCATTGGAAAATCAGTTGAGCCACATCTTTAACGTATACCATTTCCTTGCTGCGTGTAGGGTCGCCCCATACTTCTATATCTTCACCCTTCTTAGCCTTTTCAATAAGAAGTCTAAAAGAAATCCATCGTTTAATTCCATCTACATGATAGAATGGATTTGGGTTGAACATATACACATTGAAGAAACGGAGAGCAAACCATTGTGTCCCATAAGTGTTTTGATAATACTGAGTAATATCAATGGCCGCATTCTTCGCTATTGTATATATCGAATGGTCTGTTGAAGGCGGAAAACTTCTCTGAGCGTCAGCTGGCATTGGCTCTGTTGTGTTCTGTAAATACCATAGGTCAGCAGGAGTTTGTGCAAAAATTATTTTCTTGCATCTTATTTCTCGCATATACTCCAAGACATTCAACTGTCCCATAGTGAATGAACTCACAAAGAGTCGAGGATTATATTTGACAGCAGGAAGAACACCGGCCAGGTTTACAACAGCAAAAACATCTTCTTTTGGAAGGCAGTCGAAGGTCTTGTAATCCGCTATGTCAACACTGAAGTATGGTATTCCTTTACTTTCAAAGAACCCATTATCGCTTTTTCTATGACCTACTGCCACAAGTTCATACTTGTTTTGTTCCAATAAGTGCAATAATGTATAAGCGCCTATACCACCAGTTGCGCCAAATACGACTATTTTCATTGTATCCAGTATTATTTAACAATCACTTTGAGCCATTCTCTCTGATGAGTTATGGCATATTCAAGTTCCTCTGCAGAGTTGAAGTTCAACACCAAAGTGCCGATAGCATTATTGGCTCCTTCAAATCCTTCAACCTTATCGCCTTTCACTACCCAGAGGTCTTCCTCAACTATTTCTGCTGGTAGTACTTTGCTTATCTCCAAATGATCAAATATGCCATCTTTATCAGCATGGAGAATAATCTCTGCCCAGTGGCCATTGTAAGGTTTCTGCACAATGGGTTCCAAAATAGGATCACCAACCATGGCTCGGGTAATGGCAGTAATCATATCTACACCTGTGGCATAGCGCAACATCTCGCAAAGACGGTTACCGCCACCACGGGGTGTAAGCTCCATGATGTAAGGCTTGCCATTAGGTGCTACACGAACTTCAATGTTGTAAACTACTGTTTTAAGATTTAGAAGAGTTATCAAACGCTGAATCTCAGAAGTAAGATATTCTTCCTGCTCCTTGGTAAATGTAGAAGGCCAACTGTAAGCTGCGGGAGTATACGGGTTGGTTGCCTCAGCATCAAAACGCTGTGCACAGAAGCTGACAAACTTCAGTTTTCCATCCTCAGAGAAACTATCGGTATCAGAAGAACATCCTTGTTTGTCGATGAATTCTTCAACAATGATATGACCAGAGAGACTATGCTCCATTGCATACTCCAAAGCAGATTTTAAATCTTCAGCCTTATCAACACGAGTTACGCCCTTACTTCCTGCTGCATCAGTTGGTTTCACTATCACAGGCCAAGGATACCAATAGATTTCCTCCATTGCAGCCTCTATACTGTCAAAGCCTTTTGCCTGAGGTACGTTGAAACCGTTCTTTGCCAAGAAAGCACGGAACTTATCCTTGTTCTGAAGTATCTCTACAGACTCAAATGGGCCAAATGATGGCAAACCCATTTTGTTCTGCACATAGCTAGCAGCAACAACTCCAGGGTCACAGGCAAAGGACATAATCCCATCAATCTGAAGTCGCTGAGCCTCTTTCAATACAGCTTCCTTGTCAATGATACTGACGTTACAATACTCATCGCTCCACTTATGAGCGATATTATTAGGCAGATAGTCTGCCGTTATCACATAGTAGCCTTGCTTGTGGGCGGCATCTATCACGGGTTTCAGGTAGCGCAAACCACCAAGGAGCATTAATTTCTTTTGGGCCATTATTTCACAATCAAACTAAGAATTCTATCGATATCCCCATCACTTAACTCATGGTGCATTGGCAGGCAGATTACCTCATTGGCAATCTTTGTTGCCACGGGGAGATTATCTGGTGCTGCGCTTGAAAGGCCGCGATAAGTGCTGAACGTACTTATAAGAGGATAGAAATATCTACGCCCCAAGACGTTCTTGTCCTTCATCTCAAAATAGAGTTGATCACGAGTCTTGCCATATTCCTCAGCATTGATAAAAACGGGGAAATAGCTATAGTTATGACGTACACTAGGCATATCTTCAAAGAAACGGATGCCGGGAACGTTCTTCAATGCCTCACGATATTTCTGAGCCACCTTCTGACGTGCTGCAATGGCAGCGTCCACCTGCTTCAAGTTCAGCAGACCATAAGCGCTGCGCACCTCATCCACCTTGCTATTGATACCCGGAGCGACAACCTCCGTCTCTCCGGCAAAGCCAAAGTTCTTCAGGTAATCAATACGCTGCTTAGTCTGCTCATCGTGCATCACCAGTGCCCCACCCTCAAGAGTGTTGTAAACCTTGGTAGCGTGGAAGCTCAAGGTTGACATGTCGCCTGCTGTCAGCACGCTCTCGCCATCTACCTCAACGCCAAAAGCATGAGCCGCATCATAGATTACCTTCAGTCCATATTTGTCTGCTATTTCCTGGATGCGCTTCATCTTCACGGGTTTGCCGTAGCAATGAACCGGCATAATGGCAGTCGTCTTAGGTGTGATGGCAGCCTCTATCTTATCCGGATCAATACCGCAGGTTTCTTCTTCAATATCCACGAAGACAGGCTTGCAGCCGTTCCACCAAATACTGTGGGTAGTGGCCACAAAGCTATAAGGCGTGGTGATTACCTCGCCTGTGATGCGCAGAGCCTGCAGTGCAGTCAACAGAGGAAGCGTGCCGTTAGTAAACAGGCTGATATAGGGTACTTTCAGGTACTCTGCCAACGCTTTCTCCAGTTGTTTGTGGAATGAACCATTGTTGGTAATCCACTTGCTTGCCCAAATCTCTTTGAGCATTTCATTAAACTCGTCGAGGTTGGGCAGCAACGGCGAGGTAACGGTGATTTGATTATTCATAATTTAATTCTGTATTATTCTATTAACAATTTTATCTGCTTTAGATGATAGATATTGATCATACCAATTTAACAAACATTTCTCTAATGTCGCAATACGCAATTGATCAATGAGGTTGCACACAATGAATATTGCTAACACTACGCCAATACTGTATAATGCAAGTTCTCCGGTCAAAAGAATCTGATAATGTCCTAATACATCTACGAAATCCTTCCACAACCAAGTTCTCATCGCATCAGAATTCGCATGAATCAGCAATACGCCAAAAGTGCCTGCCCCGAAAGCATTAATTATCTTACTATATCTAATATTCATGTTTTTAAACCATAGGAAAGAGCATACCGCCACAGCAACAGCCAATAATTTGTTACTATCGGCAAGAAAAAAATAACCTAAAAAAACTCGTCCGCCAAAAATCAATCTCATACCTATGATACTCGCAACAGCTGAAATAAAACTTAGCAAAGTCATCCATCCCCAATATCTTTTGCTTTCAAACAATGGCTGGGGATAAAGTCTTATGTAGGAAGCAACAAAGTAAATGATTCCAAACCAAGTAACATAGTTTAGAGCAACTCTAAAAGTTGGAATACTACCAAGCATGGTGTACATACCCAACATTAGGAGCAGCAACAACTCATGCTGTCTTTTATTCATATTCTGAACCAAGATATTTAAGAACGGGATGGTTAGCCAAAAGGCAATAAAACAACCGGTAAAATTATTACTCAGTCCCCATGTAGGCATGAAGACCTTAACAACACGGACAAGTGAGAGCGTTTCATATCCAGCTATAAGCAGTATCGGATATAGAAGCAACCTGTAAAAATAGACCTGCCCCATCAACTTTATAAATTTTCTGAGTGTTATCTTGCTAGTACACATATAGTACCCTGTAATCATTAGAAAACAATTGATACCTGTCTTGCCCCATGCTCCGAACAATATTAGGAAGAAGCCACTACTTGATGTAAAATCATTAGATGATAAAGGTCCACCGCCTGCAGTCAGTCCACTGTTTACCACATAGTGATGGGCGACTATCATCAACATACAAACAATTCTGTATAACTCCAAATTCGAACTGCGCGGAGCCTTTAATAATGCCCCCCCCCACTTGCGGATTAATGATTTCGTTTGCCATATGATTTTGAGAGAAAACCGATGGGAAAGCCTGTCCTATGGTTGGAAATTCAAGGCTGTGCGGAAAACCTTTCTACCCTATCGCGGCTCCGCCTGCGGGTAAGGGCGGGAGCGTTTTATTTCACTTATCCATTATCTTCTCCACCAGAAGATGTTAGAGGTAAGGTGGAAGATGTGCTACTTAGTAATTTCTAACGAAATAACTTCCATTGTGTCAAATTGTGACTCTGACCTCCCTTTCGCATGCATAACTATCTTATTCGCTTTGCCACAATGAGGGCAGTCAACAGTCTGAAACACACTAAAGTCATGGATGGTACTATTCTCTTCCGTCGCACCAGCATCGTTCAGATGTTCCCACTCTATGTCTTCGGTAGCAACATCAAAATCCTTGTGGCAAAAACCACACTCTATATTGTTGATTACTTGTCTTCCCATAATAGTGTCATTATAAATGTTTACTGTCGTTGAGAAATGGTGGACGCCATTTCGTGTTAGTTATATAGTTTTCGAGCCACTTCCTCACTTTGAGGCAGATTCAGAAAGATGTCATGCGTGGTGAGCTTAGGTCTATTGACAATAGTGCTAGGATGATTTCGGGAGAAATAGGAACTAATGAAACAAATCATTTCGTATTCAAGTTTAATATGTCATTAGTTAAGGCATCTGCCCCTGCCCTAGACCTCTTATAAGCTTCTATCTCATCATGAATGACCTGCTTGTCAAAATTCAGTTTCTCAAGAATAAACTCTTCTCTATGCTCAAAAGTAAGGAATACATCATCCCATGTCATTGCATAGATCTCAAAATTTTCCTGATACTGAACTAGCAAAGGCCTATTCTTCTCCGAGAAACTCTTGTACTGGCCCTTGATGAAATCATCTACCTCCTTACCTACAACTATGAATGTCCACTTTCTGCGTTGTGACTGGAATTTGGGCTCTTTATGAATAATATCCCTATAGTCTTCTATCTGACGAAATTGCTCCTTCCCTATCACAATAGATGGTCGCTTTAACTCTACAATAATATTTTCTTCCAGGAAGGTTGAAGATGAAAACTTTGGTAACGCCTGACTCTCGCTAATGAAAATGTCAGGTCTACGCCGGCCATCCTCCGCAGTAAAACTCCCCTTTTCTGCCTGTCCATCCAAAATGTAGGTATATTCAAGAAGAGATGTTGTAAAAGGCTTATCTGCGGATACAAGATTATACTGTTCTCCAAATAGCCAGTAGTTTTCTTCTATGATGGCTTGTATGTGGTCACGCTCATTTGTAAACCGTTCTAAATCGTAAATCAGCTGTTTCAACCCTTCCACAACCAACATCCGATTCTTCACAAGGCTGATGGCTGAATTGATACGACTGAGTGTAGTTGCCCGTAACGTAGCTGCCAACTCTTCTCTCTCTTCTGGTGTTAGGCGAACAACCCCCTCGATTATATTTATCACGTTGTTTCGCTCATTGGAATCGAGAAGAAGATTCAAGAAACCCACCATCGTCTTACGCTGCTCAGTAGCCAGTTTCAGAAAAATCTTTGGCTGGACAGCATAAATTCCCTGAATGGCTTCAACAAGATCTTTCTTCCGTTCCTTACCATATTTATCGTCTGAGAATTTTGGCAGTATGCCGTCTTTCTCATATTGGGCTATAAGCTGTGCCGCACCTACGGCACGGATATACTCCTTCTCCTTCTTCGACAGATAAGTTCGAAGAAGTTTCATCAATGCTTTGTAAACCTCATGGCTCTGGTTGTAGAGTCCGTCAAGACGTGCACCAGGTTCTTTATCCCATTCAAACCTATTAAAATACTTGGAGGTGACGTAAACACTATGATGAAACGTAGTGGACTTGTTATTGAAGGAGGTGAGTACCTTACAAACTTCCCGCAGGTTGGCATTCATCAGGTAATAGTAGTACTTATCTCCTATCTTCCTTGTCCAGCGGATGAAATTGATCTTGAAGATTTCTTCTCCTACTTCAATGGTCTGTTCTTCGGACTCACCTATCAAATTGCGATAATCCAAATCTACGCCCTCTATCTTGATGGTATATCCTTTCGACTTGTTCAACTCAAGAAACCACGCGAACTCGCTTGACAGATAGTTACTAAAAGAATCGCCTGTCAGATTATCCTCAACCAGATTCGAGCGTAAATCAAGGAAATGAACAGCCGTTCCTGTTTCCTGTCTTTCTGTCATAGGTACGGCTTCTGGCTGAGAAGCATCGTACTCAGACCTATCAGAAGAATAGATCATTATCTCGTACTGTTTGATGATCCCCTCATCATCCTTGTATTTGGTTTGCCAAGAGGCCCCTCCAGAAATCACATTATACGAGAAACGTCCCTTGCCTTTCCTACCCCTCACTTCAGATGAACGCTGGTAGGTCTGCATCTTGTTGGAGTCAAGGAATGCACCAAATGTCAAATCAAGTGTGTCGTACTTGATGCCGCATCCGTTATCAATAACCCACAAGTCATCCACCCCGCCAAGAGGATTGGCGGTATAACGAATCTCAACGCAGGTGGCACCTGCATCAAATCCGTTCCAGATATATTCAGCAATCGCCTTCCTATAATCCTCGGTCAAACCAGAGTTAAGAACGCTCCTGCTGCTTGTGGATAATTTACGTTTCATGAGTTAATAACGTTTGTAAGTTTTTCATCATTCACCACAAACAGGGCAGTTCCCGTTGTAACCTTCAGGTTTTGCCGGATGAATGGTATTCCATGACCTTCCCGCTAAAATCGTTTTTAAGTTCATAATATTATTCATACGTTACTGCTACTCCTTCCTTTACACTTCTATACTCTCAGCTGGTCTTTTGATGAGGACTCATAATCCCGTTGGGTTAGCTTAGAGTACAAAAAGTCATCATTTAACAGACTTATAAATGCACTCTGCGATTTCTTGGTCGTCAAATCTATTTTCCCTTCGGTTATTCGTAAAAGAGTACCTAGTTTCTGATGATTCCTCACAAAATCCAAGACCACATTGGACGGCAGTCCTGTTACAGGTGAATTGTCCATAGCGCGCATCAACCTCCTTGCAAAAGATAGATCTTCCAGATGTGTACGCAACCCTTCAACATTATCAACGAAATCTAACTCTGCTATTTGATCGATAGCTTCATTTGCTCTTCCACGAATAATGGTGGCAAACTCCCTACTGGTATCAAGGTTCTTGAGGTTAACAATATAAAAGTCATCGTCTATCAACATACAGTCAATCTGGGAATCCATACGAAGAATATCACTCTCAAGCTTATCTATCTGAGTTCCAGACCTATTCAAATAGAAGCGTCCTCGTGCCTGCTTCATCAAATTCACATTGAAATTGTCACGATATACCACGATGTGATTTTCTTCTGTTCCCAAAACTATTACAAAATAATCGATATCAGAAAAAGAGTCATTATCAAAATTAAACATCCTCTGTTCTATGTATTCTACAGCGGGTTCGCTCACCGGTTCTTTCATCACGCTGAAATAGGATGGCTCAACATCGGGTATATCATAGCGATAAATCACGTTCCCTCGCTCATCCCTATCAGATAGATTCAATATAGCCATGTGGTCATCGTGATTGAATCGTTCCAGTTCGCTAATTAGAGTTTCTTTATAACCACCAGCTATCCCGGTTAATACTTCTGACTTCATATTTGCCTTTTTGAGGATGACACCATCCTCGCTACGCATTGCGAAAAATACAAGTGCAGAAAAAACATCACCCATTTCCACAAGTGACCCTAGTTTATTTTTAAACTCCTGCGTGTTCATTTTTTCAAACTGTAAACGTTGTCTGATATATGATAACTCAACACGTTGTCGCCTACGCTCAATTTCTCTCGGCTAATGGCAATTGAACCTGTAGGTAGTTTCCCACTTTCAGAACCTACAGTATAAATATGATAGCCAAGAACAGCGAATAGAGGATTGCTATAATATAAGTTAGTTCGCATAAAGCAAATACTGATAACGGTCATCAACATCACAAACACTATAAAATCGCGAAGCGACTCCGAAGGAACCAGTATGACGCTTATTAAAGTAACAACCGTTGCCAACACATTCACATACTCAACACTTCTATCATCAACCTTTGTCAAAGTCATCTTAAGAGTCTCAGGACTGCCTTTAAGCCTATGGTTAAGTTGGTTTATACTGTACAGCGCGACAACAAACATCACTAAACTGGCCAGAGCAATAAAATTACCATACGTGATAAGTCTGCTGAAACCTACAAATTGTGCATCGGTTCCAAAATATATTGGTATATCCACATTCTTCACCAATAACACCAGCCACACTGCTATTAGCGATATAGAGAATAACTTGATTTTATTTGCAAACATTCTAAAATGTTCTTAAGGGGCAATGGGATAGACCATCTGACCCAATTATTCAATACAGTTTTAACGTACCGAAAAGATTGTTGTTATGTTATTTTGATTCTATAGCAGAGCCATGACATTCGCCCTGCTACTCTGTCGGTTACGACCTATGCCCCGGGCACCTTTCTCTATTAACACCTTGTTGCCTTGGGCAGACTCGGGATAATCTGAATAAATTGGAACAAAAAGGGGCTTGTGGTCTTCCAGCGTGCGTAGTCCGGCATCCATGCTGCCACCCGTCAAACCAGCCTCCACCACAACCATACTGTCGCTGAGGCCTATAATGGTGTTGTTGCGGTTCATGGCACGGCTTACTGTCCATTTGTCCTCGGGCTGGTATTCGCTGATGACCAGCACACGATTCCAATCCCACACATCCTTCAAGTCCTGACGCACATAGAAGGAACTGATGCCATTGGGCAGCACGATGATGGTACTGCCACCAGAGGCCAAAGCAGCATAATGGGCTTCTTTGTCAACTCCTTGGGCATAACCGCTGACAATGCTTACACCTGGAATCACGGAGAGCTGCTCTACACAGTCGCGAGTGACCGCTATCCCTTTCTCAGAAACCTTGCGGGAACCGCTAAAACCAATGGTCTTGTTTCCAAGTAACTTCACATTGCCAACCATAGAAAGCACTGGCGGCGTGTTGAGTCTAAGAAGGTTCTTCAGGGGAGCAGGATAGCTGGAATCGAGCACGGTATTGAAATACACGTCGTTGCTCTTTATCTTAAGACCGTCCACTCTCACATATTGGGCATAGTACTCACTTTTCTGTTCGGGGTTCAGAACAGACAGCAACCATTCCTCTAACGTCCACATGGCACCAATCTGCTGTTTGTAGGACGCAAGTTCCTTGTTGGTGCGGGCAATGCCTATGCCCTTCACCTTCATAAAACTATAGATGGCCTGTACTTCCTTTATCTCACACATACGACTAATTGCCTAATGATTTTACTATTGCAACACCAAACACACGCTTGGCCCCATACTCCTTGAGTTGCATCGCCACATACTGCATCGTTACACCCGACTGATACATGTCGTCAAGCAGCAAAATGGTCTTGTTTTTCAAGTCTGTGCCTTCAGCAATACGGAAGCCCCAAGACTGAATCATGTCAAGTTTTTCGTCCGCAGTCTCTACATTCTTCAGACTACCATTTTTGTTATCCCAACTTACTTGAGCTGAGATGTCGGTAAAAGAGAACCCTTTCAGATTACCAATAATCTCGCGAATGAAAGGTCTACTGCTAGGGACAGCGCAAACATAATCAGCGAACTTGAAATAGGGCAGTTCATCTAGTCTCTGCTGTAACTCAGCTGTAAGTGCGGCCAAATAATCCGCCGTATCCTTATTTCCTTGCTGGTACTTTACCTGATACTCGTGTTCTCCAAGTGCCGTGCGCTGGCCGGGCTCGGTTTCATGCATTGACAGCGCAATGGACAAGTCGAGTGTGTCGCGCAGAAACACTACATCTCGCACTTGTTCTACAAAGGCGGCAATACGCGCATATTCTTCTTCGCTATGTATCTGCCTATAGAAGGAGTTTCCAAATTTGGAAGGAAAAAGAAACCGGTCCATTCCCAGGCAATGGCATACGACAGGCTCAATGGTGTCGTCGAAGGGCAGCACTATACGACCGACTATGTTGTCTCTGTCTGCCCGTCTAAGAGCATTGGAATGATGAGAAGCAAAGTTGATCCGCTTTGGATTCTCATCATCTATGAAGGCTCGAATGACATCCAGGTCAACAGTCTTCTTAGGAACATTCATAAAACGTATTGCATCGCCAAACATACCACTTTTTTTTGCAAAAAACGACTATTCCGCTCTCGGAAGGGCCTATTATGGAACCGAATTTCTTTATTGGTTTATTCTTTATTAGTTGTCTATCTCCTCGAGGAGGACTGCCGGGACGAAGGCTATGGCGACACTGGCAATGCCTTCAAGTTCAACGACAACACGCTTGCAGCGCTTGACACGGCGGATGACGCCTGTGATACCGTCAAAAACACCGCCCGTGATCAGAACACGCTTGCCCTCCCTGCCAATGACCGTTTCGTCGTCGAGGAACAGCACACTGTCATCGGTCCTGGAGGCAACGCGCATGAAATTCTGCATCTGAGCATCAGGCACCGTCATAATAGTATGTTCCTGTCCGGCGGTCCGGTCCATGAGATAGCGCAAAGGCTGCAACACCGTATTGGTCGACTTCAAACTAGTGATCCGAGACTTCGACGAGCGGACAAAGATGAGGTTGTTGATGGCTGGCACCAGTTCACGGCGAGGATGCTCCGTATCAACATCCGCCAACTTATACGTCATCGGCAAGAAGTTCTCAATCCCCAACCGGTCGAGCTCAGCCTTCACCTTGAGCTCACGAGAGTATGTCACCCTCATCGGAAACCAAGACTCGGGGTCACCACACATCCTTGTGTCGCGCCCCAAACACTCGTTATTTTGTTCCCTTTCTATCATGCCGCTCTGATTTTCAGTAGCTTTATGACCAGGACATTCAATTCATAGGTCCCTATGACCTCGTTTACACTCTCGTTACGCGGACAAATTTACGACATTATTTTCACTTAAACACCATTTGGGCTAAAATGGGTTAGAAAAAATATAAATTTTGCTTCGACAAGCTCAGAAAGAAGGCTGAGGGCTGAGGGCTGAAGGCTGAAACGAAGGCTGAAGGCTGAAGGCTGATGAAGGAGGGATGAAGGCTGAGGGCTGAGGGCTGAGTTTATTTGCCACCCAACTCCTGATCTAGTTTTTTACAACGTGCCACAAATATTTTCACTAATTCTTCCGCATCAGTAGATATACTTTGATACTGCTTATCATCGAGATAGCCATTACGATGTAAAAGTTCTATCCAATAGAGTGATTCTCGCGCCTCTTTTAGAGAGATATATGATTTCGAACGGAAATCTGTCTTGCTAATGGCATTACATGCTTCGGCATTGTTGGCGCCAATACTCGTTCCGGAACGAAGCAACTGATTCGAGAGATTGGCTACAGAAAGAAGCTGAATCGGAATTCTTCCGCTTATCTCCTTCTTACTTCTTACGTCTTCCCTCTTACCTGCCTGTGTTAGCAGGTAATCATTCAACTTGATGATTCGGTCGCCAAAGGCAAGGCATTTCGCTTGTATAGAGTCGGAGATGGAACTCATGGTGGAAGATGTTTGAGGGCTGAGGGCTGAAGGATGAGGGCCTTCTTGATGGATGATGGATGATGTTTGATGGATGATGTTTGATGGATGATGTTATTCCACTCCATCAAGTTTTTCACATCTTCTAACTCTTCATTTTATCATTTACACCTCAAAAGATTCCACAAACCGAAGAGCGCTTATTACGCGTTCGGTATGAAAGGACAGTTGATCGTAGGTCTTATAAGCCTTAAGCTGCAGTATTGCTGCCTCAGCACTCAAGACACCACTCTCGAAGAGGTTTACCGTGGTGAAAACTTTATCGTTGGCGACAGGACCTTGTACCAAATCGTATTCGTGCTTGCGCGATTTACGACAATCTGTAACAAAATACAACCATGCCTCATCTGCGCCAGTGAAACGACGGATATTCCAATCTGCTTTGTCAAGCAATGATTCGTCAAACTCATAGACGCTGACTACGGCACGCTCTGACTCTTCACGTTCCTGCTTGATATGTGCCCAACGCAGAGCCTGCTCCTGGACACTAGTCGTATAGAATCCCTTTCCGAAGTCGGCATTCGGCCGCCCCGGTCTAAGGGAGGGCTTTCTTACTACTACCGTTGAACCGTGATAAAGTATCATTTCTTTCTTCTATTTATTAAACGCTGGATATCATCCAACACATATTCCAATCCCTGAGTATGGAGCAAATCGTAGTTATCAATGACATACTCATCTGCGCCAGACTCCTTAAATATCACCCACGCACGCATCCCACTTATCTGCTTACGGATAGCATAGTTCTCCAGACAGTAGGTATAGAACTCAAACACTTCTTTTGGAATCTCGCGGTTCTGACGATTGCGCCACCGCTCAAACTCCTCATAAAGGGCTTCAGTGCTCAAGTACCACCACTTGGCCTCCTCATCGTAAAGTTTCTCATACATGGGATTCATATAGATATACACCAAAGCATCATCTAGTGAAATTCTCTTCACTCTGGCCACGTACGCAGCCAAATGAGATATCTTGATTGGTATTATATTTTTTTCGTATACACCCATAATTTTCAGGAACTCTTTAATTACCTATCTCTATGAGCCAATGACATCATTATAGAGTACAAAAATACGTTTTTTTTCGCAATTAGCGAAGTTTTTGCAAAAATGAAATAGGAATATTTCCTTTTTTGCGGTTATCGGTTATCGAATGCCGGTTATCGAGTATTGACCTTACTACGCTTTTGTTTCGTCTGTGCGGTGTCTCCTGGTAATTCCTCCATCGATTACAATTGGACGACCTTAACATCCTTATAATCACCGGCATCCCAGCGTTTTTGGATATCCTGAAGACGTTGGGCTTTGTCAATACCAAGTTTACGCATCCGCTGCAGGACTTTGCGCGATGCATTCTTAATGATTATGTACTCTGTCTTTTCCATAATTCTAACTGTACTAACTAGTCCATACCAAATTTCTGCTGCAAAAGTAGGAATAATATTGTTATATACCAAATTTTTCGTTCAATTAAATATAAAAACGGGCATTTTATCCAATTAATTTCGCTTTTTTGAAGCAAGGAAGATAAACTATTATCTTTTAACTATTATCTGTCAACTGTCACTTCGGCATGTCGCCGGAGCAGGCTTGGACAGAGGACAAGTGAGAGGTGACAGGGGACAACTGATCTTTATCTGATAAATGTGTCATAATATTCAATATTTTTCTGCTTTTAACGTATAAAGGTGAGGCGAGCCGGAAAATCGTTTGAGTCGACTCAAACGATCGATCGAGGTGAGCCAAACGATCGGTTGAGTCGAGCTATGTTTTTGAGCCGGGTTTACTCCTCTCTTGCAAATGTCATCATTTTTTGTCCTGACGGCAATAGCCCCGATCCCTTAAAATGCGATCTAAACATTCCACAATATCAACAGGAGGTTCCTTCTTCAGCGCGGCACGAATGGAGCTGTCCTTACTGCCCTCAAGGTAGTTGGCTATGACGGCGGCATTGTAACGCTTACCATAGGCTCCGTAACGGTCCATATAATATAATATGTGCGCGACAAGGTTGCGGTTGAAGTTCGTGCCCTGCTGCTTCCCCACCCTGTAGATGGCATCAGTGACCACTTTCTTACCCAAAATCTCAATCCACAACTTATCAAAGTCGCTCTTCCACTCGTCTGCGAGATGAACACACACCTTGCGGGCGTATTGAATAATCTCCTGACGGATAATCTCGTTCACAGCAGCGTCATGTGCTTTCTTAGGCCCGAGCTCCGCAGAAGGACTCGGATTCCCGAGGTTCACCAGTTGTTCCAGGATCCCAACCAGAAAAAATCTCACGGGCTCATTGTCCCTGCAAAGCTGCACCAAGTCTGGAAGAGCGCGCAATAAGTCCATTAAGACATCACCGTTGTTATTGTTAGTGACATTAAATGTAGTGTCGCCATTACAGAAATGGTCAACAGTCATATTATGTCTGTTCTCAAACATTCCCTTAGAGCGGGAAAATCTTTTTTTTTGAATTCATCTTCTTTCTGTATTTAATTGTAAGTATTTAGTTTTTAATATCCAAAAAGAAAGAAAGATTAAATAAGGTTTCTTCCTTGTTTTCACCCCGTCTGCCGCCGTACCTTTGCAGCGAAATCAGGTGACAGGTGACAAGTGACAGGTGACAACTGTAACCGCGATGTTGAAAACTATTTATAATTAATTATTATCTATTATGTCATTACACATATCTATATCGAAGCAACACAACAACCTCCGTAAAGAAGACGTCCTCGTGCCGCGGTTAGAAGACCAGATAGCCATGGACTTCCAAAAGTTCTGCGAGTATATGGCGGAGAACACTATCGTCTCTGCCGCTGACATCAGCATGGTCATGACGCTCATCGATGCGCGACTGCCGGAGCTACTCAACCTCAACGTGAAGGCGAAATGCACTCCCAGCGGACTCACCTTCTCGCCACGCATTTCTGGCTCGCTGTCGCAAAGCCAGCTGAGAGCCAAACTCCAGGCCAGGCAATCCGACGATACGGAGCGGCCCCTACAACCCGCGGATCTCATGGTGAACGACCTCACAGCCACCATCGGCGTGGAAATACCGAAGATATGGCAGAGACGCTTTCAAGCCAAGTTGAACTTCATGAGAGTGGTGAGGAGGAACTAAGAAGTATGATGTATGATGTTAGATATCTCCTTTGAATAATGTATATCTTATTTGTCAGCCCAAGAGACACAATGTCGTGTTGGCGGGAAACACCAAGTCCCCTACTGACGAGGGGCATTCATTATGGCACTGAACGTGCAATTTAACAAAGTTCACAACTATCTGACCAACGAGGACATCATCGTGCCCCGTCTGGTGAACCAGCAGCAGCTCGACTTCAACGCGCTCTGCGAGTACCTGGCCGACGGCTCCACGGTGACGGCAGCCGATGTGTCGGCGGTGATGAAGCAGATCGAGATGCGTCTGCCTCTCGTCCTGGGCCTGAACGCCAAGGTGGTATGTTCGCCCGAAGGACTCACCTTCCGTCCCAAGGTGTCCGGCTCGCTCACCCAGGGCCAACTGAAGGCCAAGCTGGAGGCGAAGCTCGCCGCTGATCCCACGCTGGACATCGATGTGAACCGCGAGATCCAGACCTCGGACCTCACTGTCGGTGACCTGACGGCCAGCATCGCCATCGAGATGCCGAAGAAGTGGGACGAGCGCTTCCAGAGCAAGGCTCAGTTCAAGCGTATCACGAAGACCACCGGCGAAGACGGTGAGAGTTCAAGTGGTTCCACAGAAGGTTCAAATAGTTCAAGTGGTTCCACCGAGGGGAGTGAAGGAAACGGTGGCGCCGGTGGTGGCTCCGTAGATCCGAACCCCGTAAATCCGAATCCCGCTGCGGGTGAAACCTTCACCCTGCAGGCCGGTGTTGGCGCTGACGGCGGCGGTAGCGTCTCCATCAAGAAGAACGGCGCAGCCGTAGCAGGTAACAGCGTGGAGGCTTCGGCCAGTGACACGGTGGTCATCGAGGCGGTGCCGGAGAACGCCAACTTCCAGTTCATGAGCTGGAGTGACGGAAGCAGCCAGAACCCTCGCACCATTCAGCCCAGCGCTGACATGAACCTCGAGGCTTCGTTCATGGACCTCTCGAAGATTTGATATCACATCTAAAAACACTAAAAGACCCGAAAAACCTAGCCGGGTGTCTTTCAAAAAAACAAAGAAAACCCTTTCCTCCTGCATGAGACTTCGTCTCGCTGTTGTGACAGCATGATTTTCCTTGTGAACAAGCTCCCAGATAAAAGCCTGCAATCACACCACCACCCCCGATGGGGTTTCATGCAGGATGAAAGAAAAACATAAAAAACCGTTTGCAGAAGCACACAGTCACAACACAACGCATGTAGCGCGACACGAGTATATCGGATTACAATAAACCACTGCAGATGCCACTCGTGACGGTTTTTAATGTTTTTCTCTTGACTGTATGTGAGACTCTGTAAAGAGGCTGAGATGTGAGGCATAGATTTTTATCTGGATGCTCGCATACAAGGAAAAATATGTGGCTCGCATCGCAAAGGGCTAAAAGCCCAACATACAGGCAAGAGGGTTTTCTCGGTTTTTCTTTGAATATCCGCAACCAAGGTTTTCGTAGTTTTTAGAGTTTTTCGATGTTAAATCAAAAGAATTATGAAACGGAAAATCGCTCTCATGGCATTCGGCTCCGCAGTGGCTTTCGCCGCCGCGGGGCTGATCCTGCCTCCGCTCGGCGTCATCGACGGATCGGTGCTGATGCTCTCCGCCCAACTCCTCGTCCTCTGCGCTACACTACTCGGCGTAGATGGATACTACGACAAGATGAAAGAGATACTGAAGAAGTGACCCCGACGGGGTTTAATAACTTAGGATAGGGGCTCGCCCCTATCGATGGGATGACCCACCACCCACAATTATGAGCCCCTTACAGGGGCGGATTAAAAACGGGGGACCACGTTCACACAGGGCCAAGGCCCTGCGCTAAGTTATCTGACCCCGTTGGGGTCTTTAATTATCAACATTGCGATTAAGTGAGTGCAGTGTGGAGCTTGTTCCGACACTGCCGAGCGGGAGCAATGTCTATGGAACGAAGTTACATGAATTATCAATTATCAATTAGAGAAATGAATTTATCTGAACACTTTACTCTAGAAGAGATGCTTCACAGCAATACCGCTGAGAAGAAACATATAGAGAACCGCATTAACGCGGTCGAAGTCAACAACCTCGTGCGGCTGTGCGAGGCGGTCTTAGAGCCGCTGCGTGAGCACTTTGGCGTGCCCATCAAGATCAACAGCGGGTTCCGCTGCCGGGCCCTCAACGCCGCAGTGGGCGGAGCGCCTAACTCCTACCACACCAAAGGCCGTGCCGTAGATATCCCCATGAAGCCCGGATGGCTGGCGTATATCCGGGACCATCTGCCGCACACGGAGCTGATTAATGAGGGGACGTGGATACATGTGGCACTATAATCTCACACAGATATCACAGATATCACAGATTCTACTCTCTATGCAGATGACAGACTTTGTCTGCTTATATATATAAGGTTGGTTTTATTTGGACGCATCTTGAAAATAAACTCTCAGAATGCGTCCTTATAAAATCAACTTTTCATCTGCATATCCACACTCCCCCTTAGGTTTCTGTCCCCCGAGAACGGGGGAACCGAAAGGGGTCTCTGGGGACTATTCCTTCCTCCAAACCATTTTATTCACCACACCCACATAGCTTTGGATGATGCGTACCACCTTGGTGCTCACATTTGGTTGGTGAGCTTCGGCATGCTCAGCTGCCGTTGCCGAACCACGCCCACATTCCTTCGACAAGTCTTTCGACAAGCTCAAGAACCGCTCAGGAGCCATCGGGCACGGGGTCTAGCGTTTTCTTTTACTTAATTGTTTTAATCTTTCTATATCGCCACAAATGAGAGCTTCCTTTTTTGCCTTGCTCCATCCATGGAGTTGTTGCTCTCGTTTGTAGGCTTCTTCTATCGTAGGATATTCTTCTGTGTAAACCAGTTTGACTGGTAGGTGAGCTGCCGTGAAATCACAGCCTCGTCCACTCTCATGTTCGTGGAGCCGTTTTTGCAAGTTGGCTGTGCTTCCGACGTAATACTCATCGCTATTACACAGTAGGATATACGTTATACCTCCTTGCGCCATACCATGCGGTTTACAATTCCTGTATAGCTTTGGATTATCTTGACTACCTTCGTTGATACGTTCTCGTCAATGTAATCCGGAACAGGAATTCCATGCTGTCCATCGCGATTGAGCGATACAGCTGTGTCAACCGCCTGGAGCAATGACTTCTCATCAATACCTGCAATGATAAAACATGCTTTATCTATTGCTTCGGGCCTTTCCGTGGAAGTGCGAATGCACACGGCGGGGAACGGATGACCAACACTGGTAAAGAAGCTGCTCTCCTCAGGCAGCGTGCCGCTGTCACTCACCACGGCAAAGGCATTCATCTGAAGGCAGTTGTAGTCATGGAAGCCCAGAGGCTCGTGCTGGATGACGCGTTTGTCCAACTTGAAACCACTCTGTTCAAGACGCTTGCGAGAGCGGGGATGACAGCTGTAAAGGATGGGCATGTCGTACTTCTCTGCCATCTTGTTGATGGCGGTGAAGAGGCTCATGAAGTTCTTTTCCGTGTCGATGTTCTCCTCTCTGTGGGCAGAGAGCAGAATATACTTGCCTTTCTCCAGACCAAGACGCTTGTGGATATCGCTGGCCTCAATCTCCTTAAGGTTGTTGTGGAGCACCTCGGCCATGGGCGAACCGGTGACATAGGTGCGCTCCTTGGGCAGGCCGGTGTCGGCCAGGTAGCGGCGGGCATGCTCGCTGTAGGCCATGTTCACATCGCTGATGATGTCCACGATGCGGCGGTTGGTCTCCTCGGGCAGACATTCGTCCTTGCAGCGGTTGCCGGCCTCCATGTGGAAGATGGGGATATGCAGGCGCTTGGCGCCGATGACGCTGAGGCACGAGTTCGTATCACCCAGCACCAGCACGGCATCGGGCTTCACCTCCACCATCAGCTGATAGCTCTTGGCAATGATGTTGCCCATCGTCTCACCCAGGTCGTTGCCCACGGCCTCCATATAGATGTCGGGATCGGCGAGCTTGAGGTCCTTGAAGAACACGCCATTGAGGTTGTAGTCGTAGTTCTGTCCCGTATGCGCCAGCAGACAATCAAAGTATTCACGACACTTGTTAATTACTGCAGCCAGGCGGATAATCTCCGGGCGCGTGCCAACTATTATCAATAATTTTAATTTTCCGTTGTTTCTAAATTCTTTCATTGCATTCAATAATTTAGCGCAGATTACGCTGATAGTAATGATTGCGCAGATTTATAAATTGTTTACTCTTCTATATATTGATTTTGAGATGTCAGTTGTCTTGAAATTAACCAATATTCCAAGTTTCTTCCCGTAAGTTTGAGATAGGTCATCAGTTGTGAGAAGAAAACTTCTTGCATAGATGCTACAGCCTTTAACTCAATGATTACCTTGTCATCAACCAACATATCTATGCGAAACGCATTAGGGATGGTCACTCCTTCATATACTATCGGTAAGTAAACTTGGGTTTGTACCTGACATCCTGCTTTTTCCAACTCTATACGCAATGCAACCTCATAAGCAGATTCCAAGAGGCCAGGGCCCAATTTGTTATACACATTAAAGATGGCCCCACGTATCTTATAGGATATCTCGTTTTCTTGCTCCATCTGCGAAATCAGTTACATCTGCGACATCTGCGCCCAGTGGTCACACGGGATCAAAGAAGGTATCCGGTCTGCTCGGATCAAACACCTCGTTGCAGTACATCACGGTAACCAAGTCCTCGGTGTCGCTCAAGTTGATGATGTTGTGCGTGTAGCCGGGGAGCATGTGGACCGACTGGATGTGGTCGCCGTCTACCTCCCACTCCAGCACTTTACCTTCGGGGTCGTTAAGCGAACGCTGCTGAATGAGGCCGTGACCCTTAACAACGATGAACTGCTCAAACTTCGTGTTGTGCCAGTGCTGGCCCTTGGTGATGCCGGGCTTGGAGATGTTGATGCTCACCTGCCCTGCATTCAGCGTGTGTACCAGCTCCGTGAAGCTGCCACGGTCGTCCACGTTCATCTTCAGGTCGAAGGCCGTTTTCTCGTACGGCAGATAGCTCAGGTAGGTGCTGTAGAGCTTCTTGGCGAACGAACCTGCAGGAATCTCGGGGATCATCAACGTCTTGGGCTGCTCTGCGAAACTCTTCAGCAGCTCCACAATCTCGCCCAAAGTTGCTTTGTGGGTTGTGGGGACGTAGCAATAGGCCCCCAAGCCCCCTGAAGGGGAGTGTTCAACTCCTTCGTAGGGAATGACCTCCAAACCATTAAAGTCACACCGGTGCTCCTTTCCTTTCAGGCAGGCTATCATCTCGTCAACGAGGTCGTCGATATACAGCAACTCCAACTCCACACTGGGGTCGTTCACCGTATAAGGCAGGTCATTGGCAAAGGCATTGCAGAAGGTGGCCACAGCACTGTTGTAGTTGGGACGGCACCATTTGCCAAAGAGATTTGGGAAGCGATAGATTAGTACGCGAGGAACTAATCCCGCAGATTGCGCGGATTTATTTTGATTACGCTGATGAACTGCGGCATCTGCCACATCTGCGTTATCTGCGCTTCGAAGAAAATCGTCCTCGAATTTCAAGAAGAGATCTTCACCCGCCTTCTTTGAGCGGCCATACTCGCTGTTACCGAAACGGCCTGTGAGCGAGGCTTGCTGCGAGCTGCTGAGCATCACCGGACAGCGGTTGCCATACTTCTTGAGGGTGTCAAGCAAGGTGGAAGCAAAGCCGAAGTTGCCTTGCATGAACTCTTCCTGGTTCTGAGGACGGTTAACTCCAGCCAGGTTGAACACAAAGTCGCACTCCTTACACCACTTGTCCAACTGCTCGGGCGTGGAGTCCAGGTCGTACTCGTAAATCTCCTCTATCTTCAGGTCGGGGAAGCGCCGGTCCTTCCCGTCCTTAATGTTCTTCAATGCGGCACAAAGGTTTTTACCGACAAACCCTTTGGCACCAGTTACTAAAATTTTCATATTCATTCAAATTTCGCTGATTACGCAAATTGAGCAGATTTCGCTGATTACAACCCATTAACCCGTCGGTGAATAGATGATGCTATATCGTCTGTCTCAAAGTTCACCAGAATACCGAGTCTTAACCCTGTCATTTTCAGATAGGTCTGTAGTTGCTTGTAGAACACTTCGTTCACATGCTGCACAGCTTTCAACTCTACGATTACTTTCTTTTCAACTAATATATCTATACGATATGCTTTCGGAATCGTGACACCTTCATATACAATGGGCAGATACACCTGCGTTTCCACCAGCAAGCCAGCCTTCTCCAACTCTATTTTCAATGCTGTCTCATACGCACTTTCCAGAAGACCCGGGCCAAGGTTGTTATACACGTTGAATATCGCGCCTCGTACCTTATAAGATATCTCGTTTTCCGTCATGCCATCTGCGCAATCAGTTTTATCTGCGTAATCTGCGAGTAAAACTTGTTTTACACGAGATTTGGTATTCCGTTCAACTCATTCTGGATGTACTCCAGCGAGGCGATTTTATCTATCGTCTCCTGAAGGTTCAGGCGACGGGTGTTGTCGCTGTTGAACTCCTCAATCAGGGCTCTCTTCGTGTCACCCTCCTTGAAGTACTTATCGTAGTTCAGGTCGCGGTTGTCTGCGGGCACAGCGTAGAAGTTGCCCATATCGATGGCCTTGGCGGCCTCCTCCTTGGTGAGCAGTGTTTCGTACATCTTCTCGCCGTGGCGGATGCCAATAACCTTGATTTCCTCCTTCTTACCACCAAATAACTCACACACGGCTTCAGCCTGGGTCTGAATGGTGCAAGCGGGTGCTTTCTGCACGAGGATGTCGCCGTTCTTGCCGTTCTCGAAGGCGAAGAGCACGAGGTCCACAGCCTCCTCCAGCGACATGATGAAGCGCGTCATCTTGGGCTCTGTCAGTGTGATGGGATTACCCTTGCGGATCTGGTCAATCCAAAGGGGAATGACGCTGCCGCGCGAACACATCACGTTACCGTAGCGGGTGCAGCAGATTTTGGTGTCACCTGAAAGACGGCTCTTAGCAACAGCTATCTTCTCCTCGATGGCCTTGGTGATGCCCATGGCGTTGATGGGATATGCGGCCTTGTCGGTGGAGAGGCAGATGACACACTTCACGTGGGCGTCGATGGCAGCATCGAGCACGTTGTCCGTGCCGATGACGTTGGTCTTCACGGCCTCCATGGGGAAGAACTCACAGCTGGGCACCTGCTTCAGCGCTGCTGCGTGGAACACGTAGTCCACGCCCTGCATGGCGTAGTGCAGCGTGGACTTGTTGCGCACGTCGCCGATGTAGAACTTGATTTTGTTGGCAACCTCCGGCATACGTGCCTGAAAGTCGTGACGCATGTCGTCCTGCTTCTTCTCATCGCGGGAGAAGATGCGGATCTCCCCGATGTCGGTGCGGAGGAAGCGGTTCAACACTGCGTTACCAAAACTACCTGTGCCTCCGGTGATCAGGAGGACTTTGTCTTTAAATACTGACATAATGTTTATTGGTTATTAGTTTTATTGATTTTTAGTTTGTTACCTTATATGTAATTTCTTTGGGATTATTAGATGTCTGATGTAGGATGTAGGATTCCGCTATCATTCCAATATTTCCACTCCCCTATTCATGAGGATATTTTCCACAGTCTCTTTTATACTGCCCTTCATCTGTTTAACGTGTTGAATGATATCTTCCTTTTGGGCGTCAGTTAGCTTCGGGAGTTGACGGATAGAGGCGCAAATGTCTGAAGAACAATAGTCGATGACTTTATCCATTGTTTTTCTATGGACCGCACCTTCCGACACCTCTTGACGGAAGTCGTACAGATATGGCTTCAGCACGGCGGACTTGAACAACTCTGCGATAATCTTTGTTGCCTGGTCTTGCGCCTGCTCCAACAAGGCATCTGCCGCCCGCAAAAGGGGCTCTTCTATGAGTTCTCGGTTGGACATGAGTCAAAGATGTTGTTGGGTATACCTATTTTGTATATCGGCGTTTCGATTCTATGGATATCATCTACCTTATACGGATTGAAATGCCACTTTGCAGAACACGGGACAGACTCTTTTACCTTCACGAAATATGGATAATCAATCTCATCACAAGAATGTCCTTTAATATAAATGTCCACGACATTACTTAATCCCTCGAAGAACTTTTCATTTCGTTTTATCAATTCATATATCGGCTTGCACAATGTATTCATGTCCGTCAAACGCTGCATTCGTTCGTTGTTCTCTCGCATGTCAATATTGTCATCCCAGTAGTCTGCAGGATTGATATGTCGATTATGTCCAACTATGAGTTTTTCACCTTTGGAAACTCTTCCATGTATATGCAGTATTTTTTGTTCAGGTATCTGATACAAATGCTCCAAAGTATCTGTATAGTTGAACGTCAAATACACAGCATCTCGAACGTTTACATCATCTAACCAAGTGGATGGCACAGGAATACTACGCATCCATTTAGTAAAAGCTTCTGAGATGATGTCAGGAAGTTGAGTATCTATGAAACCATTATTGAATAACTGATTTCCTAAAGAATCCGTAGTCACGTATAGATCCTCCCAACTCCAATTCATTACCGTCTTTAAATCGTATTCGCCTAATGCCTTCTCAAATTGGCACCACAGAAGGTAATCACTACCTGCCATCACAGGATAGGCTCTCTGCAACTCATGAATAACATCACTCCTATTATTCTCATTCAGCCATTTTTTGAAATGCTCATACCCTGTAGGCATCTCATGCGCACGATCAAATCCGTTGCCGATGATGAAGAGAGTCGTGGGGAGCATAATGGTTATTCAGAAACTATTTCCCATTCAGCCTCAACCATTCTGACTCATCCAAACCTACACGTGATAGTTCTGTAGTATACGCGGTATTAATGCGCTGAGACTGCAATTCTTTCAATTCTCCCTTCCATTCAAATACGGTCTCCTTTTTATCTAAGACAAGGATTCGTTCGCCTTCTTTTCTAAAAACAATTTCATGTGCATCTTCGTTAGGAGAAAAGGCCGTTATCATGATATGATGAGACGTATTATCTACGCGAAGTACCTTGTCATCAACAATCACAGCGGGACCATTACCGCTTTCCTGTAATGGAAGAAATAGGAATTGACATTCAGCTCGCTGACCATCTTGTTTTACTTTTATGCGTCCTGTATCACAACGTGGCTGAATGCAGACATAATAATTACCAGATGACTCCACTATTGTTCCTTGATTCATTTTTTTGGGAGAATCAACTGGCCCAAATGTATTTCGCATCTGTGTAAGTTCTGCAAACCTTTTATTTATATTTTCTGCGTTATCAACAAATAAAGCTGTCGCCATGATTGGGGCATCTTTTTCATGTTTAACAGTTTCTCCAAAAACTTCACTTAGTTTGTCTTTCAATGACGTTTTTTTCGAATTAAATAACCTATGCGCTTTTTCCCTATTTAACAGAACAGCATTCTTGATTGCTACATGACGTCCCTCTACAGGAACATGTTCATCAATCCATTCATCAACCCAATTTTCTTCAATCAGTTGACTGTCTAATAACAACTCCTTAATACTGCCTCCAAAAATCTCTGCTAAGAGTCTTGGTCCATCCTCTTTTTCCGGTATTGCCACTTGATGTCCCAAATATGCGGCATCCATCTCTCTAGAAAAGACACCAAGTATTTTTGATGTTGATTCACGAATCACCGTCATTGCGTTTAAAGCGTAATCTGGCAACAAGCCATACACCATCCTCGTGAATTCTTCCAACACCAAATCTGGCAACTCGCTGTAGCCACAAACCATCTCTTGCAGTTCTGGCAAATGCGGGTACTGCACGTCCTCGCCATGTTTCTTTGCTCTAACCAAAATACAAACGTTGGTCGAGGAAAGTTTACAAGTATCAAATTTAAACGCCTTATCGTTTAAACTTGCATGTATTTCTCCTGTAATCTTCTTCAAATCTGTTTCACCGGTATATACGATAATGACTCGCATTTTATCCTGCCCAGCATTCTCAACAATCTGGGAAATAAGATTTATCGTATGTTGTCCTCGTGAATCATCCTGATCAGCATCTGCTTCATCATCAACATCTGCCTGACCATCTACTTCAACATTCTGAAAATCGAGATTCCAGTCAAGCACAACCACATCGGCTTTTAATAACATCGGGAGGCAACGCTCCACGTCTTCTTGAGAGGATGGAGCAAAAACCGTGCACAACTTCTGTTTACTCGCGAATGCGTCTGAAACAGCTTTCGCATTAAAAGACTGCTGCTGATTGTCGTCGCTCTCAATATAAGCTCTTTCATCTACAAATACAATATTTTGCAGGAATTTATCTGCAACAGACTTTGACATTTCGAAAAAATTCATAGAATTTATTGTTCTTTCTTAGCAATTTTAAAAGTAACTGTCGCACCGTTTTGGGGTGTACAAAGTGATATCTCGTAACCCTCATCATTGAGGACCTGTCTGCTTATACTCAATCCCAGACCACGTCCGTTGGGTTTTCGAGTAAAACGTAATTCAAAAATCCTGTCCCTGTCCGTGGAACTTATGCCTAAGCCATTATTTGATACATAGATTGCTTCCGCATCGGCATGGAGACGAATCACCTTGTCTGGATTCTCGCTCTGACTTAGCCAATAAATCGCATTATCTACAATATTCACAAAGACCGGATAAAAAGTGGAACGGAATCCAAAAATTGACTGTTTTGCAAATCCATTAGTATGTTTCAAGGCGATATTATGTCGTCTTAATCTCAGGCCGAACAAGTCATGAAGAAAATTATTAATTTCAGTTAGACGAATATTTTCTCTTTTCCTCGTTAATCGTCTATCAAGAGGTAAGAATAAGCTGAAATATCGATCTAAATGCTCAAAACTCACCTTAATGTTTTGATATATCGATGCGAGATTGGCATCTACATCTGACCATGCACGCAACTCCTTCAAACTTGTACGGACTGCCCTAATAGAACTACCAAATTCGTGATGCAATATCCCTACCGCTAATCCCATCTGACTTAATTCAACGTCAGCCTGAAGACGATCACGCAATTCTGCCAATTCCTCAGCCATAGCATCTGCAATTTGGTCATTTGTAATGTAACCATCATCCGTCTTTTCTACATATATTCCCTCCAACTGCCTAATAATACGATCCATCACTTGATTATTGCGCTCACTTATAGACTCAATTTCGTCTTCCATACGCTGACGCTCCCTAACTAAATCGAAGTCATCAGCATCCTTGGTTGCTAACTCACCAAACTGCGATTTAACATTACGAATCTGACTATCAAGGTCATGCATCAATTCTCCTGTCAATTGAGAAATGCGTTGAGAAATCTCTGAAACACTCACTTTTATCTCCGCCCGTTTCTTTTTTCCCAGACTTATCGCATCATCAGAAATTTGTTCTACCGCCTGTTGAAGTCTTTTTCTCTTGGAAATCTCCAACTCCAACCGTGTGACACAGTCACTCACGATAGAATCGATTGCTGCAGAAGCTGCGGAAAAAACTTTTTCATCAAGTTTTTTTAATTCCAGACGATAACTATCATAATCCTCTTGAATATTTTTTGTAATAGTAAAACCCTTAGGCAACGGAATTTGAATAGATTTCCTAAAGTCTGCCAAGTTTTTTCTTACTTGACTTTCATACCCCAACAATCGTTCCGAAGCTATATCTCCATCCTTTATATACACTAAGGCATTCGTTTCCTGTTTGAACTGATTAAGAATCTGTGCGACATTATTTTCTATCGCTTTTGTCTCTAAGTTATTAAAGAACTTCTCAAGATCTCTAATACACTGCTCTTTTTTTACCCTCGCTTGCCTATCTCGACGCTCCAGAGCTTCCTTGATTCTATTCAGTTCCTGCTTCTTTTCTCTAAAAAACTCGGACTGCGGGCTATCACCCCTATCATCAAAAAAGTCTGCAGACAATTGCGTAAAGAAATTCTTTAGTATTGACTGAAACTCACGATATGCTTTGTTCTCTATAAAACCTTCTCTACCAGCCTTTTCTACCAGTCCGCTATGCTCCGTATCTCCAATCTCTACCGCACCAAATATGCGACGGAATGAGAAAAATCCAGAAGAATAACGTTTACTGCGGTTCTTCTCCATGTCCAGGAAATCATAATCCGTATCACCATATGGCAAAACACGAATATTATTCCTATATATATACAAGCCACCTATTCTATCGGTTTTAGCTTTTATAACAGCATAATCCTCAATCCCAATACGAGTGCTTTTTTGTTCACCCTGAACATAAGCAATCTGGATTGTGAAAGGCCCACAAGCAGTTTCTCGATAATGGTTATCTCTCCAGTTTACCTGGTGGTTATAAACTTTATCCCCATAAATCCTTACCGACCCCTCAAACTGACCATATCGATCAAACTTGCCTATAATATGATGATCTGCTTTTTCAAATTCTTCAGGTGTAAAAAACTCCTTGTCATCTATGATGTTTACATAAGTGCCATCATCCGAACGGTAATCTCGAAATGTTACATCTATCAAAGTTTCAGGATGATTTGGCGTCATTGTATTTTGAAAGCCTAACAACATTTTCTCCATCTTAGTTGCAGATCTATCACCTGTTTCGCCATCAATATCCGCAATCAAAGAATCCTCTAAATCACCCACATAAAATTGCGTACCACCTTGCATTAATGGCAGTCCAACCCGTGAAAGGTTTTTGTCCAAGTTTCCCGGATTAATTACAAACGAATTTATATCGGCTATCATCTTCGAAGATGTTGCTTCATCTATACGACCCGATCGCTGCAATGCACGAAGCGTTACAACAACCTCTTTTTTTAAAGTTTCAACATCTTCAGCATTAGGCATATTTGAAAATTCCACTACCGGAATAACAATATCTTCAATATTTAATTCTGGTAATTCGAATAATTGCCAATTGATATATGACGCGACGATAGGGCAAGACGTTTTCTGTTTCGATTTTGTCAATACTAATAATTGTTTTCCTATAGAAGCGATTGCCAATCTTCCAATACCTTTTTCGCCTGTAACAGGACGCTTTGACTTATTGGGATCACATGGAGGCAGCGACGTTTTAACCAATTTGCTCTCGGTGCCCAATGTTAGCCATCTTTTCTCAAATTCCTCACGCGTCATTCCCATTCCATCATCTCTAATAACTAATAATTCCTTTTGCCTGAGGAAATCTGCCTCAAAATGGTCGGCATAAGCATCATACGCGTTTTTTATCAACTCATTGATGGCCGTGGGAATACCCGCAATCTGCTGACGCCCCAACAAGTCCAGTGCCCTTGCTCTTGTCTTAAATTGTGCCATAGCCTGCTAATTTTATGATTTTTTCACCAAGTCTGCGAGCATATTCACACGGAACAGCATTACCTATCATGCGTGCTACTCCCGTCATACTATCAGACCTGAAAACATACTCTTTTGGAAATGTTTGAAGAGTTGCACCTTCACGGATAGAAATCGCTCTGTCTTCATCTGGGTGTGCAAAACGTCCATTTGAAACGCCATAAAAACGAGTAGTGATGGTAGGAGCTGGCCGATTCCACCACATACGACCATAGTTGTCGTTAAAACAATCATCCTTCCCTACATAACACTTCAGTTGTAGTTCTGGAATATGCGCCCATGATAATCGATTCCCTCCATCGTGAGGGGTTAAACGCAAACGTTGGAGACATTTCTCGCTCAATCCTGCGACGGTATGATTAAATGCCGTATTATCCTTGTGTCCGGCCTCAATTCTGGGAAAGCCATTTGTCTCACCCAGGAATTCTGCAAGTACAGAAACGTGATCGTCAGGAACGGGAAGTGAGACTTCCTTAGAAAGGCGCGAAGCAATCAAAGAAAAACGCTTTCTGCTTTGAGGTACACCGTAATGACTCATGTCTACTACTTTATAAACACAATTATCATACCCCATCTGATACAACTTCTTTAAAAAAGTTGGAAGTATACTCTCTTGGTTTGTTATAATACCTGGGACATTCTCGACTAAAACATAACCTGGTCGATAATAATCCACAAATCTGGCAAAACTACCCAAAAGATTCTTTGATTTCTCTGCCTTTGAATGATCAGTATTAATAATGCTATAAAACTGACAAGGACTGCATCCAACCATTATTAGACAATCATCATTACGATGAATATTTAACTTGCGTTCAAAATAATTGCTACGCAAACGGCGAATGTCTGCATGTATAAAAGTACTACCTGGGTTATTAACTTCGTAGGTTTCACCGACACTTGGATCAAAATCTACCCCAGCAACGACTTCTATTCCGGCCTGACGCAAACCACATGTCATGCCACCACCGCCACAAAAGAAATCAATAGCCCTCATCTTCTACGCTACTATAGATTTAACAATTTTCATTTTCGGACTTCTCCTTATCCGTGATACTCCTCATACCACTCTACAAACTTGCGAATACCTTATATTATATCAATATCCTACCTCATAGGATTCCACAAACCGGAGAGCGCGGATTACCCGTTCTGTGTGGAAAGACAATTGGTCGTAGGTCTTATAGGCCTTGAGCTGCAGAATAGCAGCCTCGACACTCAACACGCCGCTTTCGAACAGGTTGACAGTCGTGAAAACCTTGTCGTTGGCAACGGGGCCGAAAACCAAATCAAAGTCGTGTACTTGGCCTTTGCGGCAATTAACCACAAAATTCAGCCAATCGGCATCAACACCATGAAACTCTCGAATACGTAATTCCGGGTTAGCGATTAGGGCATCATCCACCTCGTAAACAGAGACAATCTTTTTTCCTGTCTTTGCTCTATCCAGCTTAATCTCTGTCCACTTCTCAGCCTGTTCCTTTTGAGTGGTCGTATAGAATCCTCTGCCGAAATCCGTTGTATTGCGCCCATATCGAAGATTGGGGTTACGAACCTCAACATTTGAACCGTGATATAACTTCATTTTCTCTTTCTCCTTTTAATAAAGCGTTGTATCTCTTCAATCACATATTCGGTTCCCTGGGTATGAAGCATGTCGTAATGTTTAAGCAGAAACACATCTGCATCATATTCCTTAAACAGGGCTAAAGCCTGTAAGCCTCCGATACCCTTATACAACGCATATTTCTCTAATGTGTAAACAAGGAACTCAAATGCTTCCGGGGTGGTTTCTACCGTGTGGCGTTTACGCCTGTTCTCAAACTCCTCGTACAAAGCCTCAGAGCTCATATACCACCATCTTGCTCCTTCGTTATATAATTCTGTGTACATATCGTTAGAATATATATACACAAGAGCTTCGTCCAGAGAGATTCTTTTTCTCGCGGACACATATTCTGCCAAACGAGCAATCTTGATTGGTATTATGTTATCCTCGTATACACCCATATTCTTTTGTTATTTAGGTTATTTATTATAAGTTTTACAGCCACCGGGAGAAGCGGCGTTTGAAGTCGCTTTCCGAGAGGCAAGTGCCATCCTGCAGGCTGCGCTCAGCGGCAGAGAGGGCGGATTTCATCTCTTCCGATAAAACTATTCTATCCATAAATCCTCTAGATTTGTAACCTCTCGCAGAAAGCGCAGAAAGCGCAGAAATTTTACGAACACGAATTACACGAATCTCACGAATCTTTCTTTATAACATCGAAAAACGCTAAAGACTCGAAAAGAAAACGTCAACTCGATAGGCAGGACTATCGTCCTCTTAGAACAACAGAGTCTGCGGTCCCTTGTGAACAAGCTCCCAGATGACCGAAGGCTCTTTGTTCTAGTCGCTTTGCGACCTGCCCATCGGTCTCCCGAAAATGGCTTCGCCCAAAATCACTGCGCTACACTCCGTGCAAAATGACGACGGAAGAGCTGCTCGGTGTCGGCCACGTCGGTGAGGCGCATTTTTCCGTCGGAAGCAGGCATCTTCAAAGCGTTACAATTTGTAACGGTTTCAGTTGGTTACATTTTGTAACCGACTCATCTCATCACTCTTTAAAGTCTTTCCCATCAAACTCGGTCAGCAGTCATAATTTCAAGTTGACAGGTGACAGGTGATAGGTGACAGGTGACAGGTTATTTCAAGTTGACAAGTGATAGGTGACGGGTGACGGGTGACAGGTGAAAGGTTATTCTTTCAGCTTTTTGATGGCGGCTGTTAACATCTTGACTAACTCCACACAGTCCGAATTAATAGACTCATACACCTTGTCATCTAAGTATTTGGTCTCATGAAGAAGGTCCAACCAGTACTCAGTTTCATCAGCCTCTTTGAGAGCTATATTCAGCTTATTCAAGAAGTCCATACGCGATTGAGCATTCTTGCTTTCACGCGAATTGGCGCCAATACTGGTGCCACAGCGCAAGAGCTGCTTCGACATCACCCTCTCGTGCTTCTCATCAACGAGATAGTTATAGCATCCGATAATACGGATAGCGAAATCCCGACTCTTCTGCTGTATAATCGACTTTCCCATAACTGTCAACTGTCATCTGTCAACTGTCACCTATCACCTCTTCTTCGTGTCGAGGTCGGAGGCTTTGCCTTTGTATTCGGGGGCGCGTTTTTCGAGGAAGGACCTGATGCCCTCCAAATAGTCATCGCCCTTGTAGACCCTCGTGCGGTAGGCGTTGATGCGCTCGAAGCTCTCCGACGACAGAGACGTCGTGGCCTTGCTCAGGATGCGGAACTGCCTCTTGATGGCGCTGATGGACATGATGCTGTTGCGGCGCAGGGGATTCAGGAAATGGTCCTCCAGGACGGCGTCGAGCTCCTCGGGCTTCGTGACGCGGTTGATGAGACCCACATTGAGGGCGTCGTCGGCCGTGATGGGCGTGGCGAGGAAGAACATCTCACGGGCCTTGTTGATGCCCAGCTGGTTGATGAAGTGCATGATGCCGGAGGCATTGTAGGGGATGCCAATCTTGGCCGGGGTGATGGCAAAGGTGGAGTCGTCGGTGCTGACAATCATGTCGCACGAGAGGCACAGGTCGCAGGCACCGCCCCACACACTGCCGTTGACGCAGGCGATGACGGGGATGGGCGTCTCCTGGACGCAGCGCAGGAGCTTCTCCATGGGGACATCGTAGGCCAGGGGGTCTTCGCCGTTCTGCGGGAGCTCGCGGATGTCGTGGCCGGCGCTCCAGACGCCTTTACGGCACTGGGCCTTGATGACGATGCCGACGCATTCCTGGTCGTAGCCGTAGTGGATGGCGTCTTGAAGTTCTTGACACATGGCCTCGCTGAGGCAGTTGAAGTGGTCGGAGTTTTGCATCTCGACGTAGCAAATCCGATCGTTGATAACAGTATT
>Ga0256405_10001970_pt1 | contig 51148 bp, 38 predicted proteins | sample RumenRJG_02DNA_FD_189096 | JGI IMG/M metagenome (GOLD analysis project Ga0256405, IMG submission 189096) | Bovine rumen microbial communities from Lethbridge, Alberta, Canada - RJG_02 | ecosystem: Host-associated > Mammals > Digestive system > Stomach > Rumen | place: Canada: Alberta...
TCGTGGGGTAAGGGGATGGTGGCTACATATTGATGTTGTGCTGTTGCTTTTTACTGAAAGCTGCTACTAACGACTCATAAATCTACCCTTAATCGTGTATTGGATGATAGTTGCGGATTTTAGGAGTAATAAATTTTTATTATGTGCCCTTGCGATGGTGACGCTGGTTTTGTCCGGCGTCACTGTAGGGGCAAAGAGCGAAGATCTCAGCGTGATGTCGTTCAACCTTCGTGGAAAGGAGGTCGACGAATCCGGAGATTTCAGCTGGGCATCCCGCAAGAAAGGATGTCTCAAGGCGATCAAGAAATACGATCCTGACATCATATTCCTTCAGGAAGCCTTTGCTTATCACAAGGCGGACCTGATGAAGGAATTCAAGAAGCACATGCTGGTGGACCGGAGCTCGAAGCCCGGAATTGTCGATCCTGAAGTACGCAACAACGAGAATCCCATCATGTTCAGGGCTGACAGGTACGAACTGCTGGACTATGGTTCTTTCCTGTTCAGCGAGAGTCGCAACGCGACCTGGGTAAAGCTCCGTTACAAAAAGTCGGGGGTGATCTTCTTCTGCTTCAACACCCAGTTCGATGAAGACGAATCCTCTTTGAGAAGGAGTTCGGAACTCATGGCCGACAAGGTCAAGGAGATTGCCGGAGACGATGCGGTGATCTTTATCGGAGGTGATTTCAGCATGTCGGCTGCCGACAGGGCCATCTCTCCACTTACCTCTTATGTCAAGGATGCAAATTATTCGCTGAAAAAGCCTGACACAAGGGCTTCTTTCAACGGTTTCGGGAAGCCGGGGAATTCTCCTCTCTGGCCTGACCACATCCTGGTACGCAACGCAAAGGCCGAATCCTTTGAAGTCGTAGACAGCAAGAAATTCGGCCCTAAATACATTTCGGATCATTATCCGGTCTTCGCCGAATTCGAGATCCGCATCCCCAAGGGGAAATAAACTTTCAGAATGATCAGCCTGCTGCTTCGGCGAGGGAGCGGGCGAGATCGAGGAAGGCCAGGGCATCAGGTCTGGTAGACAGGGCTGCAGGTTCACCTGAGTCCCCGCCTTCACGTATTCCCTGGACTATCGGAATCTGACCGAGAAGCGGAATTCCGTATTTCTCGGCCATCTGGCGTCCTCCGTCCTTGCCGAAGATGTAGTATTTGTTCTCCGGAAGTTCCTCTGGAGTGAACCATGCCATATTCTCCACGAGACCGAATATCCTTCGGTTGATGTTCTCATTGCGGAACATGTTGACACCTTTTTCCACGTCAGAGAGGGCGACGGGCTGCGGGGTAGTCACAATCAAGGCACCCTCCATCGGAATGTCATTTACCAATGAAATGTGGATGTCGCCGGTGCCCGGGGGCATGTCGATAAGCAGGAAGTCCAGGACTCCCCAACGAACTTGCAGGATCATCTGTTTGAGTGCGTTGCAAGCCATGGGACCTCTCCAGATCAGGGCCTGTCCTCTCTCGGCGAAATAGCCTATGGACATCCATTTCACTCCGTATTTCTCGATGGGCAGGATCACCTCCTTGCCTTCGTCTGATTCCTCGGCGGCGGGCACCTCGTTTTCTGTACCGGTCATCAGTGGCACAGACGGTCCGTAGACATCTGCGTCGGCCAGTCCAACCTTGTAACCGAGGCGCGCAAGTGCGACTGCCAGGTTGACGGCAACCGTCGATTTGCCTACCCCTCCTTTGCCGGATGCTATACCGATGATGTGACGGACATTGTTGACCTCCTCAAGTCCGAGATTAAGTCCGGGCTTTTTCTTCGGAGCTTCTTCTTTGACTATTGTCTTGACCTCCACTTCAGTGCCTTCGGGGGCATAGCGTATGATCGTAGCCCTGGTGGCTCCGACTAGATACTCAGTTAGAGGGTCACGCTTCTTTGGAAAGGCGAGAGTGACAGTGACCTTGTTTCCTTCGAGGGAGACGGCATCCACCATCCCCAGCTCTACAATGTTCTGGCTCCCTTTGGCGGGATGAACCACCTCCAGGAGCCAGGTTTTGATTTCTTTTTCGTTCATTTACTTTACGATATTCATTTCGCTGAGAAGATGTCCTGCGCCACCGAGCTTGTCCATCAGGAAGAGGACGTAGCGGATGTCAACGCAGATACACCTCTGCAGGTCGGGTTCGAACATCACGTCGCTGGACATGCTCTCCCAGTTGCCGTCGAAGGCGAGACCTATCAGGCAGCCGTCAGCATCAAGGACGGGGCTTCCGGAATTTCCTCCGGTGATGTCGTTGTTGGTGAGGAAGTTGACAGGCAGGTTGCCATCAGCCATTGCGTACTGTCCGTAGTCCTTGGCCTCATAGAGAGCCTTGAGTTTGGCAGGTACCTTGAACTCGTAGTTGTTGGGATCTTCCTTCTCCATCACACCCTTGAGGGTTGAGTAGTAGTTGTACATGATGGCATCCTTCGGGGAATAAGGAAGCACGGTTCCGTAGGTGAGTCTCATGGTAGAGTTGGCATCCGGATAGGTAGCCTTGCCCTTCTGCCATTCGAGGAGGCCGGCGGTGAAAGCCTTTGAACCTTCCCTCATGTCATTAGCTCCGGGATTGCCTCCTGTGGGCCTGCGACCACCCATTCCGCCGCCGAGACCCATCTTGGCGTAAGTCATCAGCAGGGCGTTCATTAGCTGGTTTACAGGGTCGCTCTTGACGGCGCTGAATCCTTTCTCTGCAACTGCAGCTTCAAGTTTTTCGGGAGATGTGAAGATGCTGTTGTCGTAGAGGTTGTTCACATATTTGTCGATGTCGAGGTTTGCGAAGTCTCCTGAGAGAGCGTCGAGATAGTACTCAGGTTTTGCCTTCTCACGATAGTATTTCAGAAGGGCTGCCGCTTCTTCGCGGTCGAGGGGCTCATAGTAGTCCTGATACCTCCTGGCCTGGGAAGCTATCGCGGTCTTCAGGGCGGAAGCAGAATCCTGTCCGTTCCTGATAGCCATGGCGACTCCGTTCTGTACTCCGCTGGCGAAGCCGAGAAGCTCGATGTTGGCCACGGTCTCTCCGATCAACTGCATGTCAAGTGCCGTGGTGTTGGACTCGACACCCTTCTTGATCTTCTCAAGTGCGTCACCATATTTCTCCTGGCGCTTCTTGTTCTTTCCTACCCACTTCATGAAGTCAGCCTCTTTCTGCTGCTCTTTCTCGATGATGCCGAGGTTCTTGAAGGCAAGCCTTTCACCCTGCCACTTCTTCCAACCGTTGGCGCTGCCGGCGTACTTGTTTGCGTACTTCAGGCGGATTGAAGGATCCTTCTCCATCCATTTCCACATGATGTCCTGACGGAGGGTCCTGGCATCGATAGAGACAGCCTGGCGGGCAAGCATGGCCTTGAGCTGGGCCTCTGTCTGGAACCTCTGGGTGCTTCCAGGATATCCCATGATCATGGTATAGTCTCCTTCCTTGACACCCCTGAGGGATATCTTGAGGGACTGTGCGGGGACGTAGGGCTTGTTGGAAGGGGAATATGCTGCAGGCTCGTTGTCGGGACCAGCATAGACCCTGAACATCGAGAAGTCACCGGTGTGACGGGGCCACATCCAGTTGTCGGTCTCGCCTCCGAACTTTCCGACGGATGCCGGAGGAGCTCCTACGAAGCGGACGTCGGTGTAGGTCTTGTAAACGATCAGGTACCAGACGTTCTCGTTGTAGAAGGAAGTAATCTGGACCCTGCACTTGGGATTGGCTTCCTGGGCAGCCTTCTGGAGAGCTTCCCTGACTGCTGCAGGATCCTTGGCCTTCTCTATCTGGTCAGTCACGTCTGTCATGCTGATCAGGTAGGTCGCCGTCATCCCGGGAGCGGGGAGTTCCTGGTCGCGGGTCATAGCCCAGTAACCGTCCTCAAGATAGTTGTGCTCGTCTGAGGAAAGCCTCTGGATAGTGCCGTAGCCGCAGTGGTGGTTGGTCACCATGAGGCCTTGGTCGGAAATCATCTCGGCAGTGCAACCACCCAAGCTGACGATGGCGTCCTTAAGGGAGGTATGGTTGACGCTGTAGATCTGTTCAGGGGTAAGCCTGCATCCAAGATCCTTGATTGCGCCAGCATTCAGTTTTTGGAGGAGTGGCAGAAGCCACATACCCTCGTCAGCCATTGCGCCAGTTGTTATCAACATGGCGGCGGCAATTGAGCAAATAATTTTTTTCATAAACAGTTCGTTGTATGTTCTTTTACAAAAATAATCAAAATAATGAAGGTTCAAGCTCTTTGGGATGAAAAGAGCGCCTGTGGTAAGGGGTCATGCCGTGTTCCTTGATTGCGGCAATATGCTCTTTCGTAGGATAGCCGAAGTTCCTTTCCCATCCGTACTGGGGGAATTCCTTGGCCAGTTCCTTCATCTTTTCATCCCTCCAGGTCTTTGCCAGCACGGATGCCGCAGCGATTGAAGCATAGGTTGCATCACCGTGGATGACAGTCTTGTAGGAAGAAAAACCATAGCCTTCGAAAGGCCTGAACTTATTGCCGTCAATCAGCAGGAAATCCGGCCTCGGATTGAGCCTCAGCACAGCCCGCTGCATTCCCGTGACTGATGCCCAGAGAATGTTCAGCTGGTCTATTTCTTCAGGACTGACAGCTTCCACTGCCCAGGCTACGGCTTCCTTCTCGATGATCGGCCTGAGTGTGTCGCGATCCTTCTCGCTCATCTGTTTCGAGTCATCGAGCAATGGATGGTGGAAATCTTCCGGGAGGATGACAGCCGCTGCGTAGACAGGACCGGCGAGAGGTCCGCGACCAGCCTCGTCGCAGCCGGCTTCAAGTCTTCCGGCTTCCATGAATGGCAATAGATTGTGTCCGTGCGGCATTCCCTCCTGCGTTATGCCACAAATGTAATGAAAAGTTTCGTCAATTCCTGCCCTTGCCCATGAGCTGGTCAATGAGGAGTTTCTGGGTTGCGATAGTGTCTTCCTTGTCCTTGATGACTTTCTCGAGGCGTTCGATTTCCTTGTTCCTTTCCTTTAGTTCCGCCCGATAACCGCTCTCCTGTATCCGGATTTTTTCTCCATATTCCTGCTGGACTTCCGTGAACAAGCGTTCGGCATTCCGGACAGGGAGGAATCCATTGACCAGTTTCGACAGAGAGATACCAAGGACTTCGGCACATTTGACGAAGTTGGGATTGAGGATGCGTGTCTTCCCTTTTTCGAGTTTCTGGTAGGCAGGGATGGAGATTCCGATCATCTCGGATATAACTTTCTGGGTCAATCCGTGAGAAATCCTTTCATTCTTGAGGTTTTCCCGGATCGTGCTGTCATCCATTATGATCTCTTCATCCATCATGTTCTTTCTTCCTTGGTCACAAAATTATCGAATGGCAGCCACTATTAAGACCAACTAAAAGTTTGTATAAATAACCTGTAGTTATTAAGAAACATATCTTTTTGATAAAAAACAGAAATATCAGTCCGTCTTACCCCCTCCGTTTTCTTTCATCGCCACTTCTTTTCTGCATCTTTGCACTACCCGGGAAAAAGCTGAACAAATTATGAAAGAGAATATGGAAAAGTTGATGGAAGATTATGCCGCTTTCGAGCGGGCGATGGACGAGGACAAGGTGTACCTTGACCTGGATTTTGAAGAAATCTGCACCGCCTTGGGTGCAGACAAGGATGAACTGGATAAACTGATTTTGGAAGAGACTGGTTATTCCGGCCAGGGACTTGTGGACTTTTATCATTCTAATTTTGCTAATGGGTCATTTTTTGCTAAATTTGCCCGGTTATACCCTTTAGCCAAAGAAGAATCATAATTAATCACTTATAGCAATGAAGGAATATTCAACAAAAGACATCCGCAATGTGGTCCTGATCGGAAGCTCCAAGTCAGGAAAGACCACGTTGTCCGAGGCCATGCTCTATGAGGGCAAAGTAATCGACCGCAGAGGTTCGGTGGAAGCCAAGAACACCGTTTCCGACAACACCGAGTTTGAGCAGACAAACCAGAAGTCGGTCTATGCTACCCCGCTTTATGCCGAGTTCGCAAACACCAAGTTCAACATCATTGACGCTCCTGGTTCAGACGACTTCTGCGGTGGCGCTATCTCCGCTTTCAAAGTCTGCGAATCCGCAATCCTCACCATCAACGCCCAGCAGGGTGTGGAGGTTGGAACTGAGATCTTCGCCCGCTATGCCGACCAGTATGCTAAGCCCATGATCGTGGCTGTGAACGAGCTCGACACTGAGAAGGCCAACTGGGAGCACACTCGTGACACCCTGAAGGAAGCTTTCGACAAGAAGGTCGTCTTCGCACAGTTCCCTGTCAATCCCGGCCTCGGTTTCGACGGCATCGTGGATGTCATCACCATGAAGTACTATCGTTTCAAGGATGAGAACGGCAATTTCGAGGAGCTTGAAATCCCCGCTGAATATGCCGACGAGGCCGAGGAACTTCACATGGAGCTCGTAGAGAAGGCTGCTGAAGGAGACGATGCCCTCATGGAGAAATATTTCGAGACCATGGAACTCTCAATCGACGAGGTCCGCGCCGGTCTTCGTGCCGGTCTCGCCAAGAGGGAGGTCATGCCCGTCTTCTGCATCTCCGCCAAGAAGGACGTGGGTGTCAAGAGGCTCATGGAATTCGTCGTCAACGTCGCTCCTTCACCTGAAGGAACCGTCCAGAAGACCATCGGTGGCGGTGAGCTGAAGTGCGATGCCAACGGTCCTGTCAGCATATTCATCTACAAGACTTCCGTCGAGCAGCACCTTGGAGACGTCTCCTTCTTCAAGGTGATGAGCGGTGTCCTCAAGGAAGGTGCCGACCTTGTGAATCCTGAGACCGGCAACGGTGAGCGTCTTTCCGCTCTCTATGCTGTCAACAAGAAGGACAGGGTCACTTCCATCTCCGCAGGTGACATCGGCTGCGTCATGAAGCTCAAGGCTGGCAAGACCGACGTTACCCTCGCTGCAGCAGGACAGGATGCCATCGAGCACATGGTCTTCCCTGACGCAAGGTATCGCTGCGCAGTCAAGGCTGTCGACAAGAACGATGAGGCAAAGGTCGGTGAGGCACTCAACAAGATCGCCGCACAGGATCCTACCATCAACGTAGAATATTCCAAGGAACTCCGCCAGACCATCCTCAGCGGCCAGGGCGAGCAGGCCATCAACCTCGTGAAGTGGAGAATGAACAACGAGTTCAAGCAGAACATCGAGTTCCTCGCTCCGAAGGTGCCTTACCGTGAGACCATCACCAAGGTCGCTACCGCTCAGTACCGCCACAAGAAGCAGTCCGGTGGTGCAGGCCAGTTCGGTGAGGTCCATCTCCTCGTCTGCCCTTACGTCGAGGGTGAGCCCGCCGGCAACAAGTTCATGATCAACGGAAAGGAGACTATCCTCAACATCAAGTCCCAGGAAAGCTATGACCTCGAATGGGGTGGCAAACTCGAGTTCATCAACTGCGTCGTTGGTGGTGCCATCGATCTCGGCTTCATGCCTGCTATCCTCAAGGGTATCAACGACAAGATGACCGAGGGCCCTCTCACCGGTTCCTATGCCCGTGACATCAGGGTTTACGTCTATGACGGTAAGATGCACCCGGTGGATTCCAAGGAAATCGCCTTCATTATCGCCGGTCGTAACGCCTTCAAGGAGGCCTTCCGTAACGCTGGTCCGAAGATCCTCGAGCCTATCTACAACGTGGACATCCTCACTCCGAACGAGTTCGTAGGTCCTTGCATGTCCGACCTTAACGGTCGCCGTGGAATGATCATGAACCAGGACATGGATAAGGGATTCACCATCCTCCACGCCCGCGTTCCGCTCGCAGAACTCTACAGGTACTCCACCACCCTCAGCTCCCTTACCGGAGGCGCAGCTACCTTCACGATGAAGTTCGCCGACTACCAGCAGGTTCCTGCTGATGTCCAGACCAAGCTTCTCGCCGAATACGCCGCCCAGGAGCAGGACGAGGACTAATCCTGACATAAATGAAACGAGGCCGGATCGTTTGGTCCGGCCTCGTTTTTTGTCTTTATCTTACTAGATCTTGGCTATCGCTCCGAGAAGCTGGTCGCCGAGGCCGATGGTATAGCCTTCGGTCTTGAAGAAAACGCGGTTGAAGGTGTCGGCGATCATGACTTTCGGCATGGCTCCTGTCATCATCTCCTTGGGAACTATTCCGAAACGGACATTGGAAGGAAGCCTGTCAGAATAGTCCTTGACCCAATCAAGTCCTTCCTCAGAGGTTAGGAGCATGATTGGACGCCCCCATTTTTCAAGTCCTTCCTTGCTGGCTATGAGGTCGTTGATAGCATGTACCGACGGCTCTTGACGCGGGGTGAGGAAGGCTACGACGTAGACTCCACGTCCCGTTGTAGAGAGGATGGAGACAGGATCAGAATCTGCGGAGACCTTGTATTTTGTCTCGGCGTCAAAGCTCCCGATTACGCTGAGCTTGTTGTCCGGGATGGTGATGGTAAGGTCGAGGGTCGTGGTTTCCCCTTCCTTCACGGTGAAATGCTGCATGGTCACCGGAACACTTCCGTCGGAAAGGCGGTTTCCGCTCACGAGGATATATTCACCGGTGTCGACCGGAGTGCCCTTCTTGAAGACGTTTTCCCAGCTGACTCCACCGCCAATGTCCACCTGGCCTTCGTCGAAGCTGAGGACCTGGGTGCGGCCATCCACGATCTTGCTGATCGTGAAATGGCTGTAATAACCTGGATTGGCAAGGGCAACCGTGGGATTGTAGTCAAGACGTACCAGACCTGTCGGCGCCACGGCGTCGCTTGCCGACTCGAAGTCCACATCCCTCCATCCGTTGGAAGCGTATTGAACCTTACCGGTCACCGGATCCTTCCTTGCATCGATACCGAGGGTCCTCGCCAGTGAGATGAAGAACAGGTTCCTGGAACGAGTGTCGGCCATCCTTGCGCGCCAGACTCCTTCAGGCGACATCGGAATCCTTGTAGCCTTGGGATCGTCGAAGACCTCGATGTTGTCATTGACCCATTTGACCAGGGTGGCAGGATCCGAAAGCGCCTTCTTCTCCTCCGCGCTCAGGACTTTCTTGAAGAATCCCTTGTAGGGACTGAGGAATTCGTTCTCTATCCTCGGGCAGAGGATGGACTCTTCTGAAAGATAGCTGTCGTCCAGGATTTCCCTAGTCACGTCGATCATGTCCTTGTCACTAAGAGACTGAAGCAGGTCCAAGGCCCTCTGGTCCGGATGGTCTGCAAGGAATTTCTCGATTACAGCATGGTTGCCGGCAGCCTTGGCAAGGAGCCTGCCCTTGGGGGTACCGTCATCTTTTGCAAAGGTAGCCATGTAACTCTTCCGGATGAGGTCTTCCTGGGCGAAACGGATGTCATTGGCCTTTCGCTGTTCCTCAGTTACTTCCGGCAGGTTTGCAGTCTCCGGCGGAGGGACGATCATCATTTGTTCAGCCTCACCTGAGTGATCCTTGGATATCACGATGGTGACCAGCGAATCTTTACCGAAAGAGACCTTGGACCATCCGTAGAGACCGTCCTTAGAGGCCCAAGCGAGCATATCTCCCATTCCGGCGGTCAGGAAGGTGCGGCCTTCGTTGTCTGTGAATTTGGAGAGGGCTGAATAGAACTCAGCGTAGTTGTAGATCTTGAAATCTACGAGGGCGCTGTCCACAGGGCTGCCATCTTCACGGACGACCTTGAAATCAGCACGGGCTGTCTTGGCATAGTTGTCTATCAGGTTGATTTCCGTGATGTTGGGTCCTTCCATAACCTTCTCTTCGGGACCGTCGTAACGTCCGAAGACTCTGGTGTGCATGAGCATTCCGCGGCTTGCGGGGGCATTGAACCAACCCAGGTTCAGCACAGGCTCCGGTTCACAGGCGCCCATGAAGTACCACTCTCCGTCGGCCCAAGCTTCAACCCAGGCGTGATTGTCGTCAGTGTGAGCCCAGCGGGGGGTGTAGACCTGGCGTGCCGGGATGCCGACCGAACGGAGGGCTGTCACCGTGAAGGTAGATTCCTCTCCGCAGCGGGCCAGGGTGCTCATTGCGCTAGCTAGCGGGGAAAGCGTCCTGGCATCGGAAGGCTTGTAGGTGAGCTTCTCATGGCACCAGTGATTGACTTCGAGAATGGCGTCCTTCATGCTCATTCCTTCGATGCGGGGCTTGATCTCCCTGGCGAAGGCCATCCTGGCTGTGTCTAGTTTTTCGTTGTTGACCCTTATCGGCAGGACAAAGTGCCTGAATATGCGCTCGGGGACATTCCAACCCATCTCTTCGCGAGTCTTGAAAGAAGACTGGACGCAGTCGAGGTAATAGCTCAAGGGATAGTCGGTAAGGTCCGCAAGAGGCATGTAGGCATAGAGGAATTTCAGGGCTTCCTTTTCCTCGGTCGTCAGCATCAAACTGTCTACCGGGCAGAAACTCTTTAAATTGGGGTTGGAAGCCATCCTGGCTTCGAAATCATTTTCAACCTGATTCCTGAATCCGTTGTCGGTGATGAAATGATGAACCTCGCAGGATGCCAGAAGCAGCATTGCCATGGCTGCGATCAGATACTTTCTCATGATTCGTTAAGATTGTCAATCTTACAAAGATAATAAATTTGTAACTTTGAACCCTTGTTTTGACGGGATGAAACGCTACGCTGTTGCTCTATTCGTAATCTCTGTCCTGGCCCTTGTCATCGCCTGCTGGTATTTCTTCCCATCAGACGGGATCAAGACCCGGGGCATGACGTTCCGTTTCCCTTCGTACGAAGCCTATTTACAGGATCTGAAGGACGGGGAAGGTCCCGATGCGGACTCGGCCATCCTCGCTGCCAGGAGGGCCTTCGAACTGATGCAGGAGTCCGATGACACCCTTGGTTTCTTCAAAGAATATTTCACTTCCGATCCCAATCGCATATTCCTTCCAGACAGCGGCTATTCCTATTTCGATTCACTCTTTGTGGAAATGGAGCATGCCGGCGCAGAAGGCAGGGTCCTGAGGGTCATGCACTACGGTGACTCCCAGTTGGAGATGGACAGGATTTCCTCAATTCTCCGCCAGGAGCTTCAGGAGAGATTCGGAGGTTCCGGCCCCGGTATGGTGCCGATGGTCAAGACCATATCATCTGTTTCAGTGACCCAGTATGCCAGCGGTTCACTTGTCCGTTATGCAAGGGTTTCCGATTCCCTTTCTCATTGGACGTCAACCCATCGTTACGGGCCTATGACCCAGCATGTCGGAGTGTTCGGCAGCGGCCGCTTCAATTTCCGCAAGACCGAGAACCGCTATGCTCAGGAAAACGCCAGCCGGATCTCCAGGGTCTCGGTCCTGCTCGGTCATAACAGCCCGGGACTGTCATTGACCTTGAAGTGCGACACCCTTGCACCCAGGAAGGAAGTCCTTGATTCAGCGATCAATGAGGTCACCATGGTCTCTTGGGAACTGCCTTACGATGTAAAATCCGGTTCTATCACTTTTTCAGGAGATGCCGAGGTCTACGGAATAATGCTTGACGGCGCCCCGGGCGTCACGGTTGACAACGTGGCAATGAGGGGTTGTTCCGGAACTGTCTTCACGGACATAGATTCGACCGTCATGAAGCAGTCTTTCGACAGGACTGACACCCGCCTTATCATCCTCCAGTTCGGTGGCAATGCAATGCCGGGAATCAGTTCAAGGAAAGGAATCTCCCTCTACGTGGACAGGATTGACGAGCAGTTCGAGTACTTCAGGAAGGTTGCTCCGAAGGCCACCCTTCTCTTCGTCGGCCCGGCAGACATGTGCAAGAGCGTCAACGGGTCTCTCGTGACCTGGCCACTTCTGCCGGAACTTAATGATTCCCTGAAGGTCCACTGCCTGCAGAACGGTGTAGCCTACTGGGACACCTTCAACATGATGGGAGGTTCTGGGTCCATGCGCCAGTGGGTGAATCACAACCCTCCGCTGGCAGGACCGGACTACATCCATTTCACGACTCGCGGGGCCAATGAGGTCGGCAGTGCCCTTGCCAGGTCCCTCCTTGTCTATCATGACTTCCTCCAGCTTCGCAGGAAACTTCCTGAGGAGGAGCTCAATGAATATATGAACAGATGATGCGGAGGAGGATCTTGGAATATTCATTGGCGCTTATGCTGTTGCCGGCTGTACTTTGTGCTCAGACGGTGCGAAGGCCGGTGCCTTCCCTTGAGTTTGCCTGTTTCGACAGCAACAGGATTGTATTCAAGGGGGACAGTTCCGCTTTCGAGACATTCTTCCGCAAGATGGACAGGGTCCTTTTCGAAAGGAACACCAATCTCCGGATCATGCACATAGGCGGTTCACACGTCCAGGCCGGCACTATGACAAGGCAGCTTCGCAACGACCTCCTTGCACTCGGGGACAGCCTTGACGGAGGCCGCGGACTGGTCTTCCCGTTCTCAGCGGCCAAGACGAACAATCCCAGCAGTTTCCGGACCAGGTTTGCTGGGGAGTGGAAGGCTACCAAGAATGTTTCTAGGGAGCCTGACCGGCGCCTTGGTCTTTCCGGGATGGCTCTCTCATCTTCTGATTCGACAGCCTTCCTCCGGGTGGTCCTGAATGCCAGGAATGCCACAGAGATGGATCCTTCTTTCAGTTTTGACGAGGTAAAGGTGCTTGGATATTCCTCGGAAGGGGAGCGCTCGCCGCTGGTCTTGCTGGAATCAGGGGACACACTTAGGGGGATGCGCGTCGAAGAAACTTCCCTTTGGTCCTTCGACCTTCCGGCACCTGCCGACTCAGTCACTGTAGCCCTGGACAGGGGTGACGGAACTCTCACGGTCACAGGAATATTCCTTGACAACCGTAAACCGGGGATTTCAGTTACGGGAATAGGAGTCAACGGAGCTGCCCTGCCTTCCTATCTCAGGTGCGAGGATTTCGAGAGGGATCTCCAGCTTGTGCGCCCCGATCTTGTGGTTTTCGGAATAGGAATAAATGACGCTTCAGGGAAGGATTTCTCGAAGGAGGATTTCATCGCCCGTTACAAGGTCTTGATTTCCAAGGTCCGGGCGGTCAATCCGGACTGCGCCCTTCTGTTCATAACCAATAATGACAGTTATAAGCGTGTGCGCAGGCGGGTGTATTCGGTCAACAGGAACGGCCTTGAGGTCGAGGATGCTTTCTTCCGGATCTGTTCGGACTTCGGAGGCGGAGTCTGGGACCTCTTTGAGATCATGGGTGGCCTGGAGTCGATGAAAGACTGGGAAGAAGCCGGACTCGCCAAGAGGGATAAGATCCATTTTACCGAGGAAGGTTATGCAGTGGTCGGCGACCTGCTGTTCAATGCTCTCATGGGCAAATATGTCGAACATTTGAGAAGGAGGGTGTCATGGGATTGAAAGAAGTAATCCTTGATTTCTTCGGTAACCTGTTCGCATTCGACCAGGCTCACCCCCTGCTGTTCACCCAGTTCTATTTCTGGGCGTTCTTCGCCATAGTCCTGGCCTTCCTTTGCGTGTTCAGAAACAAGATACTTCTGAGAAACACCTTCATCTTCTTCGCCAGCCTGTTCTTCTACTACAAGACCAGCGGACTCTTCCTGATCCTGCTGGGCTTCGTGATAATCTATAACTTCCTTGCCGGGCTCTGGCTGCCCCATTGCCGGAGGACGTTCTGGCGAAAGACCGTGGTTGTCCTCAGCGTAGTCGTGGATCTCTCGCTGCTTTGCTACTACAAGTACGCCTATTTCATAACCGACGTCGCCAACAACCTTTTCGGGACTACCTTCGTAGTCAAGGACTGGTTTGCTGCCGCCGGCAACAGCCTTGTAGGATCCCAGGCTTTCAGCGTAGATTCGATATTCCTTCCGGTGGGCATCTCGTTCTTCATCTTCCAGGCCATCAGCTACGTGGTTGATGTATCTCGGGGCATGAAGCCGGTGCGGAATTTCATGGATTTTGGATTCTACCTCAGCTTCTTCCCGCAACTGGTCGCAGGTCCTATCGTGAGGGCGAAGGATTTCATTCCTCAGCTAAGGAAACCATTCTTCCTTGGCAGGACCCAGTTCGGCATCGCAGTGTTCTGGATTCTTAACGGTCTCGCCAAGAAGTTGATCCTGAGCGATTACCTGGCAGTAAACTTCTGCGACAGGGTCTTCGAGAATCCCCTTTTGTACACAGGCTTCGAGAACCTCACGGCCCTGTTCGGCTATTCCCTCCAAGTCTATGCCGACTTCTCAGGCTACACGGACATTGCCACAGGAGTCGCCATGCTTATGGGATTCTACCTGCCTAAGAACTTCGATTCCCCGTATAAGGCGAAGAATGCAGGCGAATTCTGGAGAAGATGGCACATTTCCCTGTCCACCTGGCTCAGGGACTATCTGTATATTCCTCTCGGAGGCAACCGTAACGGCACCTTCGGGTCCTATGCGATCATCCTTGGAATAGCCTTCCTTGCTTCCGCACTTGCCGGGAGCTGGTGGGTCTTCGGAAGCGTACTGGTCCTGACGACCGTCCTGGCCCTACTGATCCTTTTCAAGAAGTCATGGCGCAAGGAATTGATCTCAGACATCAACAGGATGGACACTATGCTCCTGGGCGGCCTCTGGCACGGAGCCAGCTGGAACTTTATGATCTGGGGCGGCCTGAACGGTCTCGGAATGTTGGTCTACCGTTTCTGGCACAGCTGCAACGCCTATTTCCGGGTGCTGATCATGGTCCTGATCGTGGGTGCGTTCGGGGCGTTGAGGTATTTCTACGACTATCCGGTCTTCAATCTCTTCTTCTGGTGGACGGCGATCATCCTGGCCGGAGCCTTGGTGGGGTTGGTCTTCCATAAGGTTCGCAGAGGCGGTTTCTCCAATAGGATCAAGGATTCATGGGCCGTGCTGATGACTTTCATATTCATAACCTTCACGCGACTCTTCTTCCGCAGTGGGTCCAACCTTGATCCGGCAGAGGCCAATGAGAAGGCATGGAGTACGGCGAAGAATATGGTGAACCAGATTGGTGGAAGCTGGGACTGGTCGCTGGTGCCCCAGATGGCATGGCAGCACAGGACCATCATCCTGGTGTTCCTTATCGGCATGCTGATCCATTGGCTTCCGGACGATTTCAAGAGACGTTACCGGATCTGGTTTGCAAAGATGCCGCTTGTTCTGATGGCCGTAGTCTGCCTTGTCGCAGTCTTCATCATCTGCCAGTTCGTGACCGCAGACCTCCAAAGCTTCATCTACTTCCAGTTCTAGACTGGCCAGGCTAGGACTGTTTTTTCCTTTTTTCATACACTTTTCAAAAGGGGACTATGACCCCATGAACCGCCGCTTTGCGGCCCCACCGTTCGCTTCACTTCGTTTCGCTCCGGTCCCCCCTCTTAACGTGCCGAGGGTGGCAGTGGTTCATGGGGTTATAATCCCCTTTTTGAAGTATTATTCGTATATTGCAGGAGAAAAGAAAGAAATATGAAAAGCAGAATCATCCTGATGGCAGCGGCGGCGCTGCTGTGCATTACGGCCGCGGCACAGTCGGTGAAGCCTTCCCGACCTGAGAAATACATCGATTTCAAGGCAGTGCAGCCGGACGGGAAAGTGATGAAATTGTCCGATTACGTAGGGAAAGGGAAGTACATCCTCGTAGATTTCTGGGCATCCTGGTGTGGTCCTTGCCGGGAGGAAGTCCCGAACATGAAGGACATCTGGTACGAATTCAAGGGCGAAAAGTTCGACATCGTCGGAGCCCCTGTCATGGACAAGCCGGAGAACACCCTCAAGGCTGTAGATGAACTTAAGATTCCCTGGACCCAGATCCTCAGCGTCCCCGAATCCGTTCCGAAGGACTACGGGTTCCAATATATTCCCTACATAATCCTGGTCGGTCCTGACGGAACCATACTGGAGACCAACCTGAGGGGCGACGGAATCCGTGCCGCTGTCAAGAAGCATCTGGGAATCAAGTAGAAACATATTCGGAAAGATATGAAAAGAAGAGCTTTCATCAAGGATACCGCAATGCTGGTTGCGGCGGCAAGTGCCGGGAATGCGGTGAATGCGGCGGAGAGATCCTTCGCTTCGCTCAGGAAGACAGATATCAGTAAGACGGATGTCATTAAGGATGCAGGTGAGGGCAAGCTGATCGTTTCGGCGCCGATGCTGCAGAATTATGCCGAGACTTCCATCGGTGTCGCCTTTGCCGTGAGCGACCTGGCGAACGGCTATGTGCTCATCGGGGAAAAACCTGACTTGAGCGATGCCCGTAAGGTAAAATGCGGAGGTTACCGTTTGACAGAGCTGAGCGACAAGGTGAGCCAGATCCGCGTCACCGGCCTCAAGCCTTCGACGAAATATTACTACAAAATCGGAGCGGACAGGATCCATTACGGCGGCGGTTACGACATGAAGATCCTCGGCAACGAGGAGGATCCCAGGGTCTACAGCTTCATCACTGCAGGTCCGGCCAGCGCGGCAAAGTTCTGTGTCATAAACGACACCCATGTGCGCTGGAATGCCATTGAACCCACCATCGAAAAGGTGGCAAGTCTCTCGCCGTCATGCGTTATCTGGAACGGAGACGCCTCCAACACACAGGAGACCATTGAAAGCCAGGTGGGAATATTCCTTGATCCGCAGATCAGCAGGAAGGACTATGCTTCGCAGACTCCTTATCTCTTCTGCCCCGGGAACCACGATTCCAGAGGAATGGCCAACCGCCACCTGGAAAAGGTCTGGATGTTCCGTCAGCCTGAAGAAAGAGCTCCCAGGGACTGGGATCTGGGAAGGAATTTCGCGGTCAGGATGGGAGACATCGCTCTTATCGGCCTTGACACTGCCGAGGACAAGCTTGACACCAATCCTTTGTTCGCCGGACTTTTCAACAGCGGAGAGTACCGTAAGGCACAGGTCGCCTGGCTTAAGGATGTCTTGAAACGTAAGGAGATAGCCAAGGCACCATACCTGGTTGCGTTCTGCCATATCCCGCTTTTCGATTCGGATCCGACAGCAAATCCCGGCGATGTCGCTCCGGCCGACAAGGATCCCCGTTACAAGCATGATTTCGCGATCTGGCAGCGTACATGTGCCCAGCTTTGGGGACCGATCCTCGACAAGGCCGGCTGCCAGCTTGTGATCACGGCACATCAGCACATCTATCGTTATGATGCCCCTGCCGGTGACAGGCACTGGGCACAGATAGTGGGAGGAGGTCCCGATATGGATCCCTCAAAAGAAGGCAGGTTCCCGACGGTCATCGAAGGAGAAGTCAGGGGCAGGAAGTTGGAGATAACGATTCACAACATCCTGACCGGAAAGGTTCAGGACACCTTCACATTCGCGCCGCGCAAACGTTAATCGGATTCTGCCAGGGAAACACTTACCGAGCCGAGGGCCTTGAGAGCATTCAGGAGTACCTCGGCTTCTTCCTTGTTTTCAAAAGGACCGGCCTTGAAGACCACCGAACCATTTTCGACGCTTTTGACCAGATCCTTGTCAGAGTGCTCATGGATAGTTGTCATGACGGCCTCTCCAAGAGACTGTCCGTTCTCGGGATAGATCACGACGGTGTAGAGCCTCAGTTCTTCAAGTTTCCTGGCATTGGCGACGCTGACGCCCTGGCCGTCGTTCCAAGCAGTGATCTCGGCTGTCCTGAAACCAAGCTTCTTGACCTTGTTGAGGTTGGCGAGGACATCCTTGTAGGACCTGAACACTCCCACTGAATAGATGAACTTGTTGCCGGACTGTCTTTCGAAGACTGGGCTCAAACCCTTGATGTCCTGGATGGTCGCCTTCCTGGACTGGGTGAAGATACGGATCTGGTAGACCAGACCTTCGGGAAGGCTGTTGTTCTCGGCGAACCTTCCTTCAGGCAGGATCATGAATGAATAGTCGAACTTACGTACAGGCTTCCTGATTGCAAGCTTAGGTGCCGGGCCGTAACTATTGCGGGAGAAAGTGTAGCCGGAAGCTGCTCCGACCACTTCCTTGTCAGCCTTGGCCTGGAGTTTCGATGCGTCAATGACTATTCCCTTGGAAAGGAAATCCATCTCTATGGCCTGAAGTTCCTTGACAGAGGCCTGCAGGGTTTTGTTCAGTTCGGGAAGGAGGAGTTCCTTTTCCTGGATGGTTGCCGAGAGTTCGGCTTTCCTTTCGTCCGAGGCTGATGAATATTCATTCCTGAGATTGTCGAGTCTGCTGGTGAACCTTGAGACTGAATCCCGGAGGGAGCGGACTTCCTTGATCTTGTCGATGTAGAGACGTGTTTCTTCGCTCTTCGGGTCCTGGTCTTCGACAGCGGAACCATTGTCTATCCTCGTGGGGTCGTTTGCAGGGACCAGCGCAGCCAGTTGCTTGAGCTCAGCGACGTCTGAAAACGCCTTGCGTACTGGCATCCCGTCATATTCAAGGACATAGATGCAGACGCTGTCCTTGGAACATCCGCGGTTGGAAGCGAAGATCGAGTAGCGTCCATCCTCGGAATTGATGAACAGGAAGTCATCGTAGGGTGATGAATATGGGAATCCCATGTTGACGGGTACGTCCCAGTCCTTCGTCTCAGGGTTCCAGTTGGAGACGTAAAGGTCGTAACCACCCATCCCATAAAGGCCCTTGGATGCGAAATAGAGGGACTTTCCGTCCGGAGACAGCATCGGGTAGATTTCGTCGGAAGAACTGGTCATCTGCTCGTTGATGAGCATGGGTGCAGACCAGAGCGAGTCTGCGAGGTATGTCCTGTAAATGTTTCGGATCCCATCTTCATCCTCAGCTGAGTAGTAGATGTCCTTGGCTCCTTCCGGGATGTAGACAGCACCGGCTAGGTCATCCTTACCGAGGGAATCTAGCTGGTTGGGAGTCTTCCTCCAGCTGTTGTTCTTCAGGGGATAGAACAGGAAAAAGTCTTTCAGGGGGAAAGTCTGTTTTGCAACCACCGTAGGCTGGCTGCAGAAGTCCATCATCCGCAGTCCGTTCTGGCTCATGATAAGCAAGTCTTCAGCCTTTGCCCGGGCTGTTGAATCCTGATCTACGGCTTCCTGGCAAAGCCTTGCTGCAGAGGGATAATCGTATTGCAACCTTGCGGAATCAGCCCTTGCAAGAAGTCTGTCCGTGGATGTTTGTGCGCTGGCATCCAGAATGCTGAATGATGCAGCGAAGAGTATGCTGAGAATATAGAAAGCTTTCTTTTTCATTCCGGAAAAACGGGGTCAAAGCGTCTGCAAAAATAAGAAATACTTGGCAGATAATTTCTTTCTTAGAAAAAAATGCTAAATTTGTACCCTTATTTTTATGCGCAAAAGTTAAAACAATAAAAATATAAAGTAAAAAGTTATGCAAAGTAAAGGTTGGATAAGGCTTGTCGCCATCCTGCTAGCTATCGCTTCACTGTGGCAGCTTTCCTTCACGGCGGTGACGGCCATCCAGGAAAAGAAGGCAGACAAGTTTGCGGAGAAAGCTGCGGTTGCCGCAATGAACTCCTCATCTTTCTCCAAGATCGCCTCAGAGGACCAGGCTTATTATCTGGACTCTATCAGGAAAGACCAGAACAGGGTCTACATTGATTCAATTTCATCCCAGAAGGTTTATCTCTGGAACACCTACAAGGATTGCAAGGCCAAGGAAATCAACCTCGGTCTGGACCTCAAGGGCGGTATGAACGTCATGCTTCAGGTCCAGCTCCAGGATCTTGTCAAGGCCCTTTCCGGTGACAACGCGACTCCTGAATTCACAAGGGCTCTTGCTCTTGCAAAGGAGCGCAGCGTCAACTCCAGGGATGATTTCATAACCCTTTTCGGTAACGCATGGAAGGAAGTCGGTGGCGGACAGAGGCTTGCCCAGATCTTCGGTACCTACGAGATGAAGGACAAGATCAAGCCTGAATCTACCGACGCAGAGGTCCTCAACGTTATCCGTGCTGAGTCCGAGAGTGCAGTTGCTAACTCATTCAACGTCCTCAGGAACCGTATCGACCGTTTCGGTGTCACCCAGCCTTCGATCCAGAAACTTGGAAACAGCGGACGTATCCTCGTCGAACTCCCTGGTGTCAAGGAGCCTGAGCGTGTGAGGAAGCTCCTCCAGGGTACCGCATCCCTCGAATTCTGGGAGACCTTCACCAACCAGGAGATTTCCGGTTATCTCGCCGAGGCTAACGCCAGACTCGCAGAGATCCTTGCTGATGAGCCTGTGGCCGGAGAAGCCAGCGAGGCCCCTGCAGCCGAAAGCACGGACTCTCTCCTCGCTTCAGAGATTGCCCAGAACCAGGTTTCCGAGGCTGATCTCGAGGCTTACAAGAAGCAGAACCCTCTCTTTGCTGTCCTGACTCCTTCACAGTACACCGGCAATGCCTGCATCGGTTTCGCTACCGCAGTCGACACTGCCAAGGTCAACAGGTATCTCTCCATGCCTCAGGTTGCTGAGATCTTCCCTGCCGAGTTCCGCCCGATGTGGTCCGTCAAGCCTTCCGAGATGTTCGAGGCTGACAACATCTTCGAACTCGTGGCCATCAAGTCCACTTCAAGGGATGGCAAGGCCAAGCTCGACGGCGGTGTCGTCACAGACGCCCGCGTTGTCTATGACCATGGCACCAACGGAGAACCTTCAGTCTCCATGAGCATGAATGCCGAGGGTGCCAACATCTGGGCCCGCATGACTGGTGACAATGTTGGAAGGCAGATCGCCATCGTCCTCGACGGCATGGTCTATTCCTATCCTAATGTCAACAGCGCCATCACAGGCGGACAGTCCTCCATCACCGGTCATTTCACCCCTGAAGAGGCAACCGACCTTGTGAACGTCCTTAAGTCCGGTAAGCTTCCCGCCCCTGCAACCATCATCCAGGAGCAGGTCGTAGGACCTTCCCTCGGTGCCAAGTCGATCAGGGCTGGTATGATCTCCTTCCTGATCGCCTTCCTGCTCGTCCTCATCTACATGATATTCTTCTATCAGGGTGCTGGTGTAGCAGCTGACATCGCCCTCCTCTGCAACGTGCTTCTCCTCTTCGGAGTCCTTGTTTCATTCGGAGCGGTCCTGACTCTGCCGGGTATAGCCGGTCTCGTCTTGACCATGGGTATGGCCGTGGATGCGAACGTGATCATCTATGAACGTATCAAGGAGGAACTTGCCGCCGGCAAGGGCCTGAGCAAGGCTGTTTCCGACGGTTACAAGAACGCTTATTCCGCCATCATCGACGGTCAGGTCACCACCCTCCTTACCGGTATCGTTCTCTTCATCTTCGGTTCCGGTCCTGTCCAGGGCTTCGCCACCACGTTGATCATCGGTATCATCACCTCTGTTCTTACTTCCATCTTCATCACCCGTCTGATCTTCGACGACCGCATCAAGAAGGGAAAGAACATCACTTTCGAGAACAGCTTTACCAGGAACTTCATGAAGAACACCCACTTCGATTTCATCGGAGCACGCAAGTGGTCTTACATTGTTTCCGGAGCCCTGATCCTCATCTCCCTCGTTTCCATCTTCACCAAGGGCTTCACCTATGGTGTCGACTTCACCGGTGGCCGTACCTATGTCGTCCGTTTCGACAAGCCTGTCACTGCTGAAGAGATCCGTCAGGCTGCTATCGCCGAATTCGACGGTGCCGTCGAGGTCAAGCAGTTCGGTGGTGAGAGCCAGATGAAGATCACTACCCAGTACAAGAACGACGAGGAGTCTAGCGATGTTGACGCCGAAGTCGAAGGCAAGCTCTACAATGCCCTGAGTCCTTTCTTCGCAGAAAAGCTCACCATAGACGAGTTCAAGTCGACTCTCGACAATGCCAACGGTATCATCTCCTCAGACAAGGTAGGTCCTACCATCGCAAATGACATCAAGCGTGACGCTATCATTGCTGTCATCCTTGCTCTCTTCGTGATCTTCGCCTACATAGCCTTCAGGTTCAAGGGATGGACTTGGGGTCTCGGTGGTGTCGTCTCACTGGCCCACACTGCAATCATCGTCATCGGTTTCTTCTCGTTGTTCTCCGGCATCCTGCCGTTCAACCTCGACGTTGACCAGACGTTCATCGCGGCTATCCTTACCATCATCGGTTACGCTATCAACGACAACGTGGTTATCTTCGACCGTATCCGTGAGTACAGGACCCTGCACCCGAACACCGACCTCAAGACCAACACTAACCTGGCTTTGAACGCAACCCTCACTCGTACGGTCAACACCTCTGTCTCCACCCTCGTTACCATGCTCGCTATTGCGATCTGGGGAGGTGAGTCCATCAGGGGTCTTGCAGTTGCTCTCATCCTTGGTATCTGCATCGGTACTTATGCATCCATCTTCATCGGAACTCCGGTGATGTACGATGCCACTGTTTCCCGTCAGAAGAAGCTTGCTGAAGCTCCTGCCAAGAAGAGCTCAAAGAAGTAAAAACCATTATTAATAACTGAAAGCGCCGGCCCACAAAAGTCGGCGCTTTGTAATAACCAACAACATGAAAGAGAATTTCAGAATTGAGTCGGACCTGCTTGGTGAACTTCAGGTTCCTGCCGATGCCTACTACGGCGTTCAGACGCAGAGGGCATTGAACAACTACAAGATCTCCAACACAAGGATGTGCGACTATCCTGACTATGTCATCGCCATGGCGTGCATCAAGCTGGCCGCAGCCGAGACCAACAAGGAACTCGGCGCTCTTGATCCGGAGATTGCAGATGCCATTGTGGCTGCATGCCGTGAGATCATCGACGGCAAGTTCCACGACCAGTTCCCAGTCGATATGATGCAGGGTGGTGCCGGAACTTCAGTCAATATGAATGCCAACGAGGTCATTGCCAACCGCGCCCTCGAGATCATGGGTCATGAGAAGGGTGAATATAAGTTCTGCTCTCCCAATGACCATGTCAACTGCGCCCAGTCGACCAATGACGCCTATCCTTCAGCTTTCCGCTACGCGTTCATCCGCATGAACAGGAAACTTGAGAAGAGCCTGAAAAACCTTATCGAAGCCTTCAGGCAGAAGGGTGTAGAATTCAAGGACGTGATCAAGATGGGCCGCACCCAGCTTCAGGATGCAGTCCCTATGACCTCAGGCCAGGAATTCCACGCCTATGCAACCAACCTTGGAGAAGAGGTCCTCAATCTCGAGAGGAACGTCAATCTTCTCTATGAGATCAACATGGGCGGAACCGCCATCGGAACCGGCCTCAATGCCAAGCCTGGCTTTGCCGAGCTTTGTGCAAGGAAACTTACCGAGCTTACAGGAGAGAGGTTCATTGCTGCCCCCGACCTTGTCGAGGCAACTCCTGACACTGGAGCTTACGTGAGCTATTCAGGAGCTCTGAAGAGGCTTGCCGTGAAACTTTCCAAGATTTGCAACGACCTCAGGCTCATGGCTTCCGGTCCCCGTTGCGGTCTCAAGGAGATCAACCTTCCTCCCAAGGCTCCCGGATCATCCATCATGCCAGGTAAGGTCAACCCTGTTATTCCCGAGGTTACCAACCAGGTTTGCTTCAAGGTCATTGGCAATGACACCACCGTGTCCTTCGCTGCGGAAGCCGGACAGCTCCAGCTCAACGTCATGGAACCGGTTATCGCTGAATCCATCATGGAGAGCATCACCTGGCTGACGAATGCTATGGATACCCTCCGTACCGAGTGCATCGAAGGCATCACCGTCAACAAGGAACGCTGCTATGACATGGTCAAGAACAGCATCGGCATCGTCACCGCCCTCAATCCTATCATAGGTTACAAGGCCAGTACCAAGATAGCCAAAGAAGCTCTCGAGACCAACCGATCCGTCTACGACATCGTCCTCGAACAAGGAATCATGACCAAGGAAGACCTTGACAAGACTCTCGATCCCGAGAATATGATCGGGTAATCAGGATCCAAAACAAAAATAGCCGGCCCTTGAAGGGTCGGCTATTTTTATATTCACAAAGACCTTACTTGATCTTCTTGTAGCCGTAACGTGCCTCGTCACCAAGCTCGATCTCAATCTTCATGAGACGGTTGTACTTGGCGATACGGTCGGTCCTGCTGAGGGAACCGGTCTTGATCTGGCCGCTGTTGGTAGCAACCGCGATGTCGGCGATGGTGGTGTCCTCAGTCTCGCCGGAGCGGTGTGAAGTCACGGTGGTGTAGCCGTTGCGGTGAGCCATCTCGATAGCGTCGAGGGTCTCGGTCAGGGAACCGATCTGGTTGACCTTGATGAGGATGGAGTTGCCGGCGCCCATCTCGATACCCTTCTGGAGGTACTTGACGTTGGTGACGAAGAGGTCGTCGCCGACGAGCTGGCAGCGTCCGCCGATAGCCTTGGTGAGCTTAACCCAGCCTTCCCAGTCTTCCTCGCTGAGGCCGTCCTCGATGGAGTCGATCGGGTACTTGGTGATGAGCTGCTCGAGGTAAGCGATCTGCTCCTCGCTGGTGAGCTTCTTGCCGTTGGGATCCTTCTTCTTGCCGTCCTTCAGCTGCTTGTAGTCATAGTAGAAGGTGTCACCCTCCTTGAAGCAGAACTCGGAAGCAGCGCAGTCCATGGCGATGGTCACGTCCTTACCAGGCTCGTAACCTGCCTTCTTGATAGCCTCGATGATGCAGTCGAGAGCATCGTCGATGCCTTCGAGCTTCGGTGCGAAACCACCTTCATCACCAACTGCAGTGGAAAGGCCGCGGCCCTTCAGGACCTTCTGGAGAGCGTGGAAAACCTCGGCTCCGATACGGACTGCCTCAGCCTCGCAGGTTGCGCCGACAGGACGGATCATGAACTCCTGGAAAGCGATGGGAGCGTCTGAGTGTGCTCCACCGTTGATGATGTTCATCATAGGAACAGGCAGGACATAGGCGTTGGTTCCACCGATGTAGCGGTAGAGAGGAATGCCAAGATATTCAGCGGCAGCCTTAGCCACGGCGAGGGAAACGCCGAGGATGGCATTTGCACCGAGGTTGCTCTTGGTGGGGGTTCCGTCAAGCTCGATCATGGTCTTGTCGATTGCGCGCTGCTCGAGGGCGGACATTCCGATGATGGCAGGAGCGATCTTGTCGTTGATGTTCTCTACAGCCTTGAGGACACCCTTGCCGCCGTAGCGCTTGGGGTCTCCGTCGCGAAGCTCAAGAGCCTCGTTCTCTCCGGTGGAAGCACCTGAAGGAACAGCTGCAACACCGATGACACCGCTTTCGAGGACAACTTCGGCCTCGATCGTAGGATTTCCTCTTGAATCAAGGATTTCCCTTCCTGTAACTTGGATAATTCTCATGATTTATAAAAAATAATTAAGTAGTTTTCAACTATCCCACAAAGATAAGAATTATTCCTTAATTCCCCTCAAATTAAAGGCTCTCGCAACCAACTGCCGCAAGAAGTCTCGCAGCGGCAGTGATTACGGCCGATTTGGCCCCGATGCAGGCTTCGGCTGTGTCGTTGTAGACCCTTACCGCCAGGAGGTAGTCCAGGAGGGAGGAGTCTCCTTGTGAATATGCAGCCTTGCGGCTTTCCAGGATTGTCCTGGCGTCCGCCAGCATCTGGTCGGAGCACTTTTCCCTGGCAAGCAGGGCGGCCTTGTAGGACGACCAGGCCCTCCTGCCCTGGGTGTGGCCGCCGTCCGAACTGCCGGTGATGTGGTTCTTCCAGAAGATGTGGGAGTGGGTGATGACGCGTCCGTCTACTACGTGGCTGTGCCAGAACATAGTGGCATTCACATAATTGAAAAGCAGGATGCCGATGAACAGCATCAGCATCATGCTTCTCAATCTGTGGTTCCGGATGCGCATCTTTTAAATCGCGGCAAGGATTCCTTCGATCGAACCGACTACCTTGTCGAAAATCTTGTACATCAGTTCGGGCTCCTGTTTTTCAGGAATATACACTATCGTTTTGAGTCCGCGGCCGGCGAACCAGCCGGCTTCGGTGTGGGCCGACCTGCCGCATGGCAGGACAAGCACACAGGTGTCGGCCCATAGCATGGCGTCCAGGTCGGCCTTGAAGCCTTTTTCGGCGACAGGATGGGTGAGATTGTGAATATATTCATCAACGCTCCAATCCTGCCAGTCTTCGCGGACGTCAGACCAGTGGAAACCTCCGGGATTCTCCTTCGGGTTCCTGAAATCATAGACCTCATGGCCGGCATCAAGGAGTCGTCTGACCACTTCCGGCTGGTAGGCGTTTCTCCAGCTTGACGCTACATAGACCTTTGCCATCTCTTAATATGTTTCAAGCTCCCTCCATGAGGGGAAGGTCGGGAATTTTGCATGCGGTTCTGTCTGGTACCAGAACACAGTTGCTGCAATGTCAGAGTTCTGGGCCAGGTATCTCCCGTCCTTTCTCCAGCCAAGATCCTGGATAGTGATCTTCAGATCCTTCTGGAAACGTACGGGATCCATGATGTGCCAGCGGTACAATCCGAATCTCTGCTGGGACTTGTAGGTCCCGTCGGGCCGGATTACCTGACAGAGACCGGCATAAGGGGTGCAGAACGGAACGTACTTGCCTCCGATGTCGAAATTGTAGGATCCGCAGAAATAGTCTTCCGTTCCGGTTCCGCAGATAGTGGGATACTTCTTGTCTCCGTCGATGAAGAATTTGATTTCACCTTCACCCCACCATCCTGTGTTGTGGACTCCCCAGGCGAGGTAGACTCCGACGTAATGTCCCTGGCCCTTGATTCCGTCGATGACGGTGAAGTCGGAACCTTCGTTCCAGCGGGTGCGGCGGAACTGTGCGTGGAAGTAGGCTGCGTCGGAAGGCACTTCGGTGAGGGTGTAATCGATCTGGTAGTACAGATGCATCTCCTCGCTGTCATTGACGTTCTCCATCGTGATCTTGCATTTCTTGCGGAAAGGCATGGACCAGTAGCAGTTGAAAGCCCTTCCGGGATTGACGCAGACAGGCAGGGAGACCACGGGGGCATATTCATTCCATCCCATGCAGAAGAAGTCGGCGATCGGGCATTCAACCGAAGGGGTAGGTTCGTCATCCCAGTAGATTCTGATGATGGTGTAACGCCACACTCCGGTAGGGGTCATCCAGATGTGCTGGATGGCTCCAGGACCGTCGATCTCAGCGATGGTGACGGTCTCTCCCGGGGCAATGTAGATGTAAGGATTGACCTTCCATGTCTCTCCCAGGTCTCGGGCGGCTTTGGAAGCATTGTTGACGTTCCTGGTGATGTTGTCGGTGTCAGGTACGGCCATGCCTCCTTTGCCCTTTTCACCAGTGAAATTCTCAGGAGAGATCGAACGTGTCTGGGCATTCGAGAGTCTGGAAAGATTTCCGAGATTCATGTCCAACCCGTTGAAATTCTGGGCTGAAGCAGCTAATGTGAACAGACCTGCTGCTATTGAGGCCAAAAGTCTTGATGCTCTCATATTCCTTGTTCTGAAAAATTATCTGCTGAAACCGCGGGAGGCAAAGGGAAGGGCGGTACGGAGGGCGGAGTGCCAATATTCCCAGTTGTGGACTCCGTTGCGGACCCGGAGTTCGCTCTTGACTCTCTTCATCTTCATCTTCATGTGGAGTTCGAAGGAAAGGGCCACCAGGAAATCATCATCTCCGCAATCAAAGAACCACCTGACTCCGCGGAGTGCTTCGAGGGTGGCATCGTCGGCATTGTCGACGAATGCCAGTGCGGAATGGTCGTGCACGGCCTTGCAGACATAGTAGAACTTGTCCTTCTTGGTGTCATCGCTTGGCTCTCTTATCTCCTGGTATAGCCATGCGCTCATCGCATAGCAACTTGAGAACATGTCAGGATGCCTTTGGGCGTAGACTGTACTTCCGCCTCCTCCCATCGAGAGGCCCATTACGGCACGATGCTCCTTGTCACCGATACCGCGGTATTTCTTTTCGGCCGTTGGGATGAGTTCCTGGAAGAAAAAGTCTTCGTAGTTCCATCCAGGCATGTTAAAATAGCCGTTCCACTCATTGTGGGCATCGGGATGGCCTGCATTGGGCATGATGATGACCATCTCGTCGGCTTCGCCGGAACCGATCAGTTCATCAGCCACTTCTTTCACGCATCCTTTGGCATCCCAATCCTTGTAGGTGCCGTAGAGACCATGCAGGAGATAGACCACTGGATACTGTTTCTCGCTTTTGTCGAAACCGTCCGGAAGGTAGACGTTGTATTTTACCTCGGCGCCGAGTACACGGCTTTTGAGGCTGTCAGTTACGATTTTGCCTGCATGTGCGGACAGGACCGGCATCATGAGCAGGACCAATGACAGGGGAAGGAACCGTTTCATTTCATTGAATAATTTGAATCAAGAATTAAGTCAACTTCTAAAAATAGTGATTATCTTTGATAAACCGCGTATTAATTTCCCAAAAAATGAGCAGAGTATCAGTTGTAATTGCTGCCTTTGCCATCCTGCTGGCAGCGTGTTCACGTACTTCGATTGAAGTCTCTCCTACGGACCGTCCTTGTGCCGATATTCCCAGGGGAGCTGCCCTATTCGGCAGCTGGGTTGAAGATCCTTCCTCGATCCCGGTTTCATTTGTCTATGGAGATGAAAGGCATGATGGTCTCGGAGGACTCGACCTGATCTCTGCTTCCTGTAATGAGACGGCTTCCGAAAAGGTCCTCCAAGCGGTTTTCAGCCTTGACAGGGATGTGGAACTGAAGGTAGATGCCTTATTCAACAAAGAATTTGGTGAGACCGAGTACACCGTCTGGGTGGAGAACAATGGAACGTCTCCAAGCAAGGAATTGAAGGATATTTACAGTGCCGTCATTCCTTTCAAAGGCGGAGATGCGGTACTGCGCGGCTGTCTCGGAGACCATGTCAACAAGTATGCGGACTACCAGACTCCATTGAAGGATACCCTCGTCAGCTTCGTGTCTTCCAACGGCAGGGCCACCCATATAGTTTTCCCATATTTCGACCTTGTCCATGGTGACGGAGGAACCCTCCTTGCGATTGGATGGGCCGGAACCTGGCAGGCTGAGTTCAGCAATGAAGGAGGAGAGACCCTTTGGAAGGCTGGCAACTGCAATGATTTCGATTCAGTGATCATGCCGGGAGAAAAAGTACGTTCGGCCCTTGTCGTGATGCTGCCTTACAAGGGAAGGGACCGGGATGACGCAACCAATCTTTGGAGAGAATGGTTCTTGAAATACAACATGCCTTCTGCCGATGCTGAAGGTAACATGATCCAGCCTTTTTCGACGACATGTTTCGCTTCCGACACAGGACTGCCCAATTCCGACGGTTCCATCTCGGAACGCTTCTACACCTGGAAAAGGACCCTGGAACGTCTTGTCTATGAGGATGTAAAACCGGATTTCAGATGGTTTGACGCGGGTTGGTATTTCGATCCTCGCGGCAACACTGTCCCTTCGGATTGGTACGGAACGGTGGGTACCTGGGAGTTGGACACCGTCAAGTGGCCGGGCAAGACGTTCCTGGAGTCGAACGAGGCCTGCCACAAGGAAGGCATGAAGGTCCTGGTCTGGTTCGAACCGGAAAGCGTTTGTGATGTAGAAGACCTTGCCAAGAACTATGGCTACAACCCGGAATGGGCCGACTTCAATCGGGGCAACCGTTATACCAACAACCTTGGCAACCATGACTGCCTGGAATGGACCCTTGGCAGGATAACCAAGATGATGGGCGAAAACGGGGTGGACCTTTTCCGTGAGGATAATAATTCCAATCCGGTCAAAGCTTGGACAGGGTTCGATGCCAAGGAGGTTGAAAAGACAGGGCTTCCCAGGAAAGGAATCACCGAGAACCTTGCCATCCAGGGCCATTATGAACTTTGGGACAGGATCATAGACTTCTGCGCCAGGAACGGCAAATGTACTTTCATTGACAACTGCGCTTCCGGAGGCGGCCGAAACGATATAGAGTCCTTGCGCCGCAGCCTTCCTTTCATGAGAAGCGATGCCGACAGGACCACGACGGCCCTGCGCCTTTCAATGACCACATCATATTGCCGTTGGATTCCCTTCCATGGTGCCAACACCAAGGAATCCAAGGGCGAACTGGAGCCCGGAGTGGAAGGAGGAAGTACCTTCTACATCACGAGGGCTTCGTGGCTGCCTGTCTATAATATTTCTGAGGTCTTCACCCATGATGTCCATATGGATTACGACCGCCTAAGGGCGACTTTCGGGGAATGGAAAAAGTACAATCATTTTCTCATAAAGGACATGTATCCCCTGACGCCCTGGCATCGTCATGATGACGATTCTTCCTGGACGGCTATCGCCTGGCACGACAGGGAGACTGACGAGGCGGTGCTCCAGGCCTTCCGCCAGGAGACATGCGAGGAGCCGTCGTACACGGCAGTTCTCAAGTTCCTGAAACCAGATAGGAAATATTCCCTCACCAACGAGGACACCGGAGAAGTCAAGACATTGACAGGGGCCGAGTTATCTTCTTCCGGCCTGGAAATAGTCCTTCCTGAACCCAAGTCTTCGGCCATCTGGCACATCGTTCCGGTCGAATGATTTCTTTTATGGGAAGGTATTTTTTAGTAAATTGCAAAGACATTAAAACAACTCCAATGAAAAAGTTTCTAGGTTCGTTGCTGATTATCCTCATCAGCACGCTTCAGCTCTCCGCATGGGAGCGTGAGTCAATTTGGCCCAAGGGCAAGATGCCTGATGCTCAGAAGCACCAGATAGCCGCAATGACAGACGAAGCCGGCAAGGAAGGCTTCAATCCGGACAAGCACAGGGTAGCTTACCTGGAATGGTTCGAGGCTCCGGATGCTTCTGTCAGGAACGGGTCGTGCATGATCCTTATTTCCGGCGGAAGCTATCAGAATTGCTGTGATGTGGGACTGATCGACACCTGGCACAAGGAACTGACCAAGAGAGGTGTCCAGTGCGTCAACTTCGTGTACAGGACTCCTCGTCCGTTGGGTCTTCCAATTTACCAGACTGCCTGGGAAGACGGACAAAGGGCGGTGAGAATGGTCAGAAGCGAGGCTGCCAAGCGTGGTTTCGATCCTGAGAAGATAGGAACGATCTCCATGTCTGCCGGATCCCATCTCGCCCTGCTTCTCGCAACCAGTTCACAGACACCTGCTTACAAACCGGTGGACAAGATAGATGAGTATCCTTGCCACATCAACTGGGCGATCGTCAATGCCCCTGCTTATGTGACAACAGATGGAGAGACAGGTATTCCTGCTACCAGGGAAGGTTACGGGACGGATGTAAAGCTTAGTGAAGTCTTCAAGTTCGACGAGAAGACCTGCCCCATGAGCCTTCATCATGGAGGGAAGGATCCCTATGCTCCGGACGGTTCAACCCTTGTCTACAGGCAGCTCCGCAGGATGGGAATCCCTGCTGAACTTCATCTTTATCCGAACAAGGGCCACGGCGCCTTCGGTCTCGAGCGCGGAATAGAATTCATGACCCAGATGGGCTTCCTCGGTCCTCTTGCAGAGCCGGTGAACATCATGGACAGGTTTTCAAGTGATGCAGACAGGGCGGAGCACATCGTTGAGGATGTCTGGCCGGAGGGCAAGATGCCTGATCCGCAGCCTAACCAGTGCAAGCCTTACATCGAGTGGCATATTCCCGCCCAACTTAAGACCAAGGCCATCCAGATCATATATTCAGGAGGCTCCTACACCGGCAATGACCCTGACGGTTTCGAGGTAGCTCCCGCTAGGCGGTATCTCAATGCGATGGGGGTTACCGTCGTTACAATGAAGTACCGTACACCACGTCCTGTAGGTCTGTCAAAGCACACAACTGCGTGGCAGGACCTTCAGAGGACGATCCGTATCGTGAGGAGCGAGGCTGAAAGCCGCGGTCTCGACCCCAACCGCATCGGCATCATGGGTTCCTCCGCCGGCGGCCATCTCACCCTCATGGGCGTGACATCTTCCAAGCACAAATCCTACTATCCGATCGACGATATCGACAAGCTGCCTTGCAATGTCCAGTGGGGTATAGGAATATATCCGGCTTACTCTCTCACGGATGGTGCTGAAAAACCCAATACCGGCGGAGGCAATGACGACTCTGCCGTCCTGGTTCCTGAATTTTCCTTCGACCTTGACACCGCTCCTATGCTCTTCATCCACGGCGATGCCGACGGCTGGGCTTCGATGAACTCAGTCAAGACATGGGAGAAGATGCGTGCCATGGGTATCCAGAGCGAGCTCCACACTCTCGCACTCCGTCCTCACTGCTTCCAGAGAGAGGCTTCTCCAGGTACCGGAAGCTACACCTGGCTCGACCGTATCGGTGAATACCTGCAGCCGTTCATCAAGGAACAGTAATCTTTAATGAATATGAAATCTTTTCTTTCGATAGGGAAAGTCTTGGCCACTGCCGTCCTGGCCCTTATGTGCGCCGGCTGCGCCAAAGATGACGGCCGCGTGGACGTGATCTTCGACACAGATGCCAACAATGAGATTGACGACCAGCATGCTATTGCATATCTGCTGCTCAATGACGATGTATTCAACACCCTCGGTCTCACTACGAATACTACCCGAAACGGAGGAGACATCAAGCTCCAGACCCTTGAAGCCAAGAGGGTTACTGCATTGGTGGGTATGCCCGGGACTCCGATCTATGAGGGAGCTGACGGCTCTTTCGAAGAGATTCTTCCCGAGATCGACAAGAAGGAATTCGATGGCTGCTCAGCCGTGAATTTCATAATCGACCAGGCCCGGAAACACTCGCCCAAGAAACCCTTGACTGTCATTGCGGTAGGTAAGCTGACCAATGTTGCCCTTGCTCTTGCGAAGAAGCCTTCGATTGCGAAGAGGATCCGTCTTGTATGGCTGGGAACCAATTATCCCAAACCAGGGGAGTACAATTTCGACAATGACATCCCTTCAGTCAATTACGTACTTGACACCAAGGTGCCTTTCGAGATAACAGTTGTCCGCCCCAACGATCCTTCCGGCACATGGGCTGTCAATGTTGCAAGGGAATATGCCCATGAGCATTTCACCGGCCTGGGGCCCAGGGTCAAAGAGGCAGTGGACGGCCGCCATGGCGGAAAGTTCACTTGTTTCGGCGACTATTCCGTGGACCTTTTCGACAATGTCAAGGAACTGGTCCGTTCCCTCTACGACATGTCAGCTGTGGCCATAGTGAAGAATCCGGACTGGGCAGAGACCGTGACGATTCCGGCTCCTGTCTTCCAGGATGGAGAGTGGGTCGAGAGGCCTGACAACGGGCGCAAGATCACCATCTGGCAGAACTTCAACCGTGACGCCATCGTTGCCGACTTCATCGCCACGCTCTCGAAATAACTCGATGACCAATTGTCATTGGATGACTTCGAGAATGTCGTAGATCTCCAATGAATCCAGTTTTAAGGAAGCTATCCCATCTTTGTAACGGAAAGGGATAGCTTTTCCGTATGGCTGCCGGATGATTCTGGCTGGTTTCTCCGGGCATCTGATAGATATTTCCAAGTTCCTGACAGGATCTATTTTTTCGATCAGCGCTGCGTTTCTGTGGTCCCCGGAAGTGTTGACAAGATGCAGCTGCAATCTTCCGTCCAGTTTCCTGACCGAGACATCCACAAAAGGAGACGAGATGACCTCTGCCGCAGGGTTGGAGAACATTCCTGCTACCAGGGTTTTCATGCCTGAACGTATCTCTGTATCCCTCCTGGCATTCTCGTAGTCATTGGAAACCGCTTCTGGAATGAAGCCGATCTTTCCTTTTCCCAATGAGACGCTGAACCATCTGCCTTCTTGGAGAGTGACCCCGGAGAGTCTGGAAAAGAGTGAAGACATCTTTTCCCCGACCACCAGCAATGAACCTCCATTACGGGCATAATCAACCAGGTCGTCGCAGAACAAAGGAGACAGAGAGTCGCACTCGGGAATGACGATGACCGGGAATCTGCTCATGTCCGGCTGCAGGGAAGCTTCCCCGAGCAGGTCGACACTGTACTGGCATTCCAGAAGGCACTGCAGGATACCGGCCGCCCGTCCTGTGTTGTTGGGGAAGAGGGCTCCAGGGTTACCTGGTATGTTGCGATGCTGATAGTCGAAGGTCGATAATAGCACGGCTACCTGCGGAATTTGGACAGAGTGATGGCAGTACTGTTGCCTGACCCTTGCGAAAACGGCCACGTCAGCCATCGAACTCAGTTTCTCAAGGTTGAACGACCCGTCCCTGTTCTGGGTGTAATATGCTTGGAAGCCTCCTCCTTGCGAAAGGGTGACTGCAGCCTCCCTCATAAGCTGGACTGATGGTTTCTGACCTACCGACTTTCCGTCCTTGTAACCGAAACTCCATGCCATCAGGTCCCAAGGCATTCCCTGGGAAGAAAGGTAACGGGCAGCGACACGTGCAGAATTGACGCTGTTCGATGCGGAATAATCTCCCGACAGGAAATCGACAGGAGCGGAGACCGGTTCGGACATGTGGTGGGTGTAGGCCCAGTTACTGCAGATCTGGAAGTCTGGAGATTCATTCCTGACAGCGGCGATATAGTGCCTGAGATATTCCCTGAAGGCTTCACGGTTGAACTGCTTCCATTCGTACCAGAGCGGGTCTTCAGGAGAGAGGGGAGCATGGTCGGCGCCGGTCTTTTCCTTGAATAGCCTGACGGCTCTTTCTCCGTAGTCCAAGGTGGTGGCCCAGCACTCTCCGTCTACCCACACTCCATCGACTCCGTAGGTGCCGGCGAGTTCTTTGAGTTGAGGTATAAGCAGCCGGTCGGAGTAGGGACTGAAAACCGAGGTGATCCTGTCGCTGGGTTTGCCGTCGCTTCCAATTACGGCCCAGTTGGGATGAAGTTCAACGGCCCTGGCGTCCCAGACTCCTGAATAGTGCATGTAAAGACCTACACCATGGCTGGCCGTCACCTTCCTCCAGACGGCAAGAGGATCCGTGACCACCCCGGGAGCCGGGTTGCCGACCTTCGTAGGGTAACTTGAATAGCCGGGATGTCCTTTGCAGTCAATCTGGATGTAATCGGGATGTACCATGTCCAGGATGGTCTCGACCATCTTTGGGGTGGTGTTGGCTCCGATGTTCTTGTCGGAGGCGCCGGCGTGGAAATCAAAATGGATTCCAAGGAAACTCTCGTCCCGGCGGAGGCGTTCCTGCCCAATGACGATATTCGTGCAGGATAGGATGGCCAATGCCAGGAGGCAATACTTCAACTTCATGGTTATCATGTGATTATTAATTATGTTCTTTTATTCCGGTCATCAATCTGACAGCTGTGTCGTGGAGATTCCTGCGGGCAGTTTCAGGATTCATGGCTTCGTCTATGGCCAAGCCGGGAGGGTTTATGCAGATTATGTCTTTGTAACCGAGATCTTTCAACAAGGTAGGATCGGAAATCATCCCCGCTATTGCAATTGTAGGAATACCCAGTTTTGATGCATGCTTGAGCACGCATAGAGGAGCCTTGCCTTTGAGAGTCTGACCATCCATCTTGCCTTCTCCGGTAATCACCAGGTCGGCACCTTCTGCTAGGGAGTCAAATCCGATCACATCCAGGACCATCTCGGCTCCAGGGGTCAGCCTGGAGCCCAAGAAGGCCATCAAAGCTCCTCCAAGACCTCCTGCGGCCCCTGCGCCCGGGATCTCCTTGACATTTGTTCCTGTGCTTTCCTGAATAACCGAGGCGAAAGATTCCAGTCCCTTGTCCAACAGCTGGACTTCCTCTGGTCCGGCACCCTTCTGCGGACCGAAAACGAAGGCTGCTCCGTCAGGACCGCAGAATGGATTGTCCACATCGCATGCGGTTATGAAGGTACAGCCGTCAAGGGCGGGATTCTTTCCGGAGGAATCGACGGACGCTATCTTTTCAAGAGAGGCTCCGACAGGAGGCAGTTCTTTACCATCTGAATCCAGGAAACGCCAACCCAGGGCGGCGAGCATTCCGGTTCCTCCATCGTTGGTTGCACTTCCTCCTATCCCGATCAGGAAATGCCTGCAACCTCGCCCGAGAGCATCCAGAATCAATTCTCCGGTACCGAAGGTGGTTGTAAGCATAGGGTTACGCAGGCCGGTGGGAACAAGTGGCAGACCGCTGGCCTGGGACATCTCAATCACGGCTGTAAGACCTTCTCCAGGGACATCCACGATGGCATATTCAGAGATTACCTTCTCCCGGAGGGGTCCATGCACCTCGCATTTGACCATTTCTCCTCCGAGGGCCCGGCAGAGAGCGTCGGTCGTGCCCTCGCCGCCGTCAGCCATTTCAAGGCGGACCGTCTCGCATTCAGGGAACACTTCCGATGCAGCCTCTGCCACGATTCCGGCGATTTCCATCGAGCTGATCGAGCCCTTGAACGAATCTGATGCAATTACTATCTTTTTCATACCGTCAAAGGTTGAGTCCGTAACTGTGCTTTATCTCGTTCATCACGAAGGATGACTGGATGGAACCGATTGAGTCCACGGTTCCGAGGACGTTGATTATGAACTCGTTGTAGTCTTTCATGTCGGGAGCGTGGATCTTCAGGAGGTAGTCGAACTCGCCAGAGATGTTGTAGCATTCAGTCACCTGGGGGATGTCCTTGATCATATCCACGAAGGCAAGTGCGACGTCGCGGCTCATCTGCTTCAGCTTTACGGAGCAGAAAACTTCAAATCCCAGATTCAGTTTTTCGGCATCCAGGATGGCTACATATTTCTGGATGTATCCTTCCCGTTCCAGCCTCTTGAGGCGTTCGAAGACGGGAGTGGTTGACAAGTTCACCTTCGCTGCAAGCTGCTTTGTGGTCAGCCTTGCGTCTTCCTGAAGCAGCCTCAGGAGTTTAAGGTCAGTCTCGTCCAGGGAAGTGTGGTTCATGGAAAATTATTCTTTTAAAAGGCCTTTTGAAGGGCTAATTTTTTATTCATATTCTATCTTACTTGTCAAATTTAGCAATATTTCCCAAGTTTTTGAAAATACTTGAAAAATATTTCTTATGACAGTAATTTTGCATCAAATCAATTGACCAATGGACGAGAAATTGCATATCGGTACGCTCTGCGTTCAGGCAGGTTACCATCCCGGCAAAGGAGAATCACGCCAGATTCCGATCATTCAGAGTACTACTTTCAAATACGATACAAGCGACCAGATGGGACGTCTGTTCGACCTCGAGGACAGCGGCTATTTCTACACCCGTCTTCAGAATCCTACCAACGACACCGTAGCAGCCCGTATTGCCGCCCTCGAAGGCGGTGTGGCAGCCATGCTGACTTCATCCGGCCAGGCGGCCAACTTCTTTGCATGCGTCAACATCTGCGAGGCAGGAGGACACATCGTTGCAGCCGGCAACATCTACGGCGGAACCTTCAACCTTCTTGGTACATCTTTGAGAAAACTCGGGATAGACGTTACCTTCATAGACCAGAATGCTCCTGAAGAGGAGATCCGTGCCGCCTTCCGTCCCGAGACCAAACTCCTGTTCGGAGAGACGATCTCCAATCCGGGAGTCGAAGTCCTTGACATCGAGAAATTTGCGAAGATAGCTCACGATAATGGAGTCCCTCTTATCGTCGACAACACCTTTGCCACTCCTGTACATTGCCGTCCATTCGAATGGGGGGCTGACATAGTCACACATTCTACGACGAAGTACATGGATGGGCATGGAGTGGCTGTAGGCGGTGCTATCGTAGACAGCGGCAATTTCGACTGGGAAGCCCATGCCGACAAGTTCCCAGGCCTTACGACTCCCGATCCTTCCTATCATGGCCTCACCTACACCAAGAAGTTCGGGAAACTGGCTTACATCACAAAGGCCACCAGTCAGTTGATGAGGGATTTCGGTTCGATCCAGAGCCCGCAGAATGCATTCTATCTAGGCCTTGGCCTGCAGACCTTGCATGTTCGTGTGGAACGTCATGCGCAGAGTGCCTTGAAGGTGGCGGAATTCCTGAATAATCATCCTGCTGTGGCCTGGGTCCACTATCCGGATCTTCCGGGTGACAAGGAAAATAAACGTGCGAAGAAATACCTCCCGGACGGATCATGCGGGGTACTGGCTTTTGCACTCAAGGGAGGCAGGGAGGTTGACAACAAGTTCATGGATGCTCTCAGGCTTGTGACAATAGAAACACATGTCGCCGACTGCTACACATGCATCCTTCATCCTGCATCGCACACTCACCGTCAGCTCACGGACGAACAGCTTCGTGAAGCTGGAATCGCTCCTGACCTGATGCGACTCAGTATCGGCCTGGAAGATCCCAGGGACATAATCGCAGACCTTGACAGATCCATAAATGAAGCTTTGAGATGATCAGGCACAGTCTCCAGGCAGGACCGTTTGAGTTTGAAGCGGGCGGATCCCTCGAGCAGATCGAGATTGTCTATCACACTTCTTCCGTAAAGGAAGGGAAGGTGGTCTGGATCTGCCATGCCCTCACGGCCAACAGTGACGTCGAGGATTGGTGGCCCCAGCTTATCGGTCCGGGTAAGCTGATAGACACGGAAAGGTATTGCGTGGTTTGCGTCAATGTCCTCGGATCACCCTATGGGTCATCAGGGCCTTCTTCCGTCGATCCTTCGACAGGCTCGCCTTATTATTTCAAGTTTCCGAGGATCACTGTCAGGGACATGGTCAAGGCCTCCATCCTTGTCCGGAAGGAGCTGGGAATAGAATCGGTTGACTTGCTCATCGGAAGTTCTATCGGCGGTTTCCAGGCTTTGGAGTGGTCGGTCACGGAACCTGACGTGGTCAGGAACGCCGTCCTTATCGCAACGTCTCCAAGGGTTTCTCCCTGGTTCTCTGCCATGGCGGAAGCACAGCGGATGGCCATTTCAGCAGACCAGACTTTCTTTGAATGCAAGGACCTCCACGGAGGAGAAGATGGCTTGAAATGCGCCCGTGCCCAGGGACTGATCTCCTACCGGAGCTATGAAGGCTACCGCCGCACTCAGGCAGAATCCGATGACGACATTTTGTTCGCCGAGAGGGCAGCTTCCTATGAACGCTACCAGGGAGAGAAACTCGTCAAGAGGGACTTTGATGCCTATTCCTACTACTATCTCTGCGACGCCATCGACAGCCATAATGTAGGGCGCAGGCGTGGCGGAGTGGCAGCTGCTTTGTCGCAGGTAAAGGCCGGAACAACGGTCATAGGGATAGAATCGGATGGCCTTTTTCCGGTCAGGGAGGTAAAGGAGATGGCCGCACTTATCCCCGGGGCCTCCTATCACGAGATTACGTCAGATTTCGGACACGATGGCTTCCTTCTTGAGAACGGACAGCTTACAGAAATAATCAAACCAATCATCGACAGACTTTAGAAAGCATGCAAGTACTTAAATTCGGAGGTTCTTCCGTTGGATCGGCATCTTCGATCGACAGGGCGGTAGAGATAGTTTTGAAGGCATTGGAGCAGGACAGGACCATAATGGTCTGTTCGGCCATCAAGGGATGCACCGACACCTTGATAGAGATAGGCCGCCGGGCGGCAGAAGGAGACGAATCTTTCAGGGATCTTCTGTCCGGACTAAGGGAGCGTCACCACTCGATCATCAAAGAACTTCTTCCGGAAGTTTTCCAAGATAAAGTGACCACTGCAGTGGATGGCCTGTTCGACCAACTCAGCGACACAGTGAGGGGTGTATTCTTGCTCCGGGAAATCAGCCGTACGAGCCTGGATGCTGTCCAGAGCTATGGTGAACTGTTCTTGACGAAGATTGTCACAGCCAAGTTTTCTTCCCTTGGGGTCAGCTGCAAATGGCTTGATGCCAGGGAGATAGTCCGGACCTGTTCAGGGCAGGCCGATCAGGAGGCCACATATTCCAATGTCAGGGAAGCGGTGGACAATCACACTTCACTCTTTATTGTACCGGGTTTCATCGCTTCTGACGAGCATGGCAGGGTCAGCACTCTCGGCCGCGGAGGTTCCGACTACACGGCGTCACTTCTGGCTGTGGGTATCAAGGCCCGTCTGGTCGAAATCTGGACGGATGTGCCTGGAATCATGACAGCGGATCCCAAGGTTGTCCCTTCAGCACGTACTATAAGGAATATTTCCTACACCGCCGCCCAGGAACTCTCGCACTTCGGGGCGAAGGTAATATATCCCCCGACCATCCAGCCCGTGGTGGAAGAGGGCATTCCGATCTATGTTAAGAACACTTTCGATCCTGAGGATCCGGGAACCCTGGTGGAGAAGTATCCTCCCCAGAACAGGGAAGACGTCACAGGAATATCCAATTCCGACAACATTGCACTGATCTCACTGGAAGGCAGCGGGATGGTCGGCATCCCCGGCTTTTCATCGCGTTTGTTCGACGCCCTTTCCAGGGAGGGAATCAACATTATCCTTATCACCCAGGCTTCTTCCGTCCACACTATGTGCATCGCCATTTCGACCGCAGATGCCCAGAGGGCAAAGGAAGCGGCTGACAGGTGCTTCGCCTACGAGATATCCCTTGGAAGGTTGAAGCCTCTCAAGATAGAAACAGGTTTTTCCATCATCTGCCTTATCGGAAACGATGTCATAGGACACAGCGGGGCTACGGGCAGGATGCTGGCTGCCCTTGGGAAGAGGAGCATTCCTATACGTGCTACGGCACAAGGCTCTTCGGAGAGGAACATCACCGTAATCGTCCCTTCAGACAGGGTCCAGGAAGCTATCCGTGCTGTTCACAGGGAATTCTTCGACAAGGCTTCCCTCCAGAGCGTAAACCTCTTCATTGCCGGTTATGGAACCATAGGGAAGGCCCTGGTCCAGATCATTTCGAAGAATGCGCAGGCAATTGCTGCCCGCACCGGAAAGAATGTACGTATCTGCGGTCTTTCCAACAGCAGGACCTTCGTGATCGACACGGAAGGCATTGACGCCTCAAATGCAGATGAGCTTCTTTCATCCGGCAGGAGCGCGAAGGGTAACGCCTATTTCGATGCCTTGCTGGAATTGAACCTCGAAGGCTCGGTGTTCGTAGACTGTACAGCCAACCAGGAACTTGGTTTCCGCTATCCGGAACTTTTCAGGGCTGGTTACCCAGTGGTTACCTGCAATAAGATACCTTTCTCCAGTTCGTTCCAGCAGTACAGTTCCCTCAAGTCACAAGCCCTTAAGGCAGGAGTCGATCTCCGCTACGAAACTACCGCTGGAGCTGCCCTGCCGATCCTTGAGACCATCGACAAGGTACTCAACTGTGGAGACAGGATCCAGAAGATCGAGGCCGTGATCTCAGGAACCCTCGGCTACATCTTCGACCGTTATGACGGCAGCCTTCCTTTCGCAGACATTGTCGAGGAAGCCAAGCAGAAAGGTTTCACTGAACCTGATCCGTCGATTGACCTGAGCGGAAGAGATGTCCTCAGGAAACTGCTGATCCTTTCACGCCAGACGGGAATTCCTCTGGAAGAATCCCAAGTGGACATGGAACCGGTTCCTGATGCCGAAGAGATTGTCCGCCGCCATGCCGAGGCTTCCGGGAAGGGATTGAAACTAAGGTACATCGCTTCCCTCACGATAGCTGAAGACTCATCTTATAAGGCAGCCTGCCGTCTTGAGACCGTGGGCCCTGACAGTCCTCTCTATTGGCTTCGCGGTACGGACAATGCGGCCGTGATCACGACCGAAGACTACCAGTCTCCGCTCCTTATCCAAGGTGCGGGAGCAGGAGCACGCCAGACTGCCGGCGGAGTGCTTGGAGACATCCTTGCCTGTTCCTGATCCTAATTCTCGGTGAAAGACAGGATGTTGGAGATGGCCTCGTCGGCATCGTCCGTGATCGAGAGGAGCAGGCTCTTGTAGAATCCCTGTTCGAGAAGGTTCTCAAGCATCGGGAAGACGGGGACGTCCTTTGAATAGTAATCCTTGCCCAGGAAGACCATGGGACTTGGATAGCCTAAAGACTGGTAATGGTTCTGGGCGGCATCCTGGAAGATTTCCTGAAGGGTGCCGGCCGAACCCGGTGAATAGATTATTCCTCCCTTGGCAGCTGAAAGCAGGATGTCTTCCCTGACGCTGTTCATGAAGTACTTGGCTATGTCCGTTGCAAAAGGAGTGGCAGGTTCATGGCCATAGAACCATGTGGGTATGCCGAGACTCCGGTATTTCTCCTGTGGATATTTCTTGCGCACGTCAAAGGCTGACTTGAGCCAACCGGCGTCCCTGAATGTAGGCGCTATCGAGATCATCTGGAGGGCGTCGTCGAATTCATCCATCTTCCTTCCGGCCATCCAGGCTCCGAAATGCGTTGCTTCCATGGCACCAGGGCCTCCGCCGGAAGCCATGATCTTCCCTTTTTCAGAGAGAATCTTGCTTATGTAGGCAACCTTCCGGAAAGACTCGTCAGTCCTTTTCAAAGCATGCCCTCCCATGACTGCTACGACTTGGCGCTCTTCGAACCTGCTGAGGAAATCAGCCATAGCATCAGCTATGGCATGGTCGTGAAGGGACCTTGCAAGGGTCTCCTTAATGTTGCCTGTCTGCTTGCCTTTTTCCATGTATTCGGAATAGACCCTCTGGTCGAAGCATGAGGTGAAAGTGTCCTCATTGTCCGGATCATATCCTGCATACAGGGAGTCTCCGTTGTAAAGGTTGCTTCTGAACACATTGTAGGTCATTCCCATCCTGGGGAACACCAGGCATGACGATCCTATTCCATCCTCCATCTCCGACGGGATGTCACAGCCGAAGAAACAGCAGTCGGTGAACCTGTGTCTTGCGGCAACATACTGCGGAGCTGATTTGAAATCAATGTACTGGAAAACATAGTGATCGATTCGCCCGGTGGCATCCGGTGCAGGGAGGTCGGTGAGAGTCTTTATCTCCTTGTAAGAAGAGTTGAAAGGCATGTTATTAGTTTTTGATTGAATACAAACATACGCATTTTTATGGTGATAGTAAGCTGATTTTGTTTATTTTTGTGAGACACAGTTGTATTTTACGATGAACAGGATTAACACTATCAAGGCGTCTTTGGTGCGCCTGGCCGTGATTTTGATTGCGGCAACTGCATTCATGTCATGCGGCATCGGTGACTTTTCCATCGGTGAGGGACAGACTCAACGGATAGGGAAGGCCGACTACGAGAATTTTGTCCTCCAGGGAGAATTCCTGGCAGAGGAAGGTTCCCAGGCAACGATTGCCTTCCACGATGGTGGAGATGGTAGCGGCTACAAGGTTCTGATCCATGGCGGACCCATCGACGGGACCCTCAAGACAGGTTCCCTCCTTCATGTGAGAAATCTTTATCGTCCCCTCGAAGAGGACGGAGAATGGACTCCACTCGAGATTGCAGTGCGCGGGAAGAACATCTCAGTCAAGGTCAAAGGTGAAGATGTTGTCTGCTACACCGAGCCTGACCAGCCTTGGAGACTTCCCCAGTACGGGAAGATGCGTCTTGGACACGGTGCGATCAACGTTGCCGGAGAGAAAGGCAAAGTCAGCTTCCGCGGTCTTAAGATCGAGCGCCTTGGCGCAGATGCAAAGAATCCCTGTGACACGCTTCCTCCTATAGATGAGTCAACCGACAGGGCTATCCAGCTCCAGCAGGAGGATTTCCCTGTTATCGACTGGCATGTCCACCTGAAGGGAGGCTTAACTGCTGAAATGGCCCATGCGATGAGCATGAACTACGGTATCAACTACGGAGTTGCTCCCAATGCCGGAGCCGGCGGAGTCGGCAGGATGCTTTCCAACGATGACGAGGTCTATGAATATTTCGACGAGGTAAAGGACCTTCCTTTCCTCCGCGGAGTCCAGGGAGAAGGCAGGAAGTGGACCGCTGACTTCTCATCTGAAGCTCTCGGTACCTTCGACTATCTATTCACCGACGCGATGACCATCGTCGACCATAAGGGCCGCATCTCAAGGATCTATCGCAACGAAGAGGTCCTGAAGGATGGCCTCACCGACCAGCAGTACATGGACCTGATCGTCGACCAGACTGTAAAGATCCTCTCCAACGAGCCGGCCGACATCTTCGCCAATGCCTTCTTCCTTCCTGATTTCCTGAACGACCGCTTCGACCAGATGTGGACACCGGAGAGGGTCGCAAGGGTGCTCGACGTTATGCAGAAAAACGGGATAGCTCTCGAGATCAGCGCCCGTTACCTTATTCCAAATGAATATATCATCCGTGAGGCAAAGCGCCGCGGAATAAAGTTCACTTTCGGAACGAACAACGTTGATGCTAACTTCGGCAGGCTGGAGTATAGTATCGACATGACCCGCAAATGCGGACTCACGGTTGAGGACATGTGGTTCCCGTCGATGAGCACCAGGGCCTCCCGTCCTACTGTTATCTACAACAACTTCGGTGATGCAGGAAAGACGGTCCTGTTCAACGGGAAGGACCTGACTGGCTGGGTACCGGTGACTGAGTCCGAGTCAGAAGAGCCGGTTTTCAAGGTTGAGGATGGTTGCATTGTGGTTTCCGGTAAGCCCAACGGCTATCTCAGGACAGCCCGCCAGTACGGTGACTATTCCCTTCACGTGGAGTGGAAGTGGATTGGAGAACCTACCAACAGCGGAATATTCCAGAGAATCCAGGATGGTGACAAAGTCTGGCCTACTGCTTACGAGTGCCAGCTTTGGGCAGGCAATGCCGGAGACATCGTCTCCTTGGGCGGCGCCAGGATCGCTGAGATCCCTTATGATCCTTCCGTCAAGTTCCCGATGAAAAAGAGAGTCCATCAGGGAGCGGCGATAGAACTTCCTGACGGAGAGTGGAACAGGGCAGAGATCATCTGCCGCGGCAACAAGATGATCGTCTACATCAATGGAAGCCTTGAGAACGAAGCCACTCTGTCATATACACAGGGTTACATCGCCTTGCAGAGCGAAGGCGGTCCCCTGGCATTCAGGAATATCTATATCGAATAATAGCTTATCAGTCCATGGGATAACGGACTCCCCATTCCTTGCGGAGGGAGTCCATCAATTCCATGATAAACAGGATTTCGCCGTGGGGCATCTGCGGCGGTTCGATGAGGCCTGCTGCGATAGCGTCGCGGCAGGCTTCGAATTCATATTCATATCCTGAAATACAGTCAGGAACGGTGATTTCTTCCATGAATATGCCTCCGATTGCATAGAGGCTTATCCTCCTGGGATTGTTGACGTTGTCGATGACCATGTAGCCTTTGGAACCGGCCACTACCGCCGTATTGTATCCTGCACAGCAGGCTGAACTCTGGATGTTGGCTTGGATGCCTCCGGATAGCACCATGCTGATAGATTCTGATAGGTCTACTCCGGTGTTTGACAGGATGCATTGGGAGCTGATCCTTTCTATAGGATTCGGGCAGACCATCCTGACGAAATTGATGGCGTAGACTCCGAGGTCGAGAAGGGCTCCTCCACAAAGCTCCGGGTTCATGATCCGGTCCTTGTGCTCTATGCTGTAGGAAAGAGTGGCACTGATCTGCCTGACCCTTCCTACCTTTCCATAGGAGATCAGCCTGCGGATGATGTCAGCTGCTGGCTGGTAACGGGTCCATATTGCCTCGGCTACGAAGACCTGCTTTTCCCTGGACAGGTCCAGGACGGCTTTTGCCTGGGCAGCATTGGCCATGAAGGCCTTCTCAACAAGGCAAGGCTTGCCCTTCCTTAGGGCTTCCATGGTCACATCGAAATGATGTGAATGAGGTGTTGCTACATAGACCAGATCCACATCAGGATCATCAAGCAGTTCCGCATAAGATCCATAAGCCCTTGGGATTCCGAATTCGGTTGCGAAAGATTCAGCCTTTTCCCTGGTCCTTGATGCAACGGCCAGGCACTCCATGCATTCTGTCTGTGCAATGGTTCTCGCTATCTTACCACCGATGTGCCCGGCGCCTATTATGCCTATTCTCATAGCTTTACCGAAGCCTAGTTGGTCATTATCACCAGCTGGTCACCGGCATCCAGGGCTTCCATGAGCTCCTTGCCATGTGATGTTACCTTGCAGAAGCAGATTTCTTCCCCTTCAACTTTCTTCACCTTGAGCTTTGCCAACTGCTCCTTGGCGTATTTCCCCGCGATAGTTTTGATCCTGTAGACATACAGCGTGTTGCCGGGGGCTATCCCGTTCTCCGTTCCAAGGTCGACGTAGACCTCCTTCTGCTTGTCGTTCTTTATCCCAGCCCTCTCGATTATGTGGCCGGTGAGGGGGAACATATCATTGAAAGCTATCCTGACTTTGTCTGTCAAAGCCTTCAGGGCGTTGTTCATCGCCCCTTCGGCAGTCTCTATCCACGACATGTCAGATGCATAGATGTTGAATGTCGGGCTTGCGATGACTACATCGTTTCTCGTGTCCTTGACTTGGAGCGAGACACCTACCTGACCGCGGAAATATGTTCTCGAGCGGGTTTTCTTCTTGCCTTTCTCCTCGTAGGTTTCGACTTCGGTCTTGTTGGTAGTCGTCATGTTGGAGATATCACCGTCGACATAGACCGTGAAAGGCTGGCTCAGTTCCTCTTCAGAAAGAGGACCGTCGATCGCACGGATTCGGTAGGAGAGTGACATTCCCTTGAGTACGGCAGCACGTACGGCCCCTTCGTATCCGACCATCTCCTTGGAGGTCTGGCCAGCCAGGACAGCAGTTGCTATCTCTCCTATGACAGAACCAACGTTGTTCTTGGGAGGTCTCGGAGTGTACGTCAGGTTATTCAGGGATGCAGTGATCGTCTGGTTGGGATTGTCTTGTGAAAAAGCAGACGGAGTGACACTGAGGACGCAAACTAGCGCTGTGAGTAAACTTCTAAGATTCATCTATTTATAGGTTTTATTCTTTATATCTTAATTCGTCAAGGTTTGCGCAGGAGCATGACATAAGAAGTGGTGAAGGCCGGGCCTCCGGCGCTTCCCTTGTCGTCTATCCTGGAGAAGACCGCCATGTACCGGTCATTTCTGTAGACCAGCTTGTCGGCCGGGTCTTCCACGTTGTCGTGCAGCCTGCCGATTATGTCGCATTCCAGGAGAATCTCGGTCCTTCTTTCATCCTTGTAGAATACCGATTTACTGGAGTCCTCGTAGTAATGGTACTCCGAAGCAGGAACCAATTGTGAATATTCACCAAGGTCTATCGGTCCTTGTATATCTTTAACCGACCAGATTCTCTCCTTGACTGCTTCAGTGAGGCCGTCTTCGGGTCCTTCAACCTGCTCCACAGGTCTGTTCTTCTGGCTATAGGTCTCGAAATCCCTTGCCCGGATGCCGGGAATGAAGGTGAACAGGAATCCCGTGATGGCGAATATAAGGGTCATCAGCTGGAAGTTCCGGGTCCGTTCCTTGGGAAGCATCGCCACGAAGACTGTGACAAGGATAGCCAGCAGCAGGAGGTAGAAACGTGTCTCGGTGATGCCGTATTCAGTGATACGGCGGATTACCCCGGTCCAGAGCAGGATCAGTGGAGGTATGGCTATTACAGGGAAGGCCTTGTAGAACCAATCGAAATGCCTGCTACTCAGTTGGAGACGGAACAGGTGGCAGAGCAGGGAGATAGCCGTGAAGGTAAGTACCAGGTAGGCGACACCTCCATTCGGTAACTCCCAGCGGAAGAGGATCCTGGCAATGTAGGCATACAGGATAACTGCGTATATTACCAAGGCAGGGGACAGGATGTAGTCTATGGCAATCTGGATGAACTTGTTGTCCCTGGTGTCTGTCTGGGGACGGCTCACGGACCAGCAGCAGAGCAGCGGGATCACCATCGTGGCGATGAAGGCATTTGGATGGGTAAACCAATTGTCACCAAGTTCCAGGTCGAACAGGAAGCCGACCGAAGCGATTATTGCGGTCACTATCCCCATCAGGAGGCCTCCGATAAGGAAGCCGAGTGCAACCTTAGTGGCGATGTCGAGGATATTCCTGCCATATTCTTCGTTCCCCAGGGGCTTTTCGCCGATTATAAGGAGTATCAGGGCGAGAAGGTAAGCTATGCCTATGTCCCACCCTCGGAGTTCGGGCTTCCACAAGATCAGGGGAATCCAGAGGAACCAAGCCAGGACGTAAAGGATCTTCATCGCATTACCCTTCCGGCTGAACTTGTGCAGGGTGTAGAGAAGGACATAGTGAGGGAAGAACCAAACGAGGATGTCCGGCTTCCCCCCGATGACGAACAAGATGAAATAGGTTATGCCAAGCACAGCTTCAAGGGGATAATCCTTGAGGCTAGCGGCGAGTCCCCTGCCGATGCTCCTTAAGTTGTCTGCCAGTACGGTCATCACCATAGACAGAGTTGTTGTTATTCTTCTAACTTCTTATTATTCTTGATTTGGACCTATTTCTTCTTCAGCTGGAGGATGACCTTGACGGGGAAGTGGTCGGATGGTGTGCGGGCCTGGTAGGCCTGGAATGAAATCTCCTTCGGGAAGTTGCCGTTCTCGTACTTCTGTGCTTCGGGGGTCATAGTGCGGTAGGTGTCTGTCAAGACACCGTAACGGAGTACCCTTGATCCAGGTGACACGAACACATGGTCTATCCTGCTGTTGGTGAAACTGTTGGGGTCGAAGCCGTTAGCAGTGCCGTCAAGGGCGTAGCGGATTTCACAGATTTCATAGCTGTCTGAAAGGACGCCGCTTTCGACAAACACGTTATAGATGGGATTAGTCTGGTCTACATTGAAGTCTCCTGTCAGGATAACGGGTTCTCCCTTGCAGATCTCACGGATCTTGCTGACCACCAGTTTTGCGCTCTCCATCCTTGCCTGCACCCCGATATGGTCCATGTGGAGATTGAAATAGAAGAAATCCTGCTTTGTGGCTTTTACTCTGAAATGGCCCCAGGTGCAGATCCTGTGTTGTGAAGCATCCCAGCCTATGCTAGGTACGTCCGGTGTCTGTGAGAGCCAGAAGTCGCCATGGTCCAGGAGATCGAAGAGAGCGGTTTTGTAGAATATCGCTGAATATTCTCCTTTTTTCTCTCCGTCGTTCCTTCCTATGCCTATATATTCATAGCCAGGAAGCATGCTCTTGAGTTGCTCCAGGCCATTGTACTTTCCTTCTTGAGTCCCGAAGATTTCAAAATCATGGAAGAGGATCTGACTTGCCATTATCGGGCAGCGCTGGCCCCAGCCGTTACCCTTCAGGGAATCACCCCTGTTCTCATAACGGAGGTTGTAGGATCCGACCTGCATGGTAGTGGTTGTCATTCTGCGGGCGGTGCCACAACTTGATATGAAGGCAACTGATAATGCTACGGTGAGAATAAGGGAAAACTTTGATGGCTTCATGATGGATGAGGTTTAAATAGGAACTAAAGTTAATAAATAGTAACTTTACAGACAAATCCGACCTATATGATTTCGATTTTTACACTGACCTCCCCGCTCCACGACAAGGCCGCAGTAGACGCCGTCACGAAAGAATTCCTTGACTCGCTGGGTATTGAATATTCATTCAAAGGAGATAACTACGAAGACTACGGAACTGACCTGTCGTTGATATATGTGCGCACAGGAGGTACTGAAGGCCTTTTCAAGGAGCTGCTTCCAACCTTGCAGGGACTCTCTCGGCAGACCATCCTGCTGCTGACATCAGGGAAAAGCAACTCGCTGGCCGCTTCGATGGAAATCCTTTCTTACCTGCGCCAGGAGGGCCTCCGAGGCGAAATCCTTCATGGAAGTCCGGCCTACATCCGCTCTCGCCTGGACTCTCTTTCCAGGATAGAAGCTTCCCGCCGTTTCCTTGAATATACCACCCTCGGAATCGTCGGCCATCCGTCTGACTGGCTTATATCCAGCGGCTTCGACAAAGAGGCGATCTTTGACCGTCTTGGGATCAACCTCCAGTATATTCCAATGGAAGAACTTCTGAAGGAATATTCATCCCTGAAGGACGAGGTCCCGGAATCCTGGCAGGCGGTCGTTGGCCCTTCCCCCATCCCCACCGCCGTCAAGCAGGCCATCCCCGGAGCCTACCGCCTTTACCGGTCATTGAAGACCCTTGTGACGGATTATGGCCTTTCCGGACTCACGATACGGTGTTTCGATCTTCTGGCCTCTGTCCACAACACCGGCTGCTACGCCCTGGCAAAGCTTAATTCAGAGGGTATCGTGGCAGGATGCGAAGGAGATGTCCCGACGATGATATCCATGATGGTCGGTCGCGCCGTCACGGGCCTCAGCGGCTTCCAGGCCAATCCTTCAAGCATCGATCCCGAGACTGGGGAGATCGTCTTCGCCCATTGTACCGTTCCGCTCGACATGGTCTCCGGTTACAGTCTGGACACCCACTTCGAATCGGGGATAGGAGTAGGGATACGTGGGAATATTCCTTCCGGACCGGTCACCGTTTTCAAGGTCAACGGCGACATTTCCAGGCATTTCGTATGCGGAGGTGAATTGCTTCGATGTGAGGCCAAGCCTGACCTCTGCCGCACGCAGGTGGTGTTGAGACTGCCCCGGGAGGCTGCCTCGTATTTCCTGACCAACCCGATAGGAAACCATCATGTCATCCTTCCCGGCCATGTTGCCTCCGACCTTGAGGCGCTGTTGTCATTCTGAGCGAAGCGAAGAATCTTAGTAGAATCTGAAATGAATATATCAATATGCTCGAACTAGGAATAAAAGGCTATCAGGAAGAAATAGTCACTCCTGAACTTCTTGCCTGCCACATCGGCAGCGGCACCGTGAGGGTATTCGCCACCCCGCTTATGATTACGTTGATGGAAAGGACCTGCCGTCTCAGTGTCCAGCCCTATCTTGACCAAGGCTTCGAGACCGTTGGGACCCATGTCAACGTGAGCCACGTCAGCGCCACCCCGGAAGGAATGAAGGTCTGGTGTGACTCGGAACTTATTGAAATAGACGGACGAAGGCTTGTCTTCAGGGTTGTGGCCCGCGATGGCAAGGGCATCATAGGCGAAGGAACACATGAGAGATTCGTAGTCAATGTAGCCCGCTTCCAGGCCAAGACCGATTTGAAGAAAGAGCAAGAGTAAGGCTTAGATTAACTCTTTTTTGTTAACTTTGCACCGTTGCCGCCGGCCTTGCTGCCAGCATCGCTGTCGGTTCCCACGCCCTGGTGGTGGAATGGTAGACACGAGGGACTTAGAATTGTTCTTACGATTTTTATCGAGGAAGAGCAAAATTGAGTGCACTCTCCGAAAGGAGGGATGTAGAATGTCGTAAATTCAAGGAAGCCTTAACGGATCATGCCGATGGTAATCTTGAGCCAAGTCTTCGAAAGAAGGAAGGTGCAGAGACTAGACACGACACATCTAAAGACGGTTGTTAATCGTCCATGATGAAGGAATAGTCCAGACTACAAACGGATTTGAATCAACAATAAGATTCGTCTGGTGGCAAAAGCCATAGTAGCAAGAAAATCCCTTGGCCCGAAACGGCCGTGCGGGTTCGAGTCCCGCCCGGGGCACAGGAATACGCTTTCTAGGTATCTAGAAGGCGTATTTTTTATAACTTGGCAAACATTTGGCAAACATCTCTATCTTCTCTTCGCTTCTTAATCCGTTCCGTGA
>Ga0256405_10001971_pt1 | contig 51146 bp, 47 predicted proteins | sample RumenRJG_02DNA_FD_189096 | JGI IMG/M metagenome (GOLD analysis project Ga0256405, IMG submission 189096) | Bovine rumen microbial communities from Lethbridge, Alberta, Canada - RJG_02 | ecosystem: Host-associated > Mammals > Digestive system > Stomach > Rumen | place: Canada: Alberta...
GCAGAAACAATCGGTCTTGCCTTCGGAAGAATTGCTTGATATTGCTGATGTGTGTTAACCGCGCTGACGGTAAGATTTTTGTGGTGACATTACAGAAACTTGTGCTGGCGAATGAATTGATACGGATTGTTTTTATGACGCTGGTCTGTATACATGGTTTGTTCGGCGCGGTTGAGCTTGCGTTTCAGAATGTTCAGAAGAAGCTGAAGCAGAATCTTGAACTGATTTTTTCAGGTGTGCTCAGTTCGCCTGGAATCGTTTTTTCCTGCATGATGAACCAGCCGTATGCCTGCGTATATTATTTTTCGCTGTTTTTGATAAAAGTGCTTGTGTCATTGCGGACTGTTTAGGTGTGTACATCAGGTGATATGCACACTTGTATTTCAGCTGTATGAGGTGGATACATGACAGATCAGGAATCGTATGAAAAAAGTCTTGAACTTGCATATAATGTCTCTTAGTATAAAGAAACCTCTGTGAATTCGCTTTTGTGATTTTTTCGAGGTTTTCAAAACTATCCCCTTCCTTGGCGTGCAGCCGCTGCAGGGGCTTTTAAGAGGCGTAACTAAAAATGAATACATGTATGGTATCACTTTCGCTTGATGTTCAGGATTTGATTCAGAATTATTTGCCTGAGTATACGTGCGCCAACAAGAAGACAAAGTTCGAGGAGGCGCTCCGTATCTATAAAAAACAGACCGGGAACATCGGCGTTTCAAGATGGAAGTTCACCGGCGGGAAGCTCCCGCTTATGAAGAACGCCGTGAACGTTCAATTCCGTGATGACTATTTCTGCTACGATGACAAGGATTCGGCAGATACAAAGGTGTATTATCTGAATTACGCTGATCCGAATCTTTTCGGGTATTACGACAGCGACCTTTTTGCGCAGGATGAGATTCAGACGCTTGAGCACCCGCTTTTAGGCTCGGTTATGGAATACATCGACAAAAATGAGACCGAACAGCTGAAATCGCTCACGGAGGAAGACGGTGAGCCGACCCCGTATATCGTGGAAGGCGCACCGTACTGGCTCAAAGTTGTAACGAATCCTGTTCTTCCGACCGGCGAAGTCTTGAATCTCTACGGACGTAATTTCTGCCGTGCATCAAAAGAAATCCTTGATATCGCGGTAACGCCGGTTGTTGAAGAAAAAAAGAACAACATCATCGCGATGGCGGCTCCTGCTCTTGGTCAGGGCGAGTACAAGCGGAAACAAATCGAGCAGATTCTGAAAGCCGTCATCGCTGCATTTTCTGCGGCGGTCTCTCTGACCCGTGGAAAAAAGTGCGTGATTCACACGGGGAACTGGGGCGCAGGTGCGTTCGGAAACAACCGCGAGCTTATTTATCTTGCACAGCTTCTTGGTGCGAGCGCGGCAGGCGGGGCGGAGCTTGTATTCCACGCAATCAACGCAGACGATTTTGCCGTAGCACAGAAGAAGTTCGATGACTGGAAGGGAAGTGCGGATTTTGCCGAGTGTGTGGATTTCTTTGTGAGTCAGCATTACCTCTGGGGCAACGGTGACGGGAACTAAAGGCGGGCGATGAGGATTGATTTATGAAAAGTAGGTATTCTGATTTCAGCACAGAGGAGAAGGCTGAGTTTTTGAAAATTGCAGAGAAAATCGTGGAACTGCGGCTTACAGCTGAGCATGAGGGGCTTTTGGCTCTTGAAGTTTCTGTGGCGGAAATCGCAGACTGTGGCTTTTTCAAGAAGACTGAAAAGTTTTTTGCAAAAAGCCTGCTATCTTGTTATTGACGGCACAGAGAGTAATCAAGTTCGCTCGATTATGGAAATCTATATTGAAAACAGTGCGGAAACGCCGTTTGAAGTTCTTATTTTCAAGATGATTCTTGAGGGAGTTCTATTGCTTCAACTATCCGAAAGCGTTTCTGTGCTGATTGAGAAAATGGCAAGCTTTGCGGGCATTTTGGAAAGTGAAGAGATTGTAGAAAAACTCAAGGAAAAAGTAGGTGAAATCTCTCAAAACTATGAGGATGATAAAAGGGATATTCGCTCATTTTTGAGCAAAGAAATTATGGACAGTATGCCTCAGGAAAAAATGGAGAGGATATTGAGTAAGCACGGTTTTGTACCTTCAACGATTACGAAGGAAGAGCTTGATCCGATACTTGCAGAAGAGAAATAAGCGAGCCGTGTGTTAAAAATCGCAGCTGGGTGAAAAGAGACTGCTGAAAACGATGAATACAGCTATGGGAACTTGGATTTTCCATGGTGCGAATAAGCTGGAGGTTGTGTGATGGACGGTGATTTTGATATTGATTTTCGTGTTGAAGATGAATCGTTTTGGAAAAAGCCTGACGAGCCTTCTGAGCCGGACGAATCTGACGTGCTGGGTGAGAAGTATGATAAACTGTTTCACGACTTGCTTCATCATAATCTTGTTCACCTGGAAAAACATGACATTGAACAGCTCGTTACTGACGTATCGAATATGAGCTACTATGAGTCAGAAACGCTTTCGGAGCTGGTCGATCATGTAAAATGCAGAAATCGGAAAATCAAGTGGATCCTGCTGTTTGTGAATGCGGACGCTGCTATGAGCAAGGTAATAGAGGCAATAGAGGCGATAAAACTGTATTGTACGGAAGCATGTGTTAACGGCGGAAAAATCCTTTGCGGTTCAGGCGATGCAAGCCTGAAAAATGAAATAAAATACCGGATATTGTATGCCGTAGAGCCTGTTGAGAAAGAGAAGTCTGAGCCTGAAAGCGTTTATGATTTCCCTGAGGACATCCCGTTTTGATTCGTGCGGAGGGTTGCATCCTCCGACGCATTGCGGCGAGGGATGTTGATTCGTGCGTATGCCTTTGGAACCTTGTCTGAAAAGAACTTATAGGGCACCTCGAAAAAGCCATGGAAGTGTTTTTTCGAGGTGCCCTTATACTATAGACCGGCCTGTTTCTGACTACAGCTTAGAAAGCTCTATGGCTGTCTGGCAGGCAACTTTTACATTGTTGAACACCAGCTTGATGTTGGTGGCAAGGCTGTCGCCTCCGGTGATCTCAGCCACTTTTGCAAGCATGAACGGTGTTGCCGCTTTGCCGTGAATACCTTTTTTATTCATTTCGGCAAGTGCTTCATCGATGGCTTTGTTGATTACTTCCGGCGGCATCTGGAATTCTTCCGGTACCGGGTTGCCGATGACCATACCGCCCTGCAGGCCAAGGTCGTGCTTTGTTTTGATAGCTGCGGCAAGCTCTGCGGCAGAGTCAACGCGATAGTCTACGCCGAAACCGCTCTTGCGGGTGTAGAAAGCCGGAAGCTCGTCCGTTCCGAATCCTACGACGGGCACGCCCTGTGTTTCCAGATATTCCAGCGTAAGCCCGATGTCAAGGATTGATTTGGGGCCGGCACAGATAACGGCTACATCGGTGTGTGCAAGCTCCTGCAGGTCCGCAGAAATATCCATCGTTTCCTGTGCGCCGCGGTGTACTCCGCCGATACCGCCGGTAGCGAACACTTTGATTCCGGCCATATGAGCCATGATCATGGTGGTGGCAACGGTGGTTGCGCCGTCAAGTTTCTTTGCCACTACAAAGGGAATGTCGCGGCGGCTTGTTTTGGTTACTTTCTGGCCCATGCGTCCCAGATAGTCGATTTCTTCGTTAGTAAGGCCCACCTTGAGGCGTCCTTTGATAATGCCCATGGTTGCAGGCACTACGCCCATGTCACGGCAGATTTTTTCCACTTCAAGAGCTGTATCCTTGTTCTGGGGATAGGGCATGCCGTGGGATATGATGGTTGATTCAAGGGCGATCACCGGTTTTCCGGCTTTTACCGCTTCCGCTACGTCAGGTCTGATGTCAAGATAGTCGTTTTTCATAAGAAACTCCTTATATATGTAGTTTGTATTCCGTTATCGGATTGTTTTCAGTATGCTTTCAACCGAGAGCGCCGGATTGATGGTGTTCTCATGCTCAAGCGTCATCTTTGACGCGCCCTCTGCAAATGCTGCCGCCTGCTCCAGGCTCATGTTGTGGAGCCAGCTGTACACCAGGCCAGCCATAAAGGCGTCTCCTGCGCCCGTACAGTTCTTTATGCTGACCTGCGGGGCAGGGCGGAAGAATGATTCCTGTTCGTTGCAGCAGAACAGGCCGTCCTCGCCGCGGCTGATGACCACCTGCTTTACGCCCTGTTCCAGCAGCTGCCTGCCTGCCTGCTCCAGCTCCTGTATCGTCTGCAGCTTTCTGCCGACCAGAACCTCCGCTTCCAGAATGTTCGGCTTGATGCAGTACAGCCGGCCGATGCTGCTGATAAGCTTATGGGCTTTGGTAACTGACACCGGATCGGCAAAAAACACGGTGTCCGGGAATGATGTAAGCAGATAGGTGATCACTTCCTGCGTAAGGTTTGTATCAAGCACTACGGCAGCGGCATTTCTGATAACGTCAGCCTTTGTTTTTATGATATCCACCGTAAGCTTATTGAGTATTTCCATGGATGCCAGAGCGATCTCCATGTCGCCCGTGGTATTCAGTATGCTCAGATACGTTGAGGTAGTGTCGTTATGGACGGTGATGCAGTTCGAAATGTCTACGCCTGCAGCCTGTGTTTCAGCGCGCAGCTGGCTTGCAAAGGCGTCATCGCCCAGTATGGTGATAAGCCTGACGTCGCATCCGAGCCGTGCCAGGTTTTCCGCAATGTTTCTGCCCACACCCCCGCAGGAAAGCTTTATGATGCCGGGATTTGAGTCATGCATGATGAGCGGGCTGAACGGAAATCCCTGAATATCGATGTTTGCTCCGCCTATGACCACGACATAGGGAGATTCCTGCAGAATATAGCCTTTGCCTTTGATGTAGCCCTGACGCGACAGGTTCATGATGTGGCCTGCGGCTGCTGAGCGTGTGATGCCGAGCGCATCCGCACACTCCTGCTGTGAAATAAGCGGGTTTTTGCGGATAAGCTCAAGTATTTCTTTTTCTCGTGCTGTCATTATACTACCTGTACAAACAGATGTTTGTTTTACAAACTTTTGTTTGTATCAGTAGCATATACTCCTTTATAGTGCGTGTCAATAGGATTTGCAGATTAGGATCTACGGATTACCGCGCCTTACAGGCCGTTCAGGTACTCTATTGCGTATGCGGTGTACAGCGCCACGGATACAGTCAGACTGTCTTCGTCAATATCGAAGATAGAGTCATGGTGTGCGGCCATGGTTTCTTTTCTGGCCGTGTTTGCCGTTCCGATATAGGCATATACGCCGGGCACCTTGAGTATGTACTCCGCAAAGTCGTCCCCGCCGAGAGAGGGCTTACGGCTCGTGATGACCTTGTCGGCGCCGAACAGACTGCGTGCCACCCGGCATGCTTCCTCTGTGGCGGCCTCATCGTTGATGAGCGGCGAGGTAAAGTCCTTGTAGGTGACTTCAGCTTCACCGCCGTACATCCGCGCGATTGTTTCCGCGAGCTCCTTGAGCTGTGTTTTTACCTGTGCACGGAGCTCCGGTGTAAGAACCCGTATGGTTCCTTCTATTTCGGCATGACCAGCTACGATATTATACGCATCGCCCGCGGTGATTTTTCCGATGCCGATAAGTACGTTTTCCATGGGCGAGGTACGTCTGGTAATGAGCGCCTGAGCGCTCACTACGATCTGGCTTGCAATATATGCGGCGTCCGTACCGAGCTCCGGGGTGGAAACATGGGCCGGATAGCCTTTTATGGTGATTTTGAACCAGTCGACGCTGGCGTTGTTGGGGCCGGACATAAGCACTACTGAACCGGCCGGTACATTTGAGGCTGCATGTGCGCCGAACGTTCTGTCGGCGCCGTCAAGATAGCCGCCGTTTACAAATACCCGTGCGCCGTAGCCGATCTCTTCGCCTGCCTGAAACGTCAGCCGGACGGTGCCGCCGAACTTGTCAGTGTTTGCGGCCAGAATGCGTGCCGCGCCTATGAGCGCAGCCGTGTGGGCATCGTGGCCGCATGCATGCATCACGCCGGGCACAGTTGACGTATAGTCACATTGATGCGTTTCCTGTATGGGCAGCGCATCAATGTCCGAGCGCAGGACGATCGTCCTGTCTCCGCCGCGCCTGCCTTTGATCTCCGCGTAGACCCCTGATTCTGCCACACGCTCATGGCTGATGCCTGCCTCATCAAGCTCTGCCTCAATACGGCGCGCCGTGTTCAGCTCCTGACGTGCAAGCTCCGGATGCATGTGAAAATACCGGCGCAGGCCTACGATATACGGATGGTCTTTTACTACCTGATCATACAGCTTTTGTTCCAGCTCGGTCATACGGTTTCTCCTCGGACATGATGCAGCGGCAGCGTCAGAATACCTGCTTACCAGTGGATGGCCGCGTCAACTTTTTTGACGGTTTCAGCACATTCAGCGGCTGAAACCTGCTTGTAGTTGAACGCAGGGAAGAACGCTTCGTTGAATTTTGAAAGCATGTACTCGGCAACTGTCTGGCTCTGGAACGCCTTTACGATCTTTGCATATGCTTCGTTATCTTTATCCGCGGTGCGCGCTACGATGATGTTGACATAGGGATTGTCGCCGGCTTCTGACTGTTTTTCGATGATCAGGCCGTCGCGTGACGGAATAAAGCCCGCAGGAATTGCATAGGTGCCGTTGATGGTTGCGCCCGCGTAGTCATCAAGTGTCTGGGGCAGTGTATTTGCCGTCTGGGGAATTACCTCAACGTTGTAGGTATAGCCGGTAATGTCCTTGAGCTCAGGTGTATAGCCTGCTGCGGGATCCACGGTGATAAGGCCGGCCGCTTCAAGCAGCTTGATACCGCGGCTCAGGTTGGTACCGTCGCTCGGAATGGCGAATTTAAGCGCGCCTGATTTTACTGATGCGGTACCGTTGGTGCCCGCTGCATTCTTAATATCGCTCAGGCTCTTGAATTTCTTTGAATACAGTGTAAGGGGCGCGATGAGCGTATCTCCGATTACGGTGAGCTTGTAGCCGTTTTTGCCGGCATCGCTGTTCAGATATGCCTTGTGCTGGAATGAATTAAGCTGGATGTCGCCTGAGTTGAGCGCTTCGTTCGGAAGGTTGTATGCGCTGAATTCCACCAGCTCAAGCTTAATGCCGGTCTGAGCCTGATCAAGCTCGTACTGCACTGCCTTCCAGTGGTCGTTGGATGAACCGCACACACCGATCTTAATAGTCGTTGATTTTTCCTTTGCGCCGCCCGCAAAGGAAACGCCCGCAAGAACCGCACCTGCAATAAGCAGGCTTACCGCTTTTTTTGTTACTTTCATAAACACTCTCCTTGAAAAGTATAATTTTTCGGCCGGTGCAGGGCACCTGACCGGATAAAACTTATGTGAACCTCGAAGATGCCCTTCTTCGAGGTGCCCCTATTTTGTTGTCCGCTTGGCCAGGAACGAACCGATGAACTGCAGCAGACAGATGAACAGCAGCAGGACAATAATACATGCATAGATGATGTCGCTGTGGTTCAGTCCCTGTCCGTAGTTGATGGCAAAATCCCCGAGTCCGCCCGCGCCTACGGCACCCGCCATAGTGGTCAGTCCCACCAGCGAAATGGCCGTGATGGTGGTTACCCTGATAAGCTCCGGCACGGACTCGTGCAGGTAGACGCGGAATATAAGCCCCATGGTACCGCTGCCCATACTGCGCGCGGCCTCGGCCTTTCCGGGATCTACGTTCTCCAGCGCGGTTTCCACCTGACGTGAGAAAAAGGGCACCGTGCCGAACACAAGCGGTATGATGGCGCCCTTGACGCCTATTGCCGTTCCCATGAATGAACGGGTGAACGGAATGAGGAACACCAGCAGGATCACGAACGGAATCGATCTGAACAGGTTGATGACGATGCTGATGACTGTATAGATGATTTTGTTTTCCCGTATGCCGTCTTTTTTGAACACAATGAGCAGCACGCCGAACAGCAGGCCGAGTACGAACGAAACGCTGCCTGAAATGGCGAACATCTGGAATGTCGCGGCACAGTTTTTAAGGAATTTGAACCAGTAGGGGTACAGGTTCGGAAAGCAGGTCTGAATGAACGTCATATTAGTTGCCCTCCTGTGCTGAGATAGGAAATACCGACACGTGCATGGACTGAAGATATGCTAAGGCGTCCTGAATATTCTGCGGGTCACCCTTGATAACTACAATAATGGCTCCGAGCGGACTTTCCTGTATGATGTCTACGTTTGCCAGGACGATGTTAAGGTTTACGTTGAATTTGCGGGATATTTCCGATATAAGCGCGTCTCCCACGGCATCTTTTTCAAACTGCAGCTTTACCAGCCTGCCGTTGTTGCTCAGGTCTATAAGACCCGCATTGTGGCCCAGCAGATAGCCGATCTTAGACAGCGCAGACTGCGAGTCAATGAATTTTTTTGTGATGGGCTGGACGGGATTTGCAAAGATGGAGTAGACGTCTCCTTCTTCAACCACCCGGCCGTCCTCCATGACGGCAACCTTGTGGCAGATTGATTTAATGACGGACATTTCATGCGTAATAAGGATGATGGTCAGGTGCAGCTTTTGGTTGAGCTCTTTGAGCAGCTCCAGTATGGAGGCGGTGGCGTCAGGGTCAAGCGCGCTGGTCGCTTCGTCTGACAGCAGCACCTTAGGATTGTTTGCGAGCGCACGGGCTATGGCCACGCGCTGTTTCTGACCGCCGGAAAGCTGCGACGGATAGACGTTCGTCTTGTCGGTGAGCCCGACCAGCTCAAGCAGCTCCGCAACGCGTTTTCTGATCTGCTCCTTGGAGTTACCCGAATATTTAAGCGGGTAGGCTACATTATCAAAGACTGTTGACCGCTCCAGCAGGTTAAAGTGCTGGAAAATCATACCGATGCCTTTGCGCACCGTCTTCATCTCATGGTTTGTTTTCCGGGCGAATCTGCCGTTTTCATCTTCCCACGTGATTTTGATGCCGTTCACCGTTATGGTGCCGCTGTCAGGCACTTCCAGCAGGTTGATGCATCTGACTAAAGATGATTTTCCTGCGCCGGAGTAGCCGATAATCCCGAATATTTCACCGTCCTGGACGGTTAAAGAGACATGCTTGATAGCTTCAATAGAACCACGCTGTACGTGATATGTTTTGCATACATCTGTTAATGTTATCACAATCTTTCCCTAGTTAAACGATAGTTTAAGGTTTTTGCATAAATTTGTCAATTTCCCGCAGGTTTTTGTATATTGTTGTAATTGTCGTATTTTCGAAGTTGCCTTAAAAGTACCGGCTGAAGTGTATGCCGCCCGTAATAGTATAAAGTGCTGAGCCGAACTGTTCGTTCAGCGTGAGTGCGGCTGAAAAACCGTCGGTGCTGAAAAGACGTACTGTTTCGTTAAGCTGAAAACGATCAGATGCGTGTGGTATCCCTCGGTTCTTTGATCGGCTTCATGGCTTGCAACCGGTTGTGCCCAGACCGCGTGCGTACCGGCCGGGGCTTTGTCTGACGCATGAGCAGACCGGGCAAGCTGGCTGTTTGCAATGAGAGTCCGTGTCCGTGTGCTTAGTATGCTGCTTACCTGCTCCTGTCGCGCAAGACTGATCTTGACCAGCGTATTGTATGCACCCGGTGCAAGGCGCGGCAGTGCATAGACTATATCGCTGCCGTCCGAGGAAGACCAGTCAAGAGCGGCAATCAGCGCCGTAACATCTGCGGATGCACTGCTGCCGGATGCCTGCCGTGCGCCTTCGGTTTCTTCGGTTTCTGCAGCCCTTGTGGCTGTTGTACCGGAGGCAGTTTCTGCAATATGATTCAGCGCGGCGCCGACCTGACAGGCTGTTTCAGAGCCTGCTGCATAGGCTGTATATGAGGTACGGGTAATGGTTACGCTGTTTTCTGACGCGGCCGCTCCCGTATTCAGTGTCATGTGAAGTATGGGCGAGTCGATCTCCGCGGCAGAAACAAAGCTGACGTCTGTAAAATCTGTTGCGGGAAGTGCGCCGCTGGCAAGCAGTACGGGATGTCTGTTCAGAGAAAGCGTGCCGGTTTTATAGTATGTACCCCGAACCGGCTTGTAGCGGAGCGTACCTGAAAGAACAGCGCTGCCTGCGGTAATGAGTGCGGTGCTGCCGTCTGTAAAAAACGGAACGGAAAGCACTGCGCTGCCTGCATTAGAGAATGAGCCGGTTATTGTTGCAGCTTGTGCTGCTGGTGCAAGCGTGAGCGTTCCGTTATTTTCAAGGTTTGCCGCACTGATGGTGCCTTTCATGGCCAGCGAAGCGTTCGATGCTATTTTTATGTCAAAGGATTTTGCTCCGCTTATCGCGCCGTTCAACGTAAGCTGCTGTGCATTAAAATTGAGTTTTGTATGAAGGTCATAGTTCGGGTTGTTCAGAAAGTCCGGATAAATCAGCGGATTCTGAGGATCCCATTCAGAGCGGATGTCTCCTGTAATGGAAGCCCCGTTTTCTATATTGATTTCTTTTACAAAGGTGTTGTCTGATATATAAATGGCAGCGTCGCTTGCTGTAAGCGTACCCTTTACACAAAATTCTTTTGCAAGAGGACCATCAAGCCCAACTATATAACCATGCCACAGGTAGCCGGGATGTATTAGTCGGTGCTCGAGAACATGTATATATGAACCGCGGTAGGATCCGTCTCCATACTCACCATCGCCTATTGTACTGTGTCCGATATCAAAACGTACGGCAACTCCGCTTTCTCCCGTTGACTGAACGACTGCAGAAATTTACTTTCCGTTATGACAGGGGCGGGGAGTTGCACTGCGGGTAGTATGCCAATATAATACGGAAAGGAGTTTTGCATGACTATAGAAGAAAAACAGCGGCTGTTTGGTGATATCGAAGCGTATAAGGCGATTTATGAGACGTATAAGCCGCTGCATGATGACGGTTCTTATGACAAGGTTGCACTGACCAATACCTATTATGAAATGGTAAAAAAGGCGTTTCCTGACACCCAGAAAGCGGAGACGGTATGGCAGTATATAAAAAGCAGTGAATTCAGCAAATCGCCTGCATCAACGGCGTTTCACGGGAATTATGAAAACGGACTTGCGGTTCACACCATGCAGGTGATCTACCAGTCATTTAAGCTGGCTGCAGCTGTTTTTACTGATTATTTTTCTTCGCTGCACGGAGAAGAAATATCCGTGACCGCAGACGACATCTTTGTTACGGCGCTTGCGCATGACTTCTGCAAGGCCGGTTCTTATGAGACCTATACAAAGAAAATGCCTGATGCTTCGGGAAACTGGGCGCCGGTAAAATGCTTTAAGTTTGACAAGATGAACCGCAACCTGGGGCACGGAAATGAGTCCGTTCTCAGGCTCATAGAGCTGCTGCCCGAGTATATTCACAACCGCCCGGTACTTGAGGCTGTGAGCCGCCATATGGGATTCAGTGACCTTGCCGACAGCGAAGCATATAACTATTCTAACTTTCTGCAGAATCCGCTTGTACTTCTGGTGCAGCTTGCGGATCAGACTGCCGTAGGATGGTATGACAGATAGCGGCGGTATCCGGAAACGCAGACTGCAGCCATAAAAAAAGCACGGCCGTAAAGTGAAGTGCCCGATAACCGGTGTACACTTCACAAGGACCGTGCTTTTTTTGTCTGCAGCCTGTGCTATTCCGTCTTAAATCTGGAAATATCTTTGACCAGCAGCTGGGCATGGGAGGCAAGCTCCTCTGCCTTGGCCGCAAGTTCTTCTGAAACTGCGGCATTCTGCTGTACTACAGAATCAAGCTGGACGATCGCCTGACTGATCTGATCTGCACCGCTGGTCTGCTCGCGGCAGGCGGTGGATATTTCATCGATAAGCTGCGATGTTTCCTGTATGTTCGGCACTACGCTGGAAATCTTGTCACCGGCGGATTCTGCCGCTGTAAGCGTTTTTTCTGCCAGAGCGATAATCTCTGCGGATGATTTCTGGCTGCGTTCTGCAAGCTTGCGGATTTCACCGGCAACGACGGCAAATCCTCTGCCGGATTCGCCCGCACGGGCAGCTTCGATTGCCGCATTCAGCGCAAGCAGGTTTGTCTGGCCTGCAATCTCATCGATTATGCGGATGTTTTCAGTAATTTCCTTGACGGCGGTGACGGCATCAAGCACGGCCTGTCCGCCGGCACTGCTGTGGTCGGCGGTAAGCTTGGCGATATCCCCGGTCTTTGAGGCGTTTTCTGCAGTCTGCCTTATGTTCGATGCCATCTGCTCAACGGTCGCGGACATTTCTTCCGTAGATGCCGCCTGCTCGCTTGCACCGGATGATATGGACTGGCTGGAGTCGCTGATTTCCTTGCTGCCTTCGAATACGGTCATGGCCGATTCTTTTACAGACGCCATAATGCGCTGCAGCAGTATTATAAATTCGTTCACTCCTGCGGCGAGCCTGCCGAATTCATCGTTGCGCTGGATCGGCAGCCGGTAGGTCAGGTCGCCTTCGCCGCATGACAGGTTCGATACCGCCGTGTTGATATGCTTGAGCGGCAGCAGGATTCTGCTTCTGATCAGGTACATGAACACAATGATGATCAGCGCGGTTGTTATGATGATGGCTATGATGAGCCGGGAGAATATGGCCCGTGACAATATCTGCGCTACGGAAAGCGGTTTGCCCATGTACAGCGTGGTCAGGTATGTTCCTGACTTGTTGTAGAACGGGAAGTAGTATGACAGGTACCGCGTGCTGCCGATAAGGTTCGTAAGCGATGTGTCATGTCCCTGCTCGGCGCGCTTTATGACGGAGTCATCGGCAATAAGCGTACCGTTCATACCTTCAACGCTTGTAATGACGCGGGTGGCACCGTCAAATACGGTGACGTTCGCATTTGTATAGCGGCTTACGGTGACTACAAGCTGCTCGGTGGAAAGCTTTTTCTTGAGCACGACGGCTCCTACGGTGCGTCCGCCGATACGGATGGCGTCGGCGGTGACGGCATACAGGTGGGAGTCTGCCTTTTCGTAGTCAACGGTACGGTTGCCCTGCAGGGCCGCCATGACTATGTCGGCTTTGTCGTGAATCTTGACCTGCATATAGGCTGCGTCGGTTATAAGCGTGCCGTCCGTGTCGAACACGGCGGCGGTATCGGCGTCCAGATACTGCACGGCTTGGCCGCAGAAAATGTCGGCTGCCTGCCTGAGCGTAAAACCATCTCCGGTCATACGGGCGGAGCTGTCCTTGAGCCAGTCTGTGACCTGCGCCATGTGCTGCAGCGTCCGCTCCATTTCATCCGTGATGGTGCGTGACATGGAGACAGTCTCGCTTTTTATGTAGTCGTTGATTCGTGTATTGAGTTCCGACCGGATGATTACAATGATAACGGCAGAGTATACAACCAGCCCTGCTATAATGGCCGTATTGATAATACGGGCAACGGATTCGGCGCGCTTCTTTTTGGGTGCTGCAGTTTGTGCTGTTTCAGACCCGTTTGGGCGCTCGTCATCATATTCGTTTAATGTTCCGTTTGTAAGATCGTCTACTTGTGCGTCCATATGCCTCCGTTTTTATACACTCCTATTGTACCAGATAAATGTAAATCTGGCGAATATTTATTTACAATATCGGCAGAATTCTCTAAAAATAGGATAAAAGAAAGGACACTATGAGGGGAAATTAACGCTTAATAGGTGATTCTGAACCGGCGCTCGGCATCGTCTACAGGCAGTGAGGCGCGTGCGATGCCGTCGATTTGAATAAAGGTGCCCGCCGCCAGCTTTTCCGTCAGCTCGGCTATATCCTGCTCCGTTCCCTGTACTTCCATAAGAACGGAGCCGTCAGGTTCGTTACGTACCCAGCCGGTAAGGCCGAGCGGAACCGCAAGGTGATATGCTGTGTATCTGAATCCTACGCCCTGCACCTGTCCGGTGAAGCGCAGCTGCTGCCGTATTTTCTGCATGATATATATAAAAAAAGCTGCCTTATCAGGCAGCTTAAGTGGACGATGAGAGGATCGAACTCCCGACACCTTGGGTGTAAACCAAGTGCTCTCCCAGCTGAGCTAATCGTCCGTTAGTGATGTTTAGTACTATATAGCGTTTTTAATTTTTAGTCAACATGCCATACGCCATAAAATACAAATTTTATAAAAAAAATCCGGACAGCGGATGCTGTCCGGATTGTATACGCATGTACTTCGCTTACTCCATCGGATTTTCGATGCCGTTGCGGAACAGGAACAGATCCTGTACTTTCAGCGAGTAGGTGGAATTCAATTCCTTGATGCCGCCTATTTCACTTACTACGGGCACGCACAACGCATAGGTGGTGCTTTCGTAGTCAGGCGCAGAAATCTCAATGGTAAAATTGAAGCTTTTGTTTTCGCCTTCTTTGTCGGCATTGTACGGCTTGAGCCAGAATGTATATGTGCCTTTTGTAGTCTGGTATGTTTTTGCCGGGTTGTTCCAGGAAGCGTCCATCATGGTCACCAGCTTGCCGTCCTGCTTCAGCTCGACGGTAGCTCCGTACAGCGGCTCAAATGTGGTGCCGTCAAGCACGGTACCTGTGATCAGCGGGAAGTTGAATATAGGCGCTGTTATAGCGGTTTGTTTCTTTAATGCCGTAGCGTTATGATAGGGACGTTTTACGGTATTTACTATACGGATGGCCTCAAGGCTCAGAGCCTCCAGATCCGCCTGTACCTGATTTTCTGACAGTACCTGTGAGTTGTATGTTACACCGCGGCCTGAAACGACATATTTTGGAGGAACCCTGTTCAAAACATAACTGATGGCATCCATACGGCAGTTTTCGCAATCACAGGAAAACCACGGCGGATCAAGTTCCTTTACCTGATCAAAAAGGCGGTTGGTAATTTTGATTACTATCTCTTCCATCTGGTTGTGTACGTTCATCTGGAATCTCCCTTAAAAAATCTGTTCATATCTATTATACGCTGTTTCATAGTTCCGGGCAATCTGTTTTTTTGTTATTTTCAGTTTTTTTATTACCGCACGCTGCCTATAAAAGTATCCGCACCGGGTTTATATGTGTTATACTGAGTATATGAAACGTAATCCGGGCTTTTTTTTGTGCGCAGGTTTCTTACATACCGTACATGCGGCTGCGCTGTGCACGGTCTGCGTGCTGTGCGTTTCCTGCCGCGGAAACGGGGTCGGTACAGGGGATGCTGACGGCAGCGCCACATTGAGGACCGAAGTTATGGAGCGCAACGGCATGACCGGATGGTCTGACGCGCTGGAAGACGGCGTGCTGACTGCCCGCCGTGATACGGTTGAAAGCGTTGCTCCGCAGCTGCCGCTTTCGCCTGCGGTACTTGCGGCGGCTTCTGTTCATGGTATGGCTGCCGTATACCCTGAGCTGCCGGGATTCGGCAGTCTGGATGTGTCGGCACTGAACGAAGATCGCAGACGGACGGTTGACGGATTCTGCTCCGCGGTTGTTTCCGGTGATTCGTGTGACAGATATATGGCGCCGGGCAGTATATTTGCGCTGGTGCTGTTTTTGCATGATACGGCGGCGGCCGGACCATTTTTGTCCTATGTATACGGCAGGCCGTTTGTTACAGAGTCTATTGTGCAGGTGCCGGTGCGGTTCGTTTCCGAGCGGCGGCATACTGACGTACTGCTGTATCTGAGCAGGGCCGGCTCGTGGAAAATCTCGCAGATACAGCTGCAGCGGTGAGCAGCCGCTGAAACAGGAGGAATATGATATGGCGGGAGCCGTTTTGACAGGCATTGAGCGTGAACTGGTGCTGAAATATCTTATGGACGGAAATGTGCCGGTTACGATCATGCCTGCCGCGCAGGAACAGGATGGTACGCATGCTGATGGCGTACGTGCAGTCGGCGCGGTGTTTCCTGTTGCGGTTAAGCCTGAGCAGCTGAAGGTTCTGGACAGCGGCATTATCCTGCTGCAGAATCCTGCTCCGGCGGTGCGGACTTTTCTGGGCAGACCGGTTACGGTTGAATTCTTCTTTAACAAGCTCGGGCTGTGTTTTACCACAGAGCTGAAGCAGGTGTCGGCAGGGCTGGCGCTTGTGGTTCCTGCCATGATAAGCAGGATTACGGAGGTGCCCGACAGCCGTGCTAAGGGATTTTCGGCAACGGTGTTTTATTCCGGCGGCGAGCCTGCGGCCGGTTCCGTGTGCTGCATGCCTGCGCCCGGGTTTTCGGTGTTCGCCGAGCCGTCCTGGAACGATATTCCCCATGAGGTTGCTGCCACGGCAAAAGAGTATCTGGACTGCTTTATGCGTCAGAAACCGCAGGATAATCTGCCCGTGTTTTCAAATGCGCTGTATCTGGTGCCTGCATGCCGGTATTTAGCCCAGAACAGCGCCGGAGCAAAGCCGTCGGTTTTATGTGTAACGCATGAGTATATTGTTTTTGGCAGCGCAGGTGACGGAAGTTTTCTGCGCGAAGGCGTTGAATATGCGGTAAAGCTGTCTTTTCCGCTGCCCGATGCTCCGTGCACCATGTACCGTGAGGTGTACGGGTTCTGCTATGTACGGCGCAGGCTCTGCGTTGACGGAGTACCGCTGAGCTGTACGGTGTGCAGTTTTGCCGCCGTCAAAGAAGAGGACGTCCGTTTTATGCAGGAGCTTTCAAAATGGGCCATGTCGATAAAGCAGCAGGCTGCAATCAGCTGATTGCAGGTGTTGTACCTGATGAGACCGCTGCTGTGTGCAGCAAGGTTGTCACCTGCCGATGTGCAGACTCGTCACCTGCCGATATGCAGACTTGTCACCTGCCGATGTGCAGACTCGTCACCTGCCGATATGCAGACTTGTCACCTGCCGATATGCAGACTCGTCACATGCCGATATGCAGACTCGTCACCTGCCGATATGCAAAACTTGCGAAATGATCTTTTATTTTCTGTGTCATTATTTAGGTGCATATCACAAAGGTGAGTCACCTTTTCACCGCAGCTGACTCGGCTGCGGCTAGAGGTCGTCTGCGGCGTCTGTGTCAAACTCTTCGAAGTCGGTTTCTGATGTGGAGAATTCTTTTGTAGTGTCCTGTACCTTGCCGCCCAGGAAGATTGCCACAGGATGCAGGAACGATACGTTTTCGCAGATGATTTTGAGGATAACGGTGGTTGGAACCGCCAGCAGCATGCCGGTGAATCCCCAGATCCAGCTCCAGAATGACAGGCAGATAAGTATGATGAAAGGGGAAAGTCCCAGATTGGTTCCCATCAGTTTCGGCTCTATCAGATTTCCCATGAGTATGTTGGCGGAGACCATGACGAGTCCCACAATGACAAAGCTCTGCAGGTCAGGGTAGAACTGCAGCAGTGAGTACAGCGTGGTAAGTATGATAGATATGGCAGAACCGAAGTAGGGGATAAAGTTCAAGACGAATGAGATGGCGCCCCAGAGCACGGGATATTCCAGACCGATTATGGCAGTTCCGATGGTTACGTAGATGCCGGTGAGCAGTGAGATGATGAATTTGAGCGATATATATCTGGTTATCTGCAGAACAATGTTTTTGACTGCGTGGATAACTCTGCCTTTTACTTTGCCCTGAAATGCCGCTTCGACCTTTTCTCTGAACTGATGTATTTCTGCCATGAGGAATACGATGAGGAACACCACCAGAATGATGTTCTTTGAATAGCCCATGAGCGTGGCGGTTGATCTGAGTATGATGCGCTGTACGGTGCTGGTGCCGCCGAGCTGGATCAGAAAGTTGTCGACGGGACTGATTGAGTCGTTGAGCGGAATGTGCAGCCTTTTGGCAATGGCGGCATAGATCATGGCAAGCTGCTTGAAGTAGTCCGGAATACGCTTTACCAGTATGTTGAGCGTCTGAACCAGAAATGAGCCGATGTTGTAGATAAGAATCAGCGCCAGTATGACGATGATGGTTGACGCTACGTTCCACGGAATGCGGAGCTTGCGGTTCATCCTGCGTACAAGCGGCACGAGCGCGAACGTAAGCATGATGGAGAACAGCACCGGCAGGATTACCGGTGCTGTGATCTTAAGAACTGCAGCACCGGTAATCGCGCTCAGAAAAATGAGTAGATAAAATATTCCGCGGCTGTAGCTCTTTTGTTTCATCTTCCCTTATGCGCGGGGACCGATTTTGTCGAATCCGCAGAAGGGTACCAGTACCGGAGGAATCGTGATGGATCCGTCCGCGTTCTGGTAGTTTTCAAAAATTGCCAGCATAGCGCGGCCGACGGCGATTGCCGTACCGTTAAGCATGTGGACATATTTATTTTTACCGTCATCATCCTTGTACCGTACGTTCAGGCGGCGTGCCTGATAGTCCGTACAGTTTGATGTTGAGGTGACTTCGCCGTATTCTCCGTCGGGATGGCCTTCTGTTCTTCTGCCGGGCATCCATGCCTCCAGATCCCATTTGCGGTAGGCGGGAGCGCCGAGGTCGCCCGTGCAGGTGTCCACTACGCGGAACGGCAGGCCGAGTCCGGTGAATAGTTCTTCCTCAATAAGGCGAAGCTTTTCGTGGATGGCGTCGGATTCTTCCGGCACGCAGTAGACGAACATTTCGACTTTATCGAACTGGTGCACACGGTACAGGCCCTTGCTGAACTGTCCGGCGGCTCCGGCCTCGCGGCGGAAGCAGTGTGAAAGTCCGCAGTAGTACAGCGGAAGCTTTGACTTGTCAAGGATTTCGCCCTGATGATAGCCGCCCAGCGTGATTTCTGCAGTGGCTACAAGACAGGTGCCTTCTTCTTCAATTGCATAAACGTTCGACTCGTTGCCGCGCGGATTGAAGCCGATGCCTTTCAGCACTTCTTCTTTTGCAATATCGGGAGTGATGAAGGGGGTGAATCCATGCTTGCGCAGTACGTTGAGCGCGTACATGATGAGCGCCTGCTCAAGGAACACGGCCTCATTCTTAAGATAGTAGAATTTAGGACCGGACACTTTTGTACCGCGGTCAAAGTCTATAAGATCAAGCTCTTCGCCGAGCTGTACGTGGTCTTTGGGTTCAAATTCGAATTTGCGCGGTGTACCGACCTTTTTAACCTCAAGGTTCTCCGTATCGACTTTTCCTACGGGCGCCTGCGGGTTTGCCATGTTGGGAATCTTGCGCGCGGCTTCCTCAAGCTTGGTTTCGACTTCGGTCAGCTCTTTGTCGGCGGCGGCAATCTGCTCTTTAATTGATTTGCCTTCGGCAATGAGCTTCTGGCGGGCATCGTTGTCCAGCTTGCCTTTCATGGCGGCGGCATTTGTGTTGCGCTGCTGCTGGAGGTTCTGTTTTTTGGTTACCAGTGCGGTGCGCTTGTCGTACAGCTCCACCACAATGTCCGCGTCAGCTGTCATGTTTCTGTTTTTGATATTCTGCTTTACAGCTTCAAGGTTATCTTTGATATATTTGTAATCTAACATAGTGCGCCTATTTTATCTTTATGCAGGCTTTATTGCAAGGCATATACCGCATGAACGGTAACTGATATTTTAGATTTACCGGGGGTGATCGGCGTCTGTACGTCGCTTGCGGCTGACTTTGCCATGAGGTTTGCCGCGGGGAACTGCGGTGCGCGCAGCGAACCCGGATCTTCCGTTATGGTCTGTACTTTGCCCAGATCGGCGCCGCTTGTGAGTGCCAGCAGCTTTGCGGTATTTTCCGCGTCCTTGATGGCAAGAATGCGCGCCTGTTTTTCGCTGTTCTGCGTGTCGCTGATGCCGAATGTAATGGAATTGAGCTGGTTTGCGCCTGCGGTTATGGCCGCGTCTATGACTGAACCCAAGGTATCGATCTTTCGTATGACGGCGGTGATTTCGTTTGAGACATGGTAGTCGCCGATGATTTTTTTGCCGTTGTTCCAGCTTGTGTCCTGATACAGATTGTAGTTCGCGGTGGAAATGTCGTCCTGCGGTATGCCGGACGAAAGCAGCGCGGTCTGTACCTGCGTCATTTTTGCGGCGTTTTCTTCTGCCGCTGCGGATACGTTTTTATTGTATGTTTCCACCGAAAGCGTTACGGTCGCGCGGTCAGGGGTTACCCAGACGACTCCGGTACCCGAAACGGATACGGTTCTGTTTATTTTCTGCACCTGCTTTATCGTGCAGGACGTGGCGGTCAGCATAAATGCGGCGCATACGCATGCGGTACATGCAGAGTGTATGATCGTACGGTGTATTTTTTTCATGATAAACTCCTTGCCTTTGGATATTACTGTATGTTGATATAAAAACGTCTGAGGTATTTGCTTCGTTCGTTTGATTTTTGCCAGTACGGACTGGCAGGCCAGTCGCTGACTACTTTTTCGTAACTTTCTATGGCCTGCTTTATGTTGCGGACCGGTGATCTTTGCTCAAGTATCTGCCCGCGCAGGTACAGCGCGTAGTCTGTTTCGGTACCGTTTTCGAGCAGACTGTCGTTCACCTGCTGCAGCGCCTGCTCGTAGTTTTTGGCATTGAATGATTCATACGCAGCCTTCAGGCCGGCGGAGCGGGGGACTGCTTCGGCAGCTGCTGGTTGTGCGGCTGCAGGCGTCTCTTCAGCAGCGGAGACGGTGTTCCCTGCTGCGGGAAGCGAGGATACTGCAGGCACGCTTCCTGCTGCTGTACCCGTGCTTGTGCTTGTTCCTGTGCTTGCGGCTGCCGGCTGTGCAGACTCTGTTGCCACGGTGCGTGCGGCAGGACGGACGGTTACGGCAGGAGCGCTGTTTGCTGCCTGCCGGCCTGCTGCGGGTGCGGGACGGGCGGGAACTGCCTCCGCATAGGCCGGAGCGCGGATATGCGCTGCAGTTTCAGCGGTGCCGGCATCTTTTGCCGTGCCGTCAGCATTTGCAGCCGTGATCTGTACGGCAAGATAGTCATCGATATAGGTTCCGGTGAGCGGATCGTTTTTATAAAAATGAAGCAGCCCTGCGCCCTGTCTGAGCGGACGCAGAATGAACAGAGTTTCTTTCTGGCCGGGAAGATATTCCATGAGCGTACAGGTATCTTCCTGTGAGTCCGCCTGCTTTAGTTCGCCCAGATAGACCCAGCCGGAGCCGGGATAGCTGACGTCAAGATACTGGTTTTTCTGTACGGCTGCCGTACGTGAGGGCGGATATTTTGCAAGGATATTTTCCTCGGCGTCCGCCTGCGGTTCCTGCTGTTCGGCGGTTGCAGTGTCCGCGGCAGCGGACGTCTGTGAGGTAAGCTCCGCAATGTTCACTTTCTTTTCGGGTTTTTTCGGTGTTTGCGCAGGTTTCGCCGGTGCGGCCGTTCCTGCAGCGGTACCGGTCGTGCCGGCCTGCGCTGAAACGGCGGCAGGCTTTAGGTCCGGTTCCGCAGCGGTCTGCGCGGCAGCACGAGGCGCGTCAGAGGACGCAGCCTGCGGCTCTGATACGGCAGTCGCCGCAGGTACGGTCATATCCTGCTCCGCAATAAGTTCCGGCTCGGGCATGAGCTCTATGACTTCCGGCTCTTCAAACGGCAGGCTGTAGCCGTATGCAAGCTCTTCCTGCGTCAGATCGGTTACCTCCGGTTCTTCCGGCTCGGGCGGCTGGGGCAGATCGGTGAGCGCAGGTTCTTCCGGCACGGCAAGCACCGTGTCGGACTGTACGGGAGCGGACGGTTCGGCGATCAGGGCTGCAGTCTCGTCTGTGCCGGCAGCAGGCTGCTGGTCTGCCGCCTGAGCGGGAGCTTGAGAGACAGCAGTTTGCGTATCTGCTGCCTGCATTGCTGATGAATGTATGGCCGCCGTCTCTTGAGATGCGGCGTCAGCCGCCTGTTCCTGAACTTTTGTGTCTGCCGCGCTCTGCGTAGTGGCGCAGGAAACGGCTGCGATGAGTACGGTGAAAATTGCAGTGAGTTTAGCCAGTTTGTTCATGGAGCCGATCCTACGATATCCGTAATGAATGTATCGTTTGCCTTTTCAAGATCATCTATGGTTTTCTGGTCAGGTACCGTAAACCATTCGGTAACGGCGTCCTGCCGCCAGTTCTGGCGCGGAATCCGTGATTCTACATATCCCTGCGGCAGCACGGGGCCCTCGGGTATCATGAGCGGCTGGCTCAGTACCAGCGGCGCTTCCGGTGTCTTAGGCGCGGCGGCCTTAGGTTTTGATGAAAAGGAGAAAGTCTGTCCTAGAAAAAGAATCAGTGCGGACAGACAGAGAAACAGCAGCAGGCCGCCGATGATGACAGTGCCTTTTTTGTTTTCGGAAATAATTGTGGAGACCGTGTCTTTAAAATCGTCAAGAATCTGCATGTGTTTCTACCGCCGTTGTGTCCGGGGATTTTTCCCGTGCGTCCGGCTGCTTTTTAGCCTCTTTTGCGGCTACTTCCAGCACCGGATCCGTGATGGTACCGTCCGGATTGTGTATACGCTTTGGCGGTCTGGGCGGAACGTATACGCCCTCTTCCGGAGGTACATCTTCTTCTGTAAACGGAATCTCCGCTTCTTCCTGCGGCTCCTTGTTTACTTTTATATCCTGATCAAGCCGCAGCGCAATGACTTTGCTGATGCCTGATTCCTGCATGGTTACGCCGAGCATGGTGCTTGCGCCCATAACGGTCTTTTTGTTATGGGTGATGACGATATACTGGCTCACGTTTGCGAACGCGCGCAGCGAAGTGACGAAGCTGGCTACGTTCTTGTCATCAAGCGCGGCGTCGATTTCATCGAGCAGACAGAAAGGAGACGGACGTACCTGATACGTTGCGAACAGCAGCGCCACGGCGGTCATCGTTTTTTCGCCGCCGGAAAGCAGCGCGATATTTTCCAGCTTTTTCCCCGGCGGCTGGGCATAGATATCGATACCTGTGGTGAGCACGTTCTGGGGGTCCTCAAGCCGCAGCTCGCCGCGGCCGCCGTTGAACAGCCTGCGGAACATGTTATGGAAATTCTTCTTGATTTTATTGTAGGTGTCAAGGAACATTTCCGTTGATTTTGATTTGATTTCTTCTGCGACCCGCTGCAGGTTCTCAAGACTTTTCAGCGTGTCGTCGTAGTTGCTCTGCTGCCGTTCGTAGCGGTCTTTTACTTCTACGAATTCTTCGGGCGCCATAAGGTTCACCTGACCAAGCGCCTGCAGCCGCTCTTTTGCAGCCGCAAGTTTTTCCCTGAGCTCAGCCGCCGGCGTGGTGATGGTGTACATCCGCTCTTCGAATTCCATGAGGTCCCGTGAATGGGTGTCAATGAAGTTCTGCTTTATATTACGGATCTCTGTGTCCAGCGACGCAAGGCTTACGGTCAGCTGCTCGTATTTTGTCTGATATTTGTTCTGCTCTTCCTGCTTTTTACGCAGGGCATCCTGTTTACCAGAAACGTTGTTGTTACATTCGGCGATCTGGTTGTCAAGCGCGGTGAGCTGCTCGGCAAGCGTACGGCCGCGGATTTCGATTTCGGCCAGCTCTTCCTGCACGCCCTGAATCTGCTCGTTGATGTCTTCCGCGCGCTTTGTCTCGGTATACAGCTCGTCTTCAGTGGAGCGCAGGGTGTTTTCCTCTGACGCAAGGCTTCTGCGCAGTGTTTCGGCCTGCTGTTTTGCCGCGGCGATCTGACCCTGCATCTGCGCTTCGTTTATTTTGAGTTTGTTAAGCGTTTCTTTGTATTCTTCGATCTTTTCGATCAGGGACGTGTTCGTGGCGTTCAGATCTGAAATCTGCTGCTGCTTTTTCTGTATGTCGTCTTCGATCTGCTGGATCTGAGCGTCTATGGTACGTTTTTTGGTTATGATACCTTCCGGCGACAGAAAATCCTCCAGAAACTGCGGAGAGAACTTCATGTAGTTGCCGACGGCCTGCTCCAGCTGCAGAACCAATGATTCCGCTTCACCGAATGCCTCCGCGGCTTCCTTTACAAGGCTGAGACTGTCCTGTCCGGTATGGGAACCGGCTGCCGTGTAGTCTGAAAAGACGTTTTTGCGGCCCTGGGTAAAGACCTTGAGCTTGCCGAGAATTGTTTCCAGCTGCTCTTTTGCCTGCGTTGTGCTTGAGACTGATATGCCGCTTTCCTTTAGCCGGGCATCCAGCTCTTTGACGATATCTTCGGTGATGGCACCGAGCTGGGTGCGCAGTCCTGCGATGTTTGACTCAAGCTCCGCTATGCGCGCCTTGTACTCTTCGGCGGTCCGGTCGTTGTCTTCGATCTGAGAACCTGCGGTGACAATATTCTGCTGGAACGTGGAGATGTTCTTTGCTATGTCGCCGAGCTGCTTTGTTTTTTCATGCAGCGACGCTTCCTGCTCGTCAATCTCTTCGGTCAGGTTGTCTATACGATCCTGCACCGCCTTTTTGTGCGCCTCGAGCTGGCCGATTTTTTCTTTTATTTCCTGCGCGCGTGTGTTGAACTGCTTGGCAAGGTCCAGCTTACCGCTTTTTTCTTTTTGTATGCCGATAAGCTCTGACTGCTTTTCATACACTTCTTCCTGCATGGCTTTTACTTTATCCATGTTTTCTGAAAGCGTATTGTTGATCTGCTCTATCTCTCTGCGAACTGCGTCACGGTCCTGCTCAGCTTCCTTGAGTTTTGCCTCACGGTGCGTTTTGTCTTCGATAAAGCCTTTTAGACGCAGCAGCTGGATATCCAGCTCGTTGTTGAAGATCTCTTCTTTTGCCGCCCGGTGTTTGAGCGCTTTTTCTGACTGGATTTTCAGCGTGTCATAGGAATGTTTGATCTCCGCAAGCGAGACTTCGATCTGCTGCAGGTTCTGCTTGGTCTTTTCAAGCTCACGCTCGGCTTCAGCACATTCTGCCTTGCTGCGGCTTATACCCGCTGCTTCCTCGAACAAGTAGCGGCGGTCCTCCGGCTTTTTGGAAAGAATCTGGTCGATTTTTCCCTGCTCCATGACGGAATACGCCGCTTTGCCTACACCGGTGTCCATGAACAGCTTACGGATTTCGGAAGGTCCTACCTGCCTGTTGTTGATGCTGTATTCGTTTTCGCCGGAGCGGTAGATTCTGCGCCGTATGGCTATTTCGGGAGATTCCAGCGGCAGCAGGCCGTTTTCATTCATGATGGTCAGGGTGACTTCAGCTATGTTGAGGGGAGGGCGTTTTTCCGTACCGTTAAAGATAACGTCCTCCATTTTTTCGGCACGAAGCGCCTTTGACTTGTTCTCTGCAAGCACCCATTTTATGGCATCAACGACATTACTTTTGCCGCAGCCGTTGGGGCCGAGCAGCGCTGTAATACCGTCTGCGAAATCTATATGAGTACGGTCTGCGAATGATTTAAAACCGAATATATCAAGACTTTTTAAAAACACAAAAACCTCATTTCTTTAAGGAAACTTTGAAAAACTGAAGTTTTTCGAGGTTCCCTCAACGTACAGTATATCATGTATAGTGCTTATGCTCAATTATTTACGTGCCGCCCGCAAGGAAATCAATTTTTGTGCCCGGCAGCCTCTTCCGCCGTGGTCTGCCCCGCAAAACGGCTTCCGCGCTTCGCTTGTGCAGATGTTTTGCGTTGCAACCCCCCGGCTCCGCGGCTGCCGGGCACAGATTCAGTTTCCAATTTCTGCTTAGAAATACGCAATTGATTTCCATGTGCCGCACGCGGATTCTGATCGGGATCCGCCTGCGGCTCAACGACCTTGCCGCCGTACAACTGCTTGGGGTACACGGTCAGGCCGAGCTTCTTTTCAAGGGCGGCATAGGCCCTCATTTCGTACGCATCGCCGATGACCACGTTTATGCCCTTGGCGCCTGCACGGGCGGTACGTCCTGCCCTGTGCACAAAAAAATCTTGATCGGACGGCAGATCCATCTGGATAATGTGGGTTATGCCCGTAATATCAAGGCCCCTGGAAGCCAGATCACTGGTAATCAGGATAGGGCAGCCGCCGCTTCTGAATTTGTTGATGGCAGCCTTCCGGTCGTTTTTATCCGCCTTTGCATATAAGGCCGTGCAGTTGATTTTTTTATAGATGAGCTTTTCATATATGTTTATGACCTGATCTGGTCTGGAGGTGAAAACGACGGCTTTCTGCGGCTGCACTGCGGAAAGAAACTGGCGCAGCGTGTTGATTTTGTCACGGGTTTCTGCATACAGTGCCCAGTGTTCTATGCGCAGGCGCAGTACGTCTTCCTGCGGCAGATAGACGGTTTGTATTTCCTGCGGCGTGCATTTCTGCACGGTCTGTACAGCCGTCTTGGTGACTGTGGCCGAGCAGCCGATTATCTGGCAGTTTTTAGGAACGGCTGTCAGTATGTCTGTGGTAGCCTGTTTGATTTCTTTTGAGACCAGACGGTCCATTTCATCAAGTACCACGGCAAGCATGCCGTCTGTCTTGAGTTTTTTCAGATGTATGAGTTCCAGTATGCGTGCGGGATTTCCGATGACGGCAAAGGGACGTTCCTTCAGGGCGTCAGTCTGCCGTTTGATGGGTGAGCCGCCGATGCACAGCACGACTTTCTGCTCGGTCAGCGTCTGTACCACGGTTTTTATCTGGGACGCAAGCTCATAGGTAGGCGACAGTATAAGCAGCTGCACTTTTTTTGCTGGATTCTCTGCGGCCGCACACTTTTGGATCAGCGGCAGCAGGTATGCGAGCGTTTTGCCTGTTCCTGTCTCTGACTGGAACAGGACTGAAGTTCCCTGTGCTATGACAGGTATTACCTGCTTTTGTACTGCGGTGGGAATCTGTATCTGCTGCAGCGCCAGTTTTTGTATGAGCGGTTCCTGAATAGTAAGCGCGGTAAAATCTTGCATGTCATCCATATTCTTGAACTATAGCATAAAAGTCGGGCCTTGTGCTATAATTTACATACAATGAAAATTGGTATTGATACCTTTGGATGTGAGCATGCCCGCTCAGGTCTGGGGGCATATTTGAAGTCTCTGGTTGACCATCTGCCTGCTTCCGATACGGTGGAGTATGAGCTGTTCGGATCTGATATAGACAGATATACATATACTAACGAAAATGATATTCAGTTTTACGGCCTGTCATCTGTGAGCGAGCGTTTCTGGCAGCAGCGGCTGTGGCATCTGTGCTCCGCGAACCGGCTGTCAGCCCGCCGTGCTTATGACGTGGTGCTGTATCCTGCGGCGGTACACATGCTGCCGTGGAGTTTTTCAAAGCCCGGTGTTGCGATCGTCAATGATATAGTTTCTTTGATTATAAAAAATAGTTCTCCGTTTGCCGCGCTTACGGTAACCCACGGGCTGAGACGTGCATCGCGGATAATCGCCGCAAGTAATTTTATAAAAGAAGATCTGGTGAATCTTGGAATTGCTCCTGATAAGATTAACGTTGTATATAACGGAATTGATCACAGCCAGTTTTATCAGCATCCGCTGCTGGATAATGATACGGTGACCATTAAGCCGTTTGCTATAAAGCGGCCGTATCTTATCTATGCTTCCAGAATGAACAGCGCGTCGAAAAAACATGTGGAGCTGATCAGAGCTTTTACGCTGTTTAAGGAAAAAACGCATATGCCTCACCGGCTTGTTCTGGCCGGCGGTGACGGTTCTTTTGCGCGTGAAATAGAGAAGGCCGTCTGCGCGTCTTCTGCCGTGTCCGATATTTTTATGACCGGCTATTTTCCGGCGGAAAGTTTTCCGGAGCTGTATTCCGGCGCTGAGGCATGTATATTCCCGTCGGTGAGCGAAGGGGTGGGGCTGCCGGTTATTGAGGCCATGGCAACCGGAATTCCCGTGGCATGCTCACGCTCAGGCGCGCTGCCGGAGATTGCCGGTGATAGCGCGGTTTTCTTTGATTCTGATAATATAGAGGAAATTGCCGGTGCCATAGAGCGTATCGTGACTGATACCGGGCTGCGGGATCGTCTGGTTGAAAGCGGGCTGGCATGGACTAAACAGTTCCAATGGAATGCCGCTGCCCAGCAGACGCTTGACGTTCTTAAGATGGCGGCTGCTGACCGCTGGTAAAACAAAACGGCCCGGAGCTGGTATCGTGCGCTCCGGGCCGTTTTGTTTTAGGGCTTACGAGTCCGTATACTGCCGATAACGGCGGTTTATGCTGTCTTTTGGATTTCCAGCAGCGCCGGAATGTCGGCGATTTTCTGGTTTTCCACAATATCCTTTGATATGGTCAGCTTTTTCTTGCCTTCGATGCTCGGTATTTCGAACATAAAGTCCATGAGGATTTTTTCCACGATGGCACGAAGACCGCGTGCACCTGTTTTTTGCTGAATAGCAATGTTTGCAATCTCTTCGATCGCTTCGTCGGTGAAGGTAAGCTCCACATCATCGATCTCAAAGGATGCCTGAAACTGCTTGGTGATGGCGTTCTTCGGCTCGCGCAGAATGCGTACCAGATCATCTTTATTCAATTCCTTAAGTGCGACGGTGATGGGCATACGGCCGATAAGCTCCGGTATAATACCGAATTTTACCAGATCATCGGGTGTCACCTGATTCAGCAGGTCCATGCGCTGCTCTTCTGACATCATGTTGACGTTTGAGCCGAATCCCATGGTGTGCTCGGCGGTGCGCTGCTCGATGATTTTGTCAAGGCCTACGAATGCGCCGCCAAGAATGAACAGAATGTTCGTGGTGTCAATCTGGATCATCTCCTGATTGGGATGCTTTCTGCCGCCCTGCGGAGGTACGCTTGCAACGGTTCCCTCAATGATTTTGAGAAGTGCCTGCTGTACGCCTTCACCTGAAACATCTCTGGTTATAGAAGTGTTTTCGCTCTTACGCGAGATTTTATCGATTTCATCAATAAAGATAATGCCGCGCTCTGCAGCCGCTACGTTTCCGTCGGCATTGTTGATAAGCTTCAGCAGTACGTTCTCTACATCCTCACCTACATAGCCGGCTTCTGTCAGCGTAGTGGCATCGGCGATTGCAAAGGGGACTTTGAGCTTCTGGGCAAGTGTTTTTGCCAGAAGCGTTTTGCCGCTGCCGGTGGGGCCGATAAGCAGAATGTTTGATTTTTCGATCTTTACATCAGTATTGTTTTTGGCCTTTTTCTGAACGGACATGCGCTTGTAGTGGTTGTAGACTGCAACGGACAGTACTTTCTTTGCCTGGTCCTGTCCGACGACATACTGGTCAAGATAGGCTTTGAAGTCTTTGGGCGAAGGTACGTCACTCATTTCAATCGGTGTCAGCGCTGTTTCTTCCTGCTCCAGAATACTCTGGCAGATTGCCACACACTGATTACAGATAAAGATACCGCCCGACGGAGCCGCTACAAGATGACGCGATTCATCTGCCGGCTTGCCGCAGAATGAGCAGTACTGTGCTGAGCTCCCTAATCTTCTCATTTATCTTTTCTCCCCGGCATTACATGGTCAACAATACCGTATTCCAATGCTTCCTGCGCAGACATGAAGAAATCGCGCTCCATATCGGCGGCGATTTTTTCTACAGGATGTTTTGTGTGCTGCGCAAAATAATCGATCGTGAGTTTTTTAAGGCGGATAATTTCTTTTGCCTGAATGGCGATATCGCTTTCCTGTCCCTGTACGCCGCCCCACGGTTGATGAATCATGACACGAGAAGAGGGCAGCGCATAACGTTTGCCTGCAGCGCCGCCTGCCAGAAGAATTGCGCCCATGCTGGCAGCCTGTCCGAGACAGATGGTCTGGATCTGGCATTTCACATACTGCATGGTGTCATAGATTGCCAGACCGGCGGTTACAGAGCCGCCGGGGCTGTTGATGTAAATACTGATATCTTTTTCAGGATTTTCAGATTCAAGAAAGAGAATTTGAGCAACAACAAGGTCGGCCGTTACATCAGTAATTTCACCGTCGATGAAGATGATTCTGTCTTTTAAAAGACGGGAAAAAATGTCATAGGAACGTTCCCCGTTGCCGCTGCGTTCTACTACATATGGCACAAGCGTGTTCATCTGTTCGTTCATAAAACTTCCTTTAACTCGTTAATTCTTGAGATCCTGCAGATATCAGTATAGTGTACGTTTTACTGTACGTCCGCAGAATTTTTGAACAAATCTGCAAAAGCAACTTTATCGCCTTTGGTTACTTTTACCTCGGCATAAAGCTGCTGATACAGTTTCTGCTCTTTAGCATCATCTATAAGATACTCTTTTGCACGGGGATCCGCATAGTGTTTTTTTACATCTTCTACGGACATTCCGCCTTCATCTGCGATTCTGGTGTACTCAGCCTCGATTTCTTCGGGGGTAACGGAAATGTTACGCTCACGGAGCAGGCTTTCGACGATGATGCGGCTCTTGAGCATTTTTTCTGCGGTTGCAGTCCATTCTTTGAGCATTGCATCTTTTGTCTGACCGGATGCGGTTATCATCTTTTCAAGCTGCTCGGGAGTGGTCTGGAACTGTTTTGCCATCATTTCCCAGCGGCTTTCCAGCTCTGCCTTAAGCATGGATGCAGGAATGTCGAACGGATTGCGCTCTGTCAGCTGTGTGAGCAGATCGTTGCTCTTGAGCTCATTGATGCGGCGGTTCTTTGCAGTCTCCATGTTCTTCATGATGTCTTTTTTGAGATCATCAAGCGTCTTGTATTTTTCGCTGACATCCTGTGCCAGATCATCATCGATTTTCGGCAGGTTGCGGATCTTGATGGCTGTCATGGTTACAGTCAGTTTCTTTGTTGTGCCTGCAAAATCTTTGTTCTCATCGTTCTTGGCATATTTTTTGGTGATTTCTTTTGTCTCACCTTTTTTCATGCCGATAACATCGTCGTCAATTTTGTAGATGTTCTGACCCTGACCAATGGTGAATGTAAAGTCCTGACGCTTGGTGTCGGCAATTTCTTTGCCGTCAGCATCCAGCTCTGCAAAAGTAACGGTGACAATGTTGTCTTTTTCAGCAGCTTCATCATCTTTTTTGTCGATGACAACTGCATTGCGCTCCTGAATAGCCTTAAGCTCTTCGTCAAGCTCTTTGTCACCGATGGTAACCTGCGGTTCTTTAATGGTGATGCCTTTGAAATCACCGACTGTTACTTTGGGGAATACATCGTAGGTAACGGTGTAGGTCAGATCTTTTGAAGTGTCGAGCTCAGGCAGTTTTTCCAGTGAGGGCTGTGCGTAGGGCAGCGGCCTGTTCTCTGTTTCCTTCTGAAAGATTTCATTCAATGATTTGTCAATCAGATCTGATGTTACATCAGCTTTTAATGCAGCGCCGTATTTGCGCTCAAGCACTGCTACCGGTACATGTCCCTTTCTGAAGCCGGGCATCTGAACGTTTTTAGCATATTTATTTATAATCTGAGTGTAGTTTTCCGCTACATCTGCCTTACCGATGGTTACGGTCAGTTTAACCGCTGACTTTTCAAGCTTTGTAAACTCTTTTGTGATATTCACGTTGCTATCCCCTTAAAAATGAAATAATAAACCGGAATACACCGCACCTGCAGCTGCCGGAATATTGTACTAATTTGTAAAAAAAAAAACGATTAAGATTGCTCTTAATCGTTTTTTTTCATAAGAGCGGGAAACGGGAGTTGGACCCGCGACATCCACCTTGGCAAGGTGGCGCTCTACCACTGAGCTATTCCCGCAAAGTATTTGTTACGTGCTTTGCGTAATCATTTTGTATAGAGCGGGAAACGGGAGTTGGACCCGCGACATCCACCTTGGCAAGGTGGCGCTCTACCACTGAGCTATTCCCGCAGAAAAAATCGCATATATGCAACGCATGTATATGCGAGAGGAGGGACTTGAACCCTCACGCCTAAGGCACTAGATCCTAAGTCTAGCGTGTCTGCCATTTCACCACTCTCGCGTTCAGCTCAAGTGCGCTTTTTACAAAGGCCGACACAAAAGCGTTTGTACTTGAGCGACCGGAGGATCGAACTCCGGACCCACAGATTAAGAGTCTGTTGCTCTACCAGCTGAGCTAGTCGCCCGAAAACTACATTTGTTAGCTACAATAAAACCTCTATGCGTCCGACACGTCTCGAACGTGCAACCTACGGATTCGAAGTCCGTTGCTCTATCCAGTTGAGCTACGGACGCATTATCCGCTGTGCTAGATTGCATCAGAGGTAGGGTGTCTGGTGGGGATCGAACCCACGACAACCAGATCCACAATCTGGCGCTCTACCGCTGAACTACAGGCACCAAGTAACTGACGTTTGTGACTATACCATAATCACTCAGAATTAGTCAAGCGGTCTGTAGATATTTTTTAAAAAAAAATTCTAAATATTTTTGGGGAACCTCGAAAAACTTCAGACATCGAAGATGTCCTTTTTTACCTGGATAATCGTTCTGGCACCCGTTGCTATATTATAGTTGAAAGTTCTGTCTGGCTGCTGCCGGAGTCTGTGTTACTGCCGTGATTTTTAAGAAACCGTTTTTTGTAAAAAAATAACGCTTAACATCAAAGAAAAATCTTCCGAAATTGGAAATGAGATACTCAAAGGAATAAGGAGATACCTAGGGGTTATTATGGCAGAGGCTAAAAAGATTGCGGTCATGAATATTCTGGAAAAAGAAAACGGAGTTTTAGATCAGGTGCTTGCGGAACAGGCAAAAATCCGTATAGCCGTTACCAAAAAAGATTGGGTTGGTTTACAGACTTCTACTGATAAAATCCAGAAGCTCACGGATGAGTTTGTAGATTTGGAAAACAAAAAAGAACTTACTATTGCAGATACTGCTTTTGCGCAGACTCCGGAAACCGCCGAGGCTACCGGACAGGTGCGTTCCAAGCTTATAAAATCAAAGGTTGAGAATAAAGCGCTCGGTGATTATATCCGGATCACGAAAGGGTTCCTTCAGGGAGTACTTGATAATGTGGTGCCGCAGCGCCGGAATACGCTGTATTCCAGAAAAGGTACGCTGGTTACTCCCCGGCCTGAAAGTGTCGTTATTGATCAGTTGTTTTAGGAGGAAGCCATGGCATCTACTTTTGCAGGAATAGAAATGGGAAAGCGGAGTCTGATGGCTCATTCCCAAGCGGTCAATACGGCCGGTCATAATATTTCGAATGCGGATACAGAAGGGTATTCACGCCAGCGTGTACAGATGAACGCCTTCCAGCCGCTGTATCGGCCGGATCTTACGAGACCTGAGACTCCCGGGCAGATCGGTCAGGGTATGTCCATAGAAAGTATTAACCGTGTCAGAGATGAAATGCTTGACCAGCGCATCACCGCACAGTCACATGAAGAGTCATACTGGGCTACAAGAGATAAATACTATTCAATGATTGAGCAGGTGTATAATGAGCCTGATGATGTTTCTGTCCGGAGTACTATGGATAAATTCTGGGAAGCATGGCAGGAATTGTCCAATCATCCTGAAAGTCAGGCGGCACGGCAGGCTGTGGTGACCCGTGGCGAAACGCTGACGGATTCTATCCAGCAGCGCTGGAAGTCGCTTTCCGGCATAGGTACGCTGCTCAACAGCGATATTGAGGCTACGGTACGTCAGGTGAACAATTATACCAGACAGATTGCCGACTTGAACGCTGAGATCGTCCGCTCACGTGCTATGGGCGACAATCCGAATGATCTGCTTGACCGCCGTGACCTTCTGGTGGAAAAGCTTTCAGGGCTTGTAAACGTAACGTCAGATCAGCGTGACAGCGATGAATTCATGGTTCACATGAACGGTCAGGTGCTGGTACAGGGTAATGTGGCCCGGGGTTTTGACGTTCAGTCTGTTACTGATAACAGCGGGTATTCCAAGCTTGTTTGGAAAGATACCGGTAATGATGCTGTGGTGACGGGCGGTTCTCTCGGCGCATTGGTTGAACTGCGTGATGTTGATATCCGCAATGAAATCCAGTCCTTGGACACTATGACGCTGAATTTCAGCGATCTGGTCAATGATGTACACCGTAATGCCGTTGCGGCGAACGGTTCGACCGGACTTGATTTCTTTGTAGAGCAGCCGTTTGTTACTAATGCAGTGGGAAACTATGACCGTGACGGCGACGGTACGATGGATCATTCATATGTGTTCCGTTTTACCGGTACGAATGAGCTGTCCGCTCAGGATCAGATTGGTCTTGAGGGCGTGATGACGCTTGCAGGAAAATCAGGCAATATTACAGTTCCGTACCATCCCACCGACACTGTGGAGGATGTTGTGAACCGCATCAATGACAGCGACGGTGAGATAAAGGCGTATCTTGACCGGAATAATAATCTGGTTCTTAAGGCGACGCCTGCCGCATCGATGGAAAACCCTGATTTTGTTATCAGGCACGTCGAGGACTCCGGATTCTTCCTTACCGGTTATGCAGGCGTTCTGCGTGCGTCCGGCGAGGAGGGAGCCTATGATTTTGCCCGTCCTGATGCCGTACAGCAGCTTGCCGGCGCGCAGTTTGCTGTTACGCCGGTGGTGAATCCGTCTGCATACATTGAAGTTAATTCGGTTATACGTAACGACGTAATGAGCGTAGCTGCCGCCGCGCCTGATGCGCGTGGTGACGGTCCGATCGGCAGCGGTGACGCAGCCGTAGAAATCGCAGCGATCCGTAATACGCCGATGATGATCGGACGTGAGCGTACGCTTGATGACTACTTTGCGGATACGGTGACCAACGTCGGTCTTAAGGGAGAGCAGGCTGCAGTGAACCTGGCAAGTCAGACTACAATAATGAATGACCTGCGGACGCTGCGCGATTCTATCAGCGGAGTTAATATCGATGAGGAGCTTGCCGATATTATGAAATTCCAGCATGGATATAACGCAGCCGCAAGATTTGTGAGCGTTATGGATTCTTTACTTGATACTGTTATCAATAGACTTGGAGTATAAATATGACTGGTAGAGTAAGTACGAATATGACCGCCGGCGGCGTGCAGCTGAATCTGCGCCGTCAGGAAGCGAAAGTAAATAAAGCAAATAATCAGATCGGCAGCCAGAACCGCATTCAGGAGCTGCGCGATGATCCGATTGCTGCCGGACATTTGGTACGGTATCAGTCATACGTAGACCGTATCACTACGTTTGAGAATAATGCTAAAAAGCTCAGTGATGAATTTGCTGTTCGGGAAGGATACATGAATAGTACCCTTGATATGATGCAGCGTATCCGTGAGCTTGCGGTGACCGGCGCAAACGGCCTGTACCAGAAAGATGATCTGCGTAATATGGCGGCGGAAGTTGACCAGCTGCTGCAGCAGATGGTACAGAATGCCAACGCCACCGGTCCTGACGGTAATTCTGTTTTTGCCGGAACGAACGTAAAATCAACGGCATTTGATATTGAGATGGGAAATGTCGAAGGCTCCGTTGAGCCGATGATTGCGAGCGTCAGATATAACGGAAACGTCGAGACTAACCGGGTTGAAGTTGACGAGCATAAGTACATGGTGAACGACAATGTGGGCAACCGTACGTTCTGGGCTGAAAAACAGCAGCTGTTTGGCGGCAGGGACGCCAGCTCATGGCAGGCTGCGGAGGACAGCGTGATTTCAGTGGACGGCCAGAAGATAAAAATCCAGGCCGGTGACAATGTGTATGCGCTTGCTGCAAAAATCAATGACAGTGATGCCGCAGTTAAAGCTTCGGTTGATCCTGTTACGCGCGGTCTGAACCTTATGACGACCGATACACGTCAGCTGTGGCTTGAGGATGTGAGCGGTAGTGCACTGAATGATCTTGGTATTATTAAAGACGCAAGCCAGCGGCCTCCTTATAATCTTGGCGACAGCACCAGACTTTCCGGCGGTTCTATGTTCGACACGGTCATTGCGTTGCGCAATGCGATGATTGCCGGTGATACCGAGTCTATCGGCGGCCGTATGATCGGTGCACTTGACAGCGGTATCAATAATCTGGTAACGAGGCTTGCCCGTTCCGGCGCTGAATATGAGCGTGCCCAGCAGAATATGGTCAGGAACTCGGCGGTTGCGCTTGCAACCAATCAGATGATTTCCCGCGAGGGTGATCTGGACTTTACTAAGGCTGTAACCGATATGAAGATGCTTGAGTATGTGTACCAGTCAACATTGAGCACGGCGGGAAAGATGTATCAGAATTCTTTGCTTAATTATATGCGGTAGCATGGGGTAGGGCATGAATGTACAGACAAAAGCACTGGGAGTCGTAGAGGTTCCTGAGGATCATATATTTAAGATTCCCGAAGGACTGTTTGGGTTTGAGTCATACAAAGATTTTGCGCTCTTTGATTCCGAGTATGAGCCGCTGCTGTGGCTGCAGTCCATTGATGAACCGTCCCTTGCATTCCTGGTGATTGACCCGTTTTTGATCTGCAGCACATATGAGCTTGATGTGGATGACAAGGTTCTTGCCTCTATAGGCGTCACCTCGCCTGCTGATGTGCATGTTATGACTATTGTAACTGTACCAAGTGACGGCAGTCCGGTTACAACGGACCTGCAGGGACCGCTGGTTATAAATAAAAAGAACAGGACCTGTATACAGACGATCCTTTCCGACAGCCGATGGACAACAAAATATGATATTCTGGCTGCCCTGAAAAGGGAGGAAGGCTCATGCTGATTTTAGCCCGGAGAACTGACGAAAAAATCAGGATAGGCGAGGATATCGTAATTACAATAATAGAAATTCACGGCGATCAGGTAAAAATCGGTGTTAAAGCTCCTAAAACAGTAAAAGTGTTCAGACAGGAAGTGTTCGAGGAAATCCAGAAGGAAAATAAGGCTGCTGCGGCCGGAACTGAAATGCTGGATACACTTTCGCGTCTGCTCAAAAATAAGCGGTAAATACAGCGCACTGCGTGCGCATACGCAGTGTGCGGCGCACCGCGCTTATCCGCGCGCGGCAAGCGCTTCTTCTGCTTCACTTGCCCTCAGGTATACAGGTCCGTCAAAATCTTTAAGAGGCGGCTCATTTCGAGCGATCATTTGCTCCGCTATGTCAAACAGAGAGTCTGTGGTTACCGGCTGGAACGGTATAGTGATAAACGTTTTGCCGGTACCTTCCATTCTGCGTATAAATACTTCGGCGTCCATTCCGCATACAAAAACCGTCTCCGGCAGCTGCTTGGCAAGCTGGTCGGGCGCATATTCTCCGTCCGGTATGATCTGCGTACCGTGCTCGTATGCTGCGGCAAAAAAATGGTCTTTTTTTGCGTCCATTACGGACAGCAGTGTATAGGGCAGACTGCTGAACGGATGCTGATAGGTGAGCAGCGTTGAAACGCCGTACAGTGGAACTCCGTATGCCATGTTAATGGCCTTTAAGGCGGAGAATCCGAGCCTCAGTCCTGTGAATGAGCCGGGACCGTTGCAGAGCACGGCATAGTCCAGTTCGGAAACAGTGATGCCTGCCCGCTGCAGTACAGAATCCACTGCAGGCAGTAATGATTCCGACTGCTTCATTCCTATGTCTAAAATAACAGTAACTGTTTTATCATCATTTTTTGCGGCTATAAAAATCTTTGTAACCGCAGAATCAATTGCCAGTGATTTCAATTTAAAACTTCCTCGCTGTAGGGCCAGTTCTGTATCGTGATGGTACGCGTGCCGTCATCTCCGGCTTCAAGCAGTATTGTTATTGTTCTGGCAGGAAGTTCGGACATCACTTTTTCGCTCCACTCTATGATGCACACTCCGTCCCCGTACAGCATGTCTTCTACACCAAGATTGATAAAGTCTTCGGAACCGTCAAGCCGGTATACATCCATATGATACAACGGCATGCTGCCTTCGTATTCAGAAATGAGACAAAATGTAGGACTTGTAATGGTATCTTTTACGCCGAGAGCTTGAGCAATTCCTTTTGTTATGGTTGTTTTTCCTGCCGCAAGGGTGCCCTGCATAGCCAGTACATCGCCTTTTTTCAGACAGGAACCTATTTTCATGCCCAGTGCAATGGTTTCATCGGCTGAATGTGTATGAAGCGTAATCAGGGTAGTTTTCCTTCTGTATCCATGGTGGAAATATACTCAATGAGGGCTTTCTTTATGGGAACTACAGGATACTCGTCAGACTTAAAAGGATCCAAATAGAGATGCTTATCACCAAGCGGACCGGTCTCGATTGTAAAGCTAATAGGAATCTCCATATCCAGCGTTGGAATTTCTATAATAGCCTTTGCCATGTATGTCCTGCGGTAATAGATTGCGACATCTTCTCGTTGTATTTCTGTTAATTCCCGTACTCTCATGGTGTACTTAAACTTACCTCAATAAAGCATTACAGTCAAGTTGTCATTGCGCTGTATCAGCCGATTATATGTGGCGCTCCGGAAATCTGTACTGATCCGTGCGCCATGTATATGTCCTTACCCTTCTTTCTGTGTACGTCAGAAAACACTCAGACTGCATATTCATAGACTCGTGCTAGAATACGGTTCTGGGCATCCTGCGAAATCTTGATGAACTTTATATGCAGATTGAACTCGTTTGCATATGGGTTTCTGTTTGTTTTTACGATAAGCCCTATGGCATGTTCTACCTGCTCGTCAGTCACCTGAAATTCAAGCCAGATATGCTGGTCTTTTTTTATTGGCAGCTTTGAGACGAGCTTGCATCCGCCGCCTGATATATCTATCATCATGCCGGGGTATCGGTGTTCCAGCGGCTCGTACTGGATGTTTTCACCGGTTTCAGTTTTCTGTGCGGTTATTTTTACTGCAGAAAAGACTATCTTCTGGTTGATAGTATACCGCTTTGCATGGCGCTCTGTATGTGCTTTTATATCGGTAGAATGGGTTACGACCATTTCTGCCAGCCCGCTGAATCCTGTCTGGTAGCGCAGAATACGGGTGTTCATCTCGTAGTTGACGCCCGACGGCAGAGTAAAAAGCAGCTTTACTTTTGTGAGCGCCATCGGTTTGCCTGTGGGCAAAGAAAGCGCATGAGGAATCTGCAGGTACAGACCTTCCGCTGCGTTCTTGAGCAGCGGAAAAATATACCGGCGTAAATCCGGTGTGATATAAGTAAGAATCGTTCCGTTCGGAATGCTCTTTGATGAATTGATCGCGGCCGCTGCAGCCTGCGCGCGCTCGAATTTGAGCTTCAGCGCAAAGAACGTGGAGATAAGCTGCTCGTCACCGGTTTCTGCCAGCTCCGCATAATATTCCCGGAACAGATTGTCCAGATTTTTTTCGTCATGCACTAAATACAGTATGTTGGGAACGCCCGGTCTTCGGCACATTTCCCAGAGCACTGTGCGCTCATCCTTTGTCAGCGCATAGGTTTTGACGATTTCGTCCAAATGCTTCTGCTTTGTCGGCTTGTTCTTCTGTTTAGCTATCCATTCAGGAGAATTTTTTGATTTTCTAAGGCTCATGTAGATTATCCAGAGCAGGGTAAGTACGCCGATGATTATGACTGTAGTGATCACTATCATCGAGATGAGCGTTACATTCTGCCTGGCAATGAGCGGGGAACCAGTTGCTACGTAATTCATGAGGCTTGTTCTCCTGTGACGGTGTCAATGGCGTCTGCGATTGCGCTCAGACGCGGGCAGATTTCATACTCTGCGATATCTCCAATACTTACAATGTCCTTTTCAACGAAAGCTTTCTGGAAATCAGCAAGAATCTGGGCAAAGTCCGCAAAAAATTCATGCAGCGGGTTCCCGTTTATTTTTAGATTACCGTAGGTCTCAGGGAAAAGTGCCGACATGGTTGCTGTATGGCAGAAATCATCCACGGTATCCGCAAGGGACGTGATAGATGATTTTGAATCATCTGCTTTGTTTGCCTGCAGTTTTGAAGGAATCTCCTCCATGGCGGCAGCAAGCGAACGAAATTTCTGTCCCAGCGTGATGAATGCGTCTTTTATTTCTTGTTCCGTCACTACGGTAAGCTCTATTTTGGTACTGTCGGTCAGCAGCTCGGCTGCCGCCCGGTCAAAATCATCCGCCGAGATTTGAGTGCCGTTGAGCACGATCCCGATGGTAGCCATATGGTTTTCTTCACAGGTTATCTCAAATGAACGGAGAACTTCGCCGACCGTTTTTTCGTTTTCGAGTGTTACATCAAGCTTTTCACCATTTACGTACAATTCCATTACGGTTCTCCTTGCAGGCTACCTGTCCTGCCGTGAATTAGAAAAATTTGAAATGCTGTTTTTTTGGCTTTCCAGACTGTTCAGTGTACTTTCCATCTGGCCGTATTTCATTTTCAGTTCTGCTTCCTTGTTGTCCAGCTGCGTCTGCAGACGGGCAATTTTACTTTCAGAAGCTTTGATCTGAGTATCAAGGGCCCTTGTTTTGCTTGCGATTACTCCGCCGGTCTGCACATATGCCGTGATCTGCTTGTCAAGCGCATAGCCGATTCCCGAATCAATGATCAGATCGCCGTCACTGTCATAACCGAACAGATCTTTTATGGCGTCAAGATTGTTTTCCAGATTCGAGTCAAGCTTTTTTTCGTCCACCTCAAGATAGCCGCGGAGTCGTGACGGTGTATATCCTCCGCCTCCGCCTGATGCCTGCGTGGCTATGCCGATCTGATTCAGCATCGTGATTTCTGCGCCGTCAATCGGGCGATAGCTTGCGGCAATAATCCGCTGCATCTGGCTCTTTACGTTGGTCAGGGAAAAATCACTCAGGAACATGCCGAGCCGCTTTTGCTTGGCATCCTGCTCATCATCTGTCAGATAGTCAAGTTCGGATATTATTTCGGGCTTGTCCTGCGAGAGAATGTTGATTTCGGCTACGGCCTGATTGTATTTACCGATGAACGTGATAAGTGCATCTTTTGCCGACTGAGTGTCCGGACTGACAGTGATGGTCGCAGTTTCCTTTGTTTTATCCTTGACGTTCAGCGTGACATTCGGTACCACATCGTCGATGGTGTTTGACGGGCGCCGGATGGTGATGCCTTCATATTTTATTTCCGCATCGTCTGCGACTGAAACCGCATGGTCAGGCGCAAAGCCGAGGGAATCTTTTTTGCTGTAAGCTTCCATGGGGGACAGCGACAGCTGCTCCCCTGTGTTCCTGTTGCGGATGACCAGAGAGTCAATGCCTGCATAGCTGCCTGTATCGACGGTCACCTTGTATTCGCCGGTCTCTTCGTTGTGTTCTATCTGAGCTTCCGGTATGAGCTGTTCCGTACCGTCTGCTGTACGTGCGAATACCAGAGATCGGTCTCCTTCAATAGGCTCCAGCGGCTCTGTAAAGTCGGGGAAGGGCAGTGCGGTTTCGCTCTGATCATTCTGTACGGTAACACCGCTGAATTCTACGGATGCATCCGGAAGATCGGGCCGCTTAAGCAGCTCGTTCAGCTCAACCGTAACGTCAGGAACTTTACTTGCGGTATAGGTGAATTCAATACGGCTGTCGCCGGATCCCTGATACTGAGGCGGCAGTTTGATGGTAAATCCGCCGCGCGGCGGAACCGTGATACCTGAATCGTTTGCAGATACCCCTTTACTTGAAAAATCAGGCATGCCTGCCTGCTCCGGTACCGGAACAGGTGCAGCGGCGGGCTCCTCTATCTCACTGTTCTGAGTTCCGAATTTATCGGTGACCGGCTTGGAAGGGGAGATCAGATGAACCTGCTTGGCAAATGTAAGCGCATCATCCTTAAATTCAAGACGGTTGTCGATGCCGGTCTTTAAGGATTCTATAAGCAGCGATTTGCTGCCTTTATTCATGCCTATAACATCTGCTTTGATTATGTTTGTTCCGCGGCGGTTCAATGCGGTTACAAAGTCTGAAACTTTGCCGCCTTTCCATGCGAATGAGACGGTTTTATCCGCCACTTGAAATGTATAGGTTCCCTGGGGAACCGTAAAATCCTTGGACAGTTCCTCTGATAAAAAACGGTCCGCACTGGCTGGTTTTATAACATCGACTTTAAAAGAACCGTATTCTGCGCTTCTGTCTGCGGTCGCTGTTATTGCGCTTTCTTCTGATGAGGTGGATAATTTATTGTTAAAAGGATTATCAAATGAGTAGAGTGACTTAACGCTGTCCCGCAGGGATGATAGTTTCTGGTTAACATCACGCCATGCGCTCTGCTGATCTTTATACTTGTCGAGCGACTCCTGCTCCCTTGTGAGCGGGACTCGCTCGGCTTTCATCAGAGCTTCAACAAGATCGTTTGTCTTGTACTTGTCTGACACTCCGGGTATGTTTATTCCAGCCATGGGCATAAGCCTGTCAACAGACAGTCCCTTAAATCATTTCATCAAATAAAAGCCCGATCGCTTTTCTGATTCTGATTTTCAGCTTCTGCATGTCTTCAGACGGTATCTCCTTAATAACTTGATTAGTGCTTGGGTCTAAAATCTTAATGACTACACTGCCAAGCTGCTTATCGACGTTAAACTGCAGTTTGCGTCCCATCACCATGTCAGAAAGTTTCTGAAGCTGTTTGACATCCTCTTCTACGTTGGCATTATTCTGGACTATGCTTTCGACCACTTGTGCACTGTCGGCCATCAACGGTTTTGAAATCGTGCCGGCTGCCGCACTTTTACTTGTAGCTACGGAGTTTAAGTAATTTCGGCCATCCATTGCCAGATTCTGCCCTATGTTACTATTAATTGTATTCATTGGGCTCTTTCCTCCTGAAAAGAGAACCTGAAGAGGGGCGCACCCCTTCAGGTTCATGTATCGGCCGTCAAAAAGACGACATCCAGAAGTCTCTTTAACTTACCAATACTTATTTTATCTCAGCAATGAAAGTACGTTCTGACTGTTTGAGTTAGCCTGAGCGAGCATTGCTGTACCAGACTGTGTGAGAATCTGGTTCTTTGCGTACTCAACCATCTCTGTGGCCATGTCTGTATCACGGATGCGTGATTCAGCTGCCTGCAGGTTCTCGGCTGCTACGCTGACACCTTGAGCTGCTGTTTCAAAGCGGTTCTGATAAGCGCCCAGATCCGCACGCTGTTTAGAAACAGTGAGCAGAGCCTGATCGACTGTAGAAATCGCCATGTTTGCACTGTCCGGTGTTGAAATGCTGATGTTAGCATCTGTACCCTGCGCTCCCTTCAAACCGAGGGCAGTGGCAGTCATTGTACCGATGTAAACACGGGCATTCTGGTCCACGTTTGCTCCGATCTGGAACTGCATGATGCGGCCTGATGCAGACTCTGCTGCAAATCCGCCGGTCAGCATGTTCATTCCGTTGAACTGAGCCTGGCTTGCGATGCGGTCGACTTCAGATACAAGCTGTGATACTTCTACCTGAATCTGCATGCGGTCTTCATCGGAATAAATTCCGTTTGATGACTGTACTGCAAGCTCGCGGATGCGCTGAAGAATATCTGTTGTTTCCGCCAGATAGCCTTCGGTGGTCTGGATAAATGAAACACCGTTTTCGATGTTTTTATTAGCCTGATTCAATCCGCGAATCTGTGAACGCATCTTCTCTGATACTGCCAATCCGGAAGCATCATCTCCAGCCTTGTTGATGCGCTGGCCAGAACTGAGCTTTTCTATGTTGCCCTGGATCTGACTATTAGAAACATTCAGAGTCCGGTCGGCATACATAGCACTCAAATTGTGATTAATTACCATAATATACCCTCCATGTTAAAACCCCAAAACTTCGTGCCTTGGGACCTGGTTGTGCGGGCTGCGCCGGTTATTGCGCCCCCGGTACAGTTTCAGACCCTTACAGCAGGAACCGTTGGCTATCGTATCGCAGCGTCAGTGCATATACACTGATGCTGCGGTGTTTGGCCAACTGTCCATGCCGTCACTTCCACGCACGGAAGGTATGTTTTCAAAGATCATAACACGTCTGAAAACGTGTCAAATAATTCTTTTTTATACAGAACCGTACAAGACGGAACTGCACATGGTAACAAAACGGTGATTATACATAGGGAAGGGCTAAGAAGAGGACACCGTGCTTTGTTAGAGGAAACGGAATCTATACTCCGCTTCCTCTAACATTATAATACACTATCTCAGTAATGACAAGACATTCTGTGACTGAGTGTTAGCCTGCGCGAGCATAGCCGTACCAGCCTGCTGCAGAACAGAATTCTTTGTGAATTCCACCATCTGCCGCGCCATATCTGTGTCACGGATACGTGATTCAGAAGCCTGCAGGTTCTCAGAAGCTACGTTCAAACCTTTAACCGTCATTTCCATGCGGTTCTGGTATGCACCAAGGTCTGCGCGCTGCTTGTTGATCTTCTTCAGTGCTTCATCGATAGTGCCGATTGCACGGTTGGCATCATCCGGAGCAGCAAGTGAAATCTTATCAGCGGTACCAATTGTGCGGATTCCGAGAGCTTCAGCTGACATAGTACCGATATAGACGCGCATACGCTGATCCATATTTGCACCGATGTGGAACCACATTGATCCTGTAACAACATTTTCACCTGTCGGCTGTGCGAAACGGCCGGTCAGCATGTTCATACCGTTGAACTGGGCAGTACTTGCGATGCGGTCAACTTCAGAAACCAGGGCAGATACTTCAACCTGAATCTGCATACGGTCTTCATCGGAATAGATTCCGTTTGATGACTGTACTGCAAGCTCGCGGATGCGCTGCATGATGTCTGTTGTTTCCTGCAGGAAGCCTTCGGTTGTCTGGATAAAACTGATTCCGTTCTGGGCATTCTGTGCTGCCTGGTTCAAGCCGCGGATCTGTGCGCGCATCTTTTCAGATACAGCAAGTCCGGAAGCATCATCACCTGCGCGGTTGATGCGTTCGCCTGAAGAAAGTTTTTCCATATCTTTTGTGATACCGAGACCTGTGATGCCCAACTGACGGTTGGCATACATTGCTGACATGTTGTGGTTGATGACCATATACATTCCTCCGTGGATATGTGTAAGACAGCGTCCCTGCTGTCTTTTTTTTGTAAAAGCGCATACATGAATACAAGGCTGCATCTACACGCTTTTACAGTGGCTGATCTGGAGCCTGCTTGCAAGAAGCCGGTTTGTTCCATGACCATCCTTTATTATCTTCGGCACCACATCAGAATAACTTTACACTTTTTTTTAATTTTTTTTGTTTTTTTTTGCACCGGCTGCGTCGGAACTGTGGAGCCGGGCGTACAGGCTTTTTAAAAAGCAGGGGGCGCGGTTCCTGAAGTCCGGAACTGCGCCCCCTGCCGGCTGCTTACGCTGAACGGAACATTTTACAGTTTAAGGCCGCCTTCTATCGAGTTTATGATCGCCACCATCGCGCGCAGCGCTTTTCCTCTGTGTGAGATGGCATTCTTTTCTTCTGCGGAAAGCTGTGCGGTGGTTTTACCGTACTGGGGCAGGAAGAACAAAGGATCGTAGCCGAAGCCTCCTGTTCCTGCAGCATCCTGAATGTCAGGAACGAGCGTGCCTTCCATTGTTTCCTGCGTGATAAAGAATCTGTCGGGTGAAAGCATCAGTACCATGGAGCAGACGTAGCGGCAGGAACGCGGGCCGTTCGGAAAATGTGATGTGTTCACGTTTTTCTGTGCAAGTACTTCATTTGTCTGTGCTATAATGAACTTGTTCTGCTCCTGCTGCGGGATCTTTGTGCCGTCTGGTCTGCCTTTCGGGTAATCCGGTCCTGCGTAGCGCGCGGAGTAGATTCCGGGCAGGCCGCCGAGCGCATCGACGCAGATGCCGGAGTCATCGGCAATGACGGGCTGGTGTACGATGTTCCACAAAGCCCGCGCCTTTATCATGCTGTTTTCGTAGAAAGTGGTTCCTGTTTCATCGGGATCAAAAGAAATGCCCTCGTCAGAGGGGGTGACGATTGTATAACCGCTGAGCAGCTGGGATAATTCCCGCTTTTTGTTCATGTTACCGGTTGCTATATAGATCTTTGCCATGCGGCCATCATAGCCCATTCTGCGCTAAAAGTCCACAATCGGAATACTGCCGGAATACAATCGTAGCACGCCCCGTCAGTCGGGTGGTGATGCCGGAAGCGGTCATCATTCTGTTTTTCTGCGTCTCCGTCTGCGTCTGTGCGCCGGCAGCGTTTCCGGAATCGTGCCGTACGTTTTGATGAGCTGCTCAGACTGCTGTAGATAATAGTAGAGCTGCCGTGTGGTTATACCGATCATATCGGCTATCTGCTTGTTTGACGGGCAAATCCTGACCTTTTTATATCTGCCTGTATTGTAAAATTGCCATCGTTGTGTCTGCGTGCTGAGCTTTTTTATAAGCCTGTCATACTGGACACTTTGTTTGTTGATGTTCAGCAGCTGAAGCTCGTATCTGATCTTTAAATAGAACACGCGAGCGTGCCGTTCTTTTTTCTTGCATTGTGACAATATTTTACGTTCCAGACTGAGCCGCAGCGTGTGAACGCAGTTCAGCAGTATGGTAAAAGAGCACCCGCATCGACTACTGATTTTTTGTATGGTGCGGTCAGTCAGGTAAAAACTGGATTTCAGAGTGAGTATGATGATGATTTTCTGCGGTATCGTTTTTGTTTTCCAGCTGAAGTCCGCCGTTTTGGATACTGTCTGTACGGTGTATGCAGGTTCCTCCGTATGCATAAAGGATTCTGCATATTCGTTCATATGATAACGCGCTGCAGCAGCTTCTATGTCGGCGGCCGCTATGGTACACAATGCTTCTCTGGCGCAGCGGTTGATTGCTTTCTGCTTACGCCGTCTGTTTGTGATTGCTCTGATGTTATAATAAAAATACATGGTGAACGGCATTCTGGTACGGTATTTTTTTTGCCAGTTGTCGATTATACGTGGAATGGCGGTGAGCAGTTCCTCCGCGATGGCGGCTTTGCCGTCGTGATTTGAGGGAAAAATACCGTATCTGAGCGGGTTCTGGTAGAATTCTTCTACAAGAAGATTTCGCGCCTGTCTGATCGTGAGCTCATTGTTTTCAATACGCTCCGGCAGGCTGTTGATTTCTGAATACTGCATATACAGTCCTCCTTTGCTGGGACTGTATGCAAGTTATGTGCCAACGCAAAAATAAAGCCGGACAGCTGTTGTCCGGCCTGTTGTTATAGGATTCTTGCGAATTTCTTGCAGATTTCAGGGATTAGTGTGTTGAGTTTGCCTTCTACGCTCATGCCGGCTGCATTTTTATGGCCTCCGCCGCCGAATGATGCCGCTATCGCGCTTACGTCCACTTTATCTTTTGACCGGAAGCCTGCGGTACAAGAATTTTCCGTTTCCTGCCTGACGAACACGACTGCTTCTACACCGTCTATGGCGAGCAGCAGCTGGTACAGGGAATCGGAATCCCTGCCGTCTGTTCCGTATTTTCTTGTGTCTTCGATGGTTTCATACGTTACTATGAGCTTGCCGTTACAGTAGCGCTCTGCGTGGTCAAGCATAATGCCAAGTAGCTTTCTCGTGTTGAACGGCTTGCCGTTTGTTATTTCGTCATAGGTGATGCGCGGATTTGCGCCTGCCTCCACAAGCCGTGCGGTGGTTCTGAACACTTCTGCGGAATCATTCGTCAGAAAGCGGAAGAACCCTGTATCGGTCGCCATGCCGAAAAAAAGCGTTCGGGCGGTTGTTTTGTCCAGCGGTCCGGCGGTCTGTTCGTGCAGCATTTGCACAAGGCATGCGGTGGCGGGGGCAGTGGGATCTATGATGGCGTTTTCGTCTGCTGATTTTACAGAGGTTTTATGATGATCAATGATAAAGGTATCAAGCCCGTCAAAACTGCCGTCTATGTCACCTAGTCTTGAACGCTCGGAACAATCAAGTATGATCAGGCCGGTGACGTTACGCTCTTTCTGTGTGAGGAACGTCATGGTTGAGGTAAAGCTGCGCTCAAATCTGCGTATTTCCTGCCGCTTGAACGGTCCCGCGGACAGCAGCTGATATTCTTTTTTATATGCTTTCAGCAGTGCGGCCATCCCCAGACAGCTGGAGATGCAGTCGCCGTCAGGTTCTTTATGGCCGATGATAAAGAAAAAATCATGTTTGCTGATAAAAGTCTTGAATGCCTGTATTTGGTTTTCTGTAAGTAATTTCATCTGTTTCCTAAAATAAAAAAAAGCTGTTTCTGTGATAGTACACGGAAACAGCTTTTTGTAAAAGCCCTTGCAGAACCGCTATTTGAGCTCTATTTCAAGCGTTTCTTTATCAGTTCCTTCGAGCGTCCTGCCGTTTGCCACTACGCCCCATACTGCATGCGTGCGGGAATGGTTTACAGAAAGAATAACTTTATAGAAGTTTCCGTCTTTTTTGACGACCGTCATATACGGATTAATGGAGACCGGAATTGATCTGAACACAAGCTTTGCAGGCTTTTCAACCGAGCTTGCCGTCCATGCCTTAGGAAGTACAGTCTCGCCGACTGCGGCGCCGTACTTGGCATACATGACCACGTAGCCGTCACGACCGTCAAGCACTTTATAGACGGGAATGTTTTCATAAGACAGGGGTGATTTGCTTTGCCGGGCATTTTCCTGAGCGCAGAGCGGCAGAATAAATGACAAAGCGAGTACGATTGCGCAAAAAAGGCGTTTTTCCATAAACAGAAACCTCCGTTAGATGATACCGAGCATAATCGCTTTTATGGTATGTTTGCGGTTCTCGGCCTGATCCCATACGCGGCTTGCTGTGCTTTCAAATACTTCTTCAGTAACCTCCTGTTCTTTTACTGCAGGAAGGCAGTGCATGAAGATTGTATCGTTGTTGCCGGTGGCATGCATCAGGTCTGCATTTACCTGATACGGACGCAGCAGCTGCGTACGGTGCTCTTTGAGTGATTCTTCACCCATTGAAACCCATACATCAGTATAAAGGCAATTTGCTCCTTTTACAACATCTTTTTTATCGCTGATCGTAATTTTTGCACCTGACTGAGAAGCGAACGGTGCACATATTTCCTGTATCTTTGCATCGGGGAACAGTTCCTGCGGACTGTAGATAGAGAAGTTTACTCCGAGCTTGGCGCAGATGAGCATGAGGCTCCGTGCAACGTTATTGCGGCCGTCTCCGCAGAATGCCAGGTGAAGACCTTTGAGCGTTTCAAATGTTTCTCTGAGCGTAAGTATGTCGGCGAGCGCCTGCGTGGGATGGAATTCATCGGTAAGTCCGTTTATGACCGGTATGCCGGAATATTTTGCAAGCTGCTCCACGTGCTCCTGCTTGAAACCTCTGAACTCTATCGCGTTGAACATTCTGCCCAGAACCCGTGCGGTATCCTCTACGCTTTCCTTGCCGCCGAGCTGGATGTCCTGCGTGGACATAAAGACCGGATGGCCGCCTTCTTCACCGAATGCTGTCTCGAACGAGCTTCTGGTACGGGTAGACCGCTTTTCAAATATAAGGGCAATGGTCTTGCCCAGAAAACGCTGATGGATTTCTCCGCGGTGTGCCTGTGCTTTTACTGTGGCGGACAAATCAAGAAGCGTCATGATTTCTTCCGGAGTCCAATCTATCCAATTGAGCAGAGACCGACCTTTGAACGGTGCTTTGAAATTTTCCATAAAACGTACGTCCTTCTGAATAAATATGTAGATATAATGCATATATATTATATTTTTTGTTATCGTGTGTAAAGACTGTTGCCGCATGCGGCTGCAGAAAGTGCGGTACACGGAAATCAATTTTTCCACTTTCTGTATAGAAATACAAAATTGATTTCCCTGAAGTGCGGTATTTTACGCTTGACAAAAAATGCTGCTGACGGTATAACGCTTTTGGAAGCAACGATGGCGTTACAGAATTATATGGTTCTGTAACGCCTTTTTTGTTTTTCACGGGCATACGTCCGTGTCCGCTTTGGCGGCATATCAAAAAAGGAGTTGTAATTATGGGAAAAAATCATGATTTTACGTCACCCTATTCATTGGATGGAAGAATCCCGCTGTGCCAGGCTGTGCCGCTTGGCCTTCAGCATGTTCTGGCGATGTTCGTCGGCAATTTGTCACCGCTTTTGATTATTCTTGCTACCTGCGGTCTGACTGACGGAAACGGCTTTGGCGCGCTGCGTGTCTCCTTGCTGCAGAACGCCATGCTGATTGCTGGCGTTGTCACTTTCATTCAGTTGTATCCTATCGGACCTGTTGGTGGAAGGCTGCCTATCGTAATGGGTACTTCATCCGGCTTTATCGGCGTGAATAATGCAATCGCGCTCAGTACGCTCAGCGGTATTGCCACCGGATCAATCCTTACTGATGCGCATGCCGGTATCTATGCGTACGGTACGATCATGGGTGCCTGTATCATCGGCGGCGTGTTCGAGATGGGGCTCGGCTTTGTCATCAAGCCGCTTCGCAGGTTCTTTCCGTCCGTGGTCACCGGTACGGTTGTTATGGCAATCGGTTTGAGTCTGATTCCTGTGGGCATCAACTTTTTTGGCGGCGGAGTAGGTGCGGCTGACTTTGGAAGCCTCTGGAATCTGTTTCTGGGCCTGGTCACTTTGATTGCTATTTTGATTTTTAAGCATGCGTTTAAGGGGTTCCCGTCCATTGCCTCGGTGCTGCTGGGAATCATCGTCGGCTATATTGTGTCGTTTGTCATGGGGCTTGCATTGTCACATACTTTTGAGTACTCAAAGGTTGTTGACGGAGTAAAGCAGAGTCTTTCCGTCACGCCTGCCTATATAACACAGTGGGCCAAGGTGTCGAAAGCTTCATGGTTTGCATTGCCCGGGATTTTGCCTGTAAAACCTGTATTCCGGTTCGATGCGATCATACCGATGTGTATTATGTTCATTGTCACTGCTGTGGAGACCGTCGGTGATACCTCCGGCGTTACGGAAGGCGGATTGAATCGGGAACCTTCTGATAAAGAGCTTTCTGGTTCGGTTGTCTGCGACGGATTCGGTTCTTCTTTTGCCGCCTGTTTTGGCGTGCTTCCTAATACATCCTTCAGCCAGAATGTCGGACTTGTCGGCATGACTAAGGTTGTTAACCGCTTTGCAATCGCTATGGGCGCGGGTATTCTGGTGCTGGCCGGTCTGTTCCCTAAAATCGGTGCTGTTATCAATGTTATGCCGCAGCCGGTACTTGGCGGAGCGGCTGTCGTTATGTTTGCGAATATCGTTATTTCCGGCGTCAATCTGATTACAAAGGAGCCGTTGACCGGACGGAATGCGACGATCGTGACCATTGCGCTTGGCCTTGGTTACGGTATCGGCGCTTCGGCTGCAATACAGCGGTTTATGCCGGTGTGGCTCAAATACATCTTCGGAGGTTCCGGTATTGTTCCGTCTGCGCTGCTTGCGATTATCCTCAACATTCTTATACCGGCAGACAAGAGTTCAGCAACGAACGGCAGCAATTCATAAGGTTTTCATAAAACTTTTTGATGTATATGTACGGGTTACCTCGAAAAAAAACGCTTTCGCGGCTTTTTTTTGAGGTAACCGTATGCAGGCATTTGTCTGTATATGCACGACTATGGAAAATAAAAAAAGCCTGCTTGAAACCAAGCAGGCTTTTTAGCGACAATAGGGATTGAACCTATGACACTACGGATATGAGCCGTATGCTCTACCAACTGAGCTATGTCGCCGTGATGTTGTTTACTTTATCAAAAATGCATATTTGTGTCAATAGCATTTCTGTGATTTTCAGGTAAAAAAACGAATCATTGTTAGCGGGT
>Ga0256405_10001972_pt1 | contig 51144 bp, 46 predicted proteins | sample RumenRJG_02DNA_FD_189096 | JGI IMG/M metagenome (GOLD analysis project Ga0256405, IMG submission 189096) | Bovine rumen microbial communities from Lethbridge, Alberta, Canada - RJG_02 | ecosystem: Host-associated > Mammals > Digestive system > Stomach > Rumen | place: Canada: Alberta...
CCCCAGCCCTGCTCGAACAGCCTCGTGGCCTCTTCCCGCTCCCTGGTGTACTTCACGGAGATCACCCCCAAATAGAAGTTGGACTGGAAACCTGAGTTTCCAGTCCAACTATCGGGGTTCAGTTCATCGAGGGGCGCTTCTTCATGCCGTGGAATCGCTTCGCGATCGTGAAAGACCCTTCAGCGAATGGGTATAGATGATTCAGCATGTTTTCCGTGAAAGGAGCGAAGCACAGATGTAAGGACGGCGGTTTCACCTGTCACCCGTCATCTATGTTGAAAAGGAGCAGACAATGGCACTCGAGCACATCTTCTATTTCATCGAGAGGTTCGCGGGGATCATCATCCCCATCATCATCCTCCTGTTCATCTTCAGGATCGTGACCGCGGCCCTCAGGGGCGCCCAGCGCAGGGGAGGCACCGTGAGCGATGCCTACCAGGGCGTCTTCTACGTCATCCAGCAGCAGCACGTCGGCGTCATCGAGCGTCTCGGCAAGTTCCACAAGATCGTGAACCCGGGCTTCCATGTGCGCATCCCCATCGTCGACCGCGTGCGCGACGTCTCGCTCATGACCGAGGACGAGCACATCACCTTCGATGCCAAGACCGAGGATAACGTCACGATCGAGCTGGACGTCTCGGTGCAGTACCACGTCGACTACCAGACCCCCGACGGCTCCGGCATCTACCGCTCGCTCTACACGCTGACCGATCCGGTCGCGCAGATGAGGGACTACTTCGCCGACGCCCTGCGTTCGCAGATCCCGTCCCGCACCCTCGACGAGGTCTTCCTCGAGAAGGACGCCATCGCCACCGCCATCGACCAGATCGTCTCCGCGAAGATGCGCGAGTACGGCTACATCATCGTGACCACGCTGATCACGTCGATCAAGCTCCCTATCGATGTCCAGCAGTCCATGAACCGCATCATCGCGTCCAAGAACGACCTCCAGTCCGCCAAGAACGAGGCGGAGGCAGAGCGCCAGAAGACCGTCATCGCCGCCGCTGCGAAGGCCGAGGCCATGGAGAAGGAGGGCGAGGGCATCGCCAACCAGCGCATCGCCATCGCCCGCGGCATCCGCGAGTCCATCGACACGATCCAGGGCGCCGAGCTCGACTCCGACGAGGCCAACCGCCTGTTCGAGTACACGCAGTGGGTGGGCATGATGGAGGAGTTCGCCAAGAAGGGCAGCTCCACCGTGGTGCTCCCGGGCGAGTACACGGGCCAGACATCCGTCTTGCGCGACATGCTCGTCGCGAACCAGGAGCCTGAGGGAGACGCCAATACCCGCTAGGCTCTGAAAGAGATGCATTGAAAAGGGCGCCGGCTCATGTGGCCGGCGCCCTTCCTGATTACGTGTCCCTCTCGGCTCTGAGCGAGGCTAGAGCTTCCGCGCCTCCTCGTCGAACCCCTCGTCGCCGGGGCGCACGAGCTCATCCTCGCCGGTCTTGGGATTGTAGTGGTGCAGCAGCACCGGCTCGAAGAGGTGCAGGTGGAAGGCGAAGAACATCGACATGCTCAGCAGCACGAGGAAGATGCCGATGCGGGGGATGGTCGTGACCTGCGTCATCACGAGCGACCCCACGCAGAGCATGGCGGTCCAGCCGTAGATCACGAGGACGGTCTGGCGCTGGTTGAACCCCTCCGCGAGGAGCCGGTGGTGGATATGGCCCTTGTCTGCCTGCCCCACGCTCACGTGGGCGCGCGTGCGGCGCACGATGGCCGAGAACGTGTCGATGATCGGCACCGCGGCGATGACGAGCGGCAGGATGAGGGTCGTGAGGCCCGCGACGCGCGTGACCGAGAGGAGCGAGATCGTGCCGAGCGTGAATCCCAAGGTGAGCGCTCCCGAATCGCCCATGAAGATCGATGCGGGATTGAAGTTGTAGCGCAGGAAACCCAACGCGGAGCCTGCGACGGCGAGCGAGAGCACGGCGCCGTCGTAGCGGCCCGCCCAGACGGACATGACGAACATCGTGAGGCTCGCCATGCAGGAAACCCCCGCGGCAAGCCCGTCGAGCCCGTCGATCAGGTTGATGATGTTCATGTAGCCGAGAAGGTAGACGATCGTGACGGGGTAGGCGAACCACCCGAGCTCGATGTATCCGGGTGCGAAGGGATTGTCGATGACGCCGATCACGAGGCCGGCGCTCACCGCGATGACCGCCGCGATCATCTGGCCGGCGAGCTTCTTCTTGGGAGAGAGCGACACCTTGTCGTCGATGAGCCCCGTGGCGAAGACCGCGACGAAGGCGAGCGCGAGCAGTGGGTAGTTGAGGTGCAGATGCGGCGAGGATTCGATGATCGGTGCCCACCAGCCCATGCTCGAGCCGATGATGTGGACCACGAAGGTGCAGACCATGCCGACGGCGATCGCGATGCCGCCCATACGGGGGATGGGGACCTTGTTGATACGCCGGGCATCGGGGTAATCGACGGCGTCGAGGGAGATGGCGATGCGCTTAGCGAGCGGCGTCGTCGCGAGCGTTCCGACGAGCGCGGCGGCGAAGAAACAGAGGTATGCAGGCCAACTGAACAAAGAGGCTCCATCATTGAAAGGGGGGCTGGTTCACCCAAATAATCATTCTAGCCCAAACCGTGATGGCGTGCCGTGCACGACCGCACGCCCGAGAGGACATAGCCAAAGAGCCGAGACGGTCCTATAGTTGGGTTGTCGACCTCCTGCGGAACAGACTGGGTGAACCGACAAGTTATCGCAGGGGAGTCCGAACGGCCGCTTCAGTACAGGCATCCTCCGCTGTTGTGGAAGCTGGAACCGGCGGTCGGGACGCCCACCTTAGGAAGGTGGGTTCATGAGGATTTCGCGGGAGGCGACAGTAGACTGTTCTCGCAGGTCAGGCGCTATTACACTGCCGACCTGCGTTCTTTTTGCGTCGGGCGATTGACATTCACGTCCATGACTGCCACAATGCGTATTGCTCGCAAGAGCGGCCGGGGATGTAGCTCAGCTGGGAGAGCGCGGCGTTCGCAACGCCGAGGCCGAGGGTTCGAGCCCCTTCATCTCCACCAGGATTACTTCGCGCCCCTTCCGGGGCGCTTTTTTCACAGGACGCCTATGGACCTCTCGTTCTCTGCATACGAGCGCTGCGAGCTCTGCCCGCGCAGATGCGGCGTCGACCGTGCGGCGGGGGACGTCGGGGTCTGCGGCGAGACGGGCCAGCTCATGGTCGCCCGGTGCGCCCTCCATTTCTGGGAGGAGCCGCCCATCTCGGGCGATGCCGGTTCGGGGACGATCTTCTTCTCGGGCTGCCCTCTGCGCTGCGCCTACTGCCAGAACCATGAGATCTCGCATGAGGGGGCTGGATTGCCCGTCAGCCCTTCGCGGCTTGCGCGGATGATGCTCGAGCAGCAGGACCGCGGTGCGCTCAACATCAATCTGGTCACGCCGCTGCACTTTGCCCCCCATATCGTGGATGCCGTGTTCTGCGCCCGCGAGGCGGGGCTCTCGCTTCCCGTCGTGTGCAATACGAGCGGATACGAGCGTGCCGAGATGGTCGATGCCCTCGCAGGCGTCGTGGATGTCTGGCTCACTGACTTCAAATACGCCGACCCCGACCTTGCGGCGCTATTCTCCGCGGCGCGGGACTATCCCGACGTCGCCGCGTCGGCGCTCGTACGCATGCTCGAGAACCTGCGCGAACGGGGCGGATGCAGGATCGGCGACGACGGTCGCATGCTCCAGGGCATCATCGTGCGCCATCTGGTGCTTCCCGGGTACGCCGACGACTCGTGCTCCGTCCTCGACCGTGTCTGGGAGCTCTGCGGCAACGAGGTCGACGTCTCCGTCATGAACCAGTACACGCCCAACGCCGCCTGCCGCGCGAAGGGCGGGGAGCTTGCCCGCACGGTCAGCCCCGAGGAGTACGAGCTCGTCCTGGACCACGCTGACGAGCTGGGCTTCGAGCGCATGTGGTGGCAGGAGTCAGGGACGGTCTCCGAGAGCTTCGTCCCGCCGTTCGATAATTCGGGTGTAATCGGCCCCGAGCTCGGGTAGTACCTGCCAATTTGGTATAGACTTGAAAAGATATGCCAGCCACTGGAGGAGGGGATATGCCCGATACCAACGCCCTCACCGATGACGAGCGCGCCGAGCTCGAAGCCCTCCGTGCCGAGAAGGCCAAGCGCGAGCAGGCCCAGGCCGCTGCGGCGGAGCGCGCCGAGCTCGAGGCCCTCAAGGCCGAAGCTGCACGCACGAAGTCGGAAGCGGAGCATGACCGCGCGATCGCCGAGGCCCGCGAGCGCGGACGCAAGATGATGGAGCCCGATGAGGACGACCTCGCCATGCCCATCGGCCAGAAGATCGTCATCCTCGCCGTCGTCGGCATCGCGATCGTGTTCATCCTCATGACTATTTTCGGCAAGTAGCGGACGCGTATCGCACGCGCCACGGAGATAAGGGGAACCCATGTCACTCACCGACAACACCAAACCCACCGACGTCTCGCTGAACACCGACCTCTACGAGCTCACCATGGCCCAGGGCTTCTGGGAGTCCGGCATGGTCGACGCCCAGGCAAACTTCAACGCATTCTTCCGCGACAACCCCTTCGGAGGAGGCTTTGCCATCGCGTGCGGCATCGGCCAGGTTCCCGAGCTCGTCGAGAACTTCCGCTTCGATGACGAGGACATCGCGTATCTCTCCACGCTCAAGGCTCCCGGCGGCGGCGCCATGTTCAAGCAGGGCTTCCTCGATTACCTGCGCGATTTCCGCATGCACGTCGACGTCTGGGCCATCCCCGAGGGCGAGATCGCCTTCCCGCGCGAGCCCATGATCCGCGTCCAGGGTACCGTGATCGACTGCCAGCTGCTCGAGACCGCGCTGCTGAACCTCGTCAACTTCCAGACGCTCGTCGCCACCAAGGCCGCGCGCGTCGTCCGCGCCGCAGAGGGCCGTCCGGTCTCCGACTTCGGCCTGCGCCGTGCCCAGGGTCCCGATGGAGGCCTCGCCGTGGCCCGCGCGTCCTATATCGCCGGCTGCTCCTCAACCTCGAACATCCTCGCGGGCAAACTCTACGGCATCCCCGTGTTCGGCACCCACGCCCACTCCTGGGTCATGGCGTTCCCGACCGAGCTCGACGCCTTCCGCGCCTTCGCGAAGTCGAGCCCCAAGAACTGCTGCCTGCTGCTCGATACCTACGACGTCTACCAGGGCATCGAGAACGCCATCACCGTCGCCAAGGAGATGGAGGCGGAAGGCGAGCGCCTCTCCGCCATCCGCATCGACTCGGGCGACCTCGCGAAGCTCTCGAAGGCTGCGCGAAAGGCGTTCGACGAGGCGGGGCTGCCCTATATCAAGATCTCCGTCTCGAACGACCTCGACGAGTACCTGGTGCAGTCGCTGCTCGCGCAGGGTGCGCCCGTCGACTCCTTCGGCGTGGGCACCAAGCTCGCGACCTGCGATCCGCAGCCCTCGCTGGGCGGCGTCTACAAGCTCTCGGCGATCCGCACCCAGTTCGATGAGGATTGGGATCCCGTCATGAAGATCTCCGAGCAGGGCTACAAGCGCACGATTCCCGGCATCCAGCATATCAAGCGCTTCTACGACGTCGACGACTGCCCCACGGGCGACATGATCATCGACGATTCCGTGAGCGAGGGCGAGAGCAACGTCATCCAGGACATCCTCGATGCCTACTCCACCATGGCGCTCCCGGGCACTCCGCGCGAGCTCATGCAGCACATCGTCCATGACGGCGTGCGTACCTGCGAGCCGCCCACCATCACCGAGTCCCGCGACCGGTGCCGCTACGCCCTCATGCACCTCGATCCCACGATCAGGCGCTTCCTCAATCCCCAGACCTATCCCGTGGGCCTCGAGCTCGGTCTTGCCAAGTTCCGCGGCAAGCTCGCGCAGGAGGAGCGTTCGGGATCCGGAAGGAACTAGCACATGCAGCAACATCTCGACGCACTGATCCGCTCCGCTCTCTCAGCAGCGCAGGAGGCGGGTGAGCTTGCCGCGTTCGATCTCGCGGACACGGGTATCGAGCGTCCCGCCGATCCATCCAACGGCGACTGGTCATCCACGGCCGCGCTGCGCTCCGCAAAGCTCGCCCATGCCGCTCCGCGCGCCATCGCCCAGGCGATCGCCGCCCATATCCCCGCCGATCCCGCGCTCGACCGCGTCGAGATCGCCGGTCCGGGATTCATCAACTTCTATCTCTCCAAAGCCTCTGCGAACGACATCTTCAACCAGGTCCGTGCGGAGGGCGCCTCGTTCGGTCGCTCCGATCTCGGCGCAGGCCAGAAGGTCCAGGTGGAGTTCATCTCCGCCAACCCGGTCGGTCCCATGCATATCGGCCACGGCCGCTGGGCCGCGCTCGGCGATTCGCTCTGCAACGTGCTCGCGCATGCGGGATACGACGTGCAGCGCGAGTACTACATCAACGACCACGGCTCCCAGATGGACGTCTTCGGGTCCTCCATCTCGGTGCGCTACCTCCAGCTCGCCTCTCTCGTGGCGAAGGGCATGGCGCCCGAAGAGGCGCGTGAGGCGCTCATCGCAGACCGTGCCGCTTTCGTAGAGGATGAGGACGATGGGCATCCCGAGGCGCATCCGCTCATGGACGCCTTCAACGCCGCCCTCGGCGGCAACGCCTATGGCGGCGACTACATCATCGACCTCGCCAAGCGTTTCTGGGACATCGATGGCGATAGCCTCGTGGCGGCGTCCGAGGATGACCGCATGGCGAGCTTCCGCGAGCGTGGGTATCTCATGATGCTCGATGCCATCCGTGAGACCTGCCATGATGCACGCTGCGATTTCGATACGTGGTTCTCCGAGCGCTCGCTCTACGTGCCCGACGAGACCGGCAAGGATGCCGTCCACCGTGCCTTCGACCGTCTGGACGAGATGGGCTACCTCTACACCACCGACGACGGTGCCCTGTGGTTCCGCTCCACGGACTTCGGCGACGACAAGGACCGCGTGCTCGTGAAGTCCAACGGCGAGTACACCTACTTCGCCTCGGATGTGGCCTATCACTGGAACAAGTTCCAGCGCGTCGACCACGTGATCGACATCTGGGGCGCCGACCATCACGGCTACATCAAGCGCGTCGATTCGGCGTGCGCAGCGCTCGGCTACCCCGGACAGTTCGAGGTCCTGCTCGGTCAGCTCGTGAACCTGCTGCGCAACGGCGAGGCCGTCCGCATGTCCAAGCGCAAGGGGACGATGGTCACGTTCGACGAGCTCCTCGCGGAGGTCGGAGCCGACGCCACGCGCTACACGCTCGTCTCCAAGTCGTCCAATCAGATGATCGATTTCGATATCGAGGTCGTGAAGCGCCAGGACAACACCAACCCGGTCTACTACGTGCAGTATGCCCATGCGCGCATCTGCTCGATCCTGCGCCGCGGTGCGGGCGTCGACTTCGAGCAGGCGCAGAAGTTGGGCATGGATGCCGTGGCGGACGCTGCGATGGGGGAGAGCCCCGACGTCTCCCTGCTCGTCGACGAGTCCGAGGCTGCGCTTGCGCGCAAGCTCTCGGAATTCCGCGGCCTCATCGAAGCGTGCGCGCGCGACCGAGCCCCGTTCCGCCTCACGCACTATGCCGAGGAGCTCGCCGCGCAGTTCCATTCGTTCTATACGGTGTGCCAGGTGCTGCCGAGCGAAGGACGTCCCGTTGACGCAGGGCTCTCGCGGGCACGACTGCTCGCCTGCGATGCGACGCGTCGTATTCTCGCCCTCACGCTCTCTCTGATCGGCGTCTCTGCTCCGGAGCGCATGTAATCTGCAGAGTATCGTGATGAACTGCTACTTTAATGCAGTTTTTTGTGAATAGTTATTTAATAAAAACCGACCCGTGCGTTATCGGGTCGGTTTTTTATGTACATTTCTTTTCGCACGAGCTTGCACGACGGGAGATTCGGAAGGGTGCAGCGTGGATGTCAAGGAGTACATCACAGTCAGGCGAGCGTATAACATCGTTCGCCAGAAGGTACCGCCGGCAGAGCGTCTGACGTTCGAGGAGCTTGCCGTCCTCGCGCTGCTCAGCTCCTCCGCGAAGCCTGTTCCCACCTCGTCGATCGCCAATTGGCAGCATGCCCTCCGCCCCACCATGACGCATCGTGCCAACCACCTCGCTGCGCTCGGCCTCATAGAGCGGGGGGAGGGGCAGACCGATCGCCGCAACGTGGTCTGCGCCATCACCGAGAGGGGCGAGGAGCGGCTATCCGAGCTCTGCTCTGAGATTCGCCAAGTGCTCGCGCACGGCAAGGTGCTCACCCGCATCGACTCCACTCGCATCAAGCAGTACCTGCTCGCCATGGGCCAGTACTATGTGCGGGCGTCCGACCTCGTGCTCATGAGCCTTGCCCTCAGCCCGCGCGAAGGCGTTCCCATCGCGCTGATCGTCGGCGCCCTCGGCCTGCTTCAGCCAACGGTCTCCATGTCGGTCCAGTCGCTCGAGGAGCGTGGTCTGGCAAAGGGGGATAGTCCCGGCGCGAAGGCGGTCAAGGCATGTCTCACCGATAAGGGCCGCATGCGTGCTGAGGACCTCATCATGTGCATTGAGGCGCTTGTCGTAAAACGCCGCCCGCGCACCTCTTCGAAAAACGCATCCGCATAGAGATCCCATCGCCCGTTCTTGCTGTGCCCTTCTTCGGATGCTGCTTGCATTCTAGGGCCCTTGTGGTATCCTCTTTCTCGTCAACGGCCCCTGCCGGCGACGCTTTCGTCGCAGCTTCCCCTTTGATACAAAGACACTTCGATTACACCCATGATGGGAACTGCTGACGAGGGAAGAATCCAAGCCGATAACGACGCGCCTGAGCGTCCCATGGCAATGAGAAAGGCTTATCCATGGCCGAAGAAACCAATGAATCCATCCAGATGACCGACGCCGCTCCCGAGGCTTCCGTCGAAGCTCCCTCAGAGGAGTCCAAGCCCAAGGTGCGTAGGCCGCGTCGTCGTACGAAGAAGACGGATGCCGACCAGCCCGTCGAGAATGCCGCTGCAGAGCCCGCATCGGATCCCGATATAGCGTCTGCCGTCTCCGAGAACCCCGAGACTTCCGATACGGCCGAGCCTCCTGCCGACGCTCCCAAGAAGCGTCGCCGCCGCACCAAGAAGACCGAGGAGGCCGCCGTGCCCGCCGCAGTGGAAGTCGATGCGTCGGCTTCCGAGCGTCCGTTCGTCTCCATCGAGGAGATGACGCGTATGACCCAGGAGGCCACCACCGCCTCCTCCGAGCCCACGCCCCTTCCCGCGACCACGCTCGCGCAGGCGCCCGCGAAGGACGCCGCTCCCCAGGAGCAGGGTCCCAGCTCGCGTCGCCGTCGCCATACGCAGGACGGCAAGACCGCCAACGTGCCCCACAACCAGAATGATAAGCAGCAGAACCGCCGCGACCGCCGCCGCGCTGCAGCCGAGCCTTCCGTCACCCGCGAGGAGCTTGCCGAGCTCAAGGTGGGGGAGCTGCGCGTCAAGGCCGGGGAGCTCGGCATCGAGTACACCGGCATGAAGAAGGGCGAGCTCGTCGATGCGATCTTCGAGTCCGCCGCACGCGCTGAGGGATTCAAGACCATCCGCGGCCTGCTCGAGATCTCGAACGAGGGCTACGGCGTGGTCCGCACCGGCAACTACATGGAGGGCGACGATGACGCGTTCGTCCACCAGTCCATCATCAAACAGTATGCGCTGCGTCCGGGTGACAGCATCGTCGGCACGGTCGCTCCCGCCCGGTCCGGGAACAAGTATCCGCCGCTCACCTCCATCACCTCGGTCGACGGCCGCGATCCCGAGACCGTGCACAGCCGTCCGCGCTTCCGCGACCTCACGCCCATCTTCCCGAACGAGCGCCTGACCATGGAGCATGGCAAGGACTCCATCACGGGTCGTGCGATCGACCTCGTGGCACCTATCGGCAAGGGCCAGCGCGGACTGATCGTCTCGCCGCCCAAGGCAGGCAAGACCACGGTCCTGAAGCGCATCTGCCAGTCGATCGCCGCGAACAACCCCGAGGTGCACCTCATCTGCCTGCTCGTCGACGAGCGCCCCGAGGAGGTCACCGACATGGAGCGCTCCATCAAGGGCGACGTCGTGGCCTCGACCTTCGATATGCCCGCCGAGAACCACACCAAGGTCGCCGAGATGGTGATCGAGCACGCCAAGCGCCTCGTCGAGCTCGGCGACGACGTCGTGGTCGTCCTCGACTCGATCACGCGCCTTGCCCGCGCCTACAACCTCGCGCAGCCGGCGTCCGGCCGCATCCTCTCGGGCGGCGTCGATTCCGCAGCGCTCTATCCGCCCAAGAAGTTCCTCGGCGCCGCGCGCAACATCGAGAACGGCGGCTCGCTCACCATCATCGCGTCCGCTCTCGTCGACACCGGTTCCAAGATGGACGAGGTCATCTTCGAGGAGTTCAAGGGCACGGGCAACATGGAGCTCAAGCTCGATCGCGACCTCGCCGACCGCCGCATCTTCCCGGCCATCGATCCGGTCTCCTCGGGCACGCGCAACGAGGACCTTCTCATCAGCCCGGAGCTGCAGCCCTTCATCTGGGGCGTCCGCCGCATCCTGGCCAACATGAACAACACCGAGCGCGCCGCGACCTCGCTCGTGAGGAGCCTCGAGGCGACCCGTTCGAACGAGGAGTTCCTCATCAGGTCGGCCAAAAAGGCGCAGTCGAGCGATTTCGCGGTCTAGCCAGCGCGTTTGACCTGAAATACCAACCGAATATCTGCACAAATTCTTGCGCCGGGTTCAAATTCCTGTACTATGGAATCTGTCCGGCGCAAGCTGGATATGCAATGCGGTACACAGACCTCAAACACAGCACGCCGCAGATTGCGCACATCACTCCATACCGTGCAATCACTGTGCTTGCTTGTCGTCGCTTGAGGTGGCTTCGGCCACGGATGGGGAGCGGACGATGAAACGATCGATGATGAATCCGGCGCTGGTCGCAGGGCTCGGCGGAGCCTCGCTCGCACTTGCTCCGAACATCGCGTTCGGCCTCACGGCTCAGGGGCTCGCTGATGCGTTCTTCACGTCGCCGATCGCTCCGTTCGCCGTGGGCGTGCTGGGCGGCGCGGCCGTCGCAGGCACCGTCTACAACCTCGTGGTGAAGTACGCCGAGCTCAAGGAGAGCGGTTCCGACCTGAGCTTCAGCTTCATCGCGCCGCGCCGTCATGCCAAGAAGACCTCGCGTCCCTCCCATGCGATGCATGCCGCGGAGGCTCCCGTCGCCGCGTCCCTCTACAAGGCGCGCCACATGAGCCCCGCCGATTTCGAGAAGTCGGGCGTGATCCGCATCCAGCCCGCCCAGGACTACGCCGAGCTGCGCAATGCCGCGAACGATTCCAGGAAGAAGCGCACGCAGAAGCATCTCAAGACCTCCTTCATGGAGACGATCGACAACGTCATGATGAACGGCGTGCCCGTGATCGAACGTGCCGATGGCACCGTGGGCGACGTGGGCACGGGTTGGTGGAGCCGCGGTATCGGCGACAAGTCCATCTCCTCAGACAACGCTCTTGCCGGCGAGGCCCCGGTCGATGCGTTCCTCCACAACAGGAACCGCCTCACTCCCCAGAACATCACGCATCGCGTTGCCCAGATCGACGAGGGCCTCTATCCCGAGAAGCGCACCGCGGACGATCTCGACAAGTCCGATATGTGGACGAGCGCGCTCGAGGCGCTCGACGAGAAGCTCGGCAACACCCACCAGCAGAACGCGTATCCCGTGCCCGCCTTCATCGATGTCATCGGCGGGTCCGAAACGATCGACGAGCCCGAGGGCATGGAGCCCACCACCGGCTTCATCGTCCTGAGGTCCCGCGCCCGCCGCGCCGAGGATTCCGCGGATATCTCCAAGAGCTCCTCGCTGTCGCTGCGCATCATCGAGGGCGGCACCCACGGCATGAGGATCCCGCGCCCCGCCAGCCGCACCAAGAGCACCTACGTGGGCAAGCACTTCGCCTCCATGCCGATTGCAGCAGAGGTGTAACGCGCGTCTCAATCTGAACGGTTTCCTGTCAAAGAGACAGGTTTCTTGACAGGAAACCCTTGCAGCGCGGAACAACAATAATTGCACGTTCCATGCAGAGGAGAAATCTCCTTTTCCAGCGCTTTTGCATCTCCTGAGCTTTGCATTTGTTACGGACAGGATAAAGCTGTGGCAGGAAAGCCCCCTATGCCTTGAATCATGGTTACAGTGCATTGAAACGGCGCAGGTGCGCCGTCAGTTCATGAGCTGCGAGACCATGAGAGGAGTCACCATGAACACTATGAACCAGATGTCCCGTCGCAATTTCCTGAGGATGAGCGGCCTTATCGGTGTTTCCGCGATGCTTGCAGCATGCAGCGGCTCCTCCGACGGATCCGACGCTCCCGCTGCTGACGCCGATACTTTCAGGATCGGCGGCATCGGCCCTGTGACCGGCGGAGCAGCGCTCTACGGCATCGCCACCAAGTACGGCGCGCAGGTTGCCGTCGACGAGGTCAATGCAGCGGGCAAGATCAAGATGGTGCTCAACTGGCAGGATGACGAGCACGACCCCGAGAAGTCCGTCAACGCCTACAACACCCTCAGGGACTGGGGCCTCCAGATTCTCGTGGGCACCACCACCACGAACCCCTGCGTGGCAGTCTCCGCGCTCACCAACGCCGATCGCATCTTCGAGCTCACCCCGTCCGCATCGTCGGTCAACGTGCTCGGCGGCGAGGAGATCGGCGCCGACGGCCCGCGCAAGGACAACGTCTTCCAGATGTGCTTCACCGACCCCAACCAGGGCACCCGCTCCGCACAGTACATCGACGAGAAGGGCCTCGGCACCAAGATCGCCATCATCTACAACAACGCCGACGCCTACTCCACCGGCATCTACCAGAAGTTCGAGACCGAGGCTGCCACACGCAACCTCGAGATCGTCTCCGTGACCACCTTCACCGATGACTCCGCCACCGACTTCTCCGCCCAGCTCAACAAGGCCAAGGACGCCGGTGCCGACCTCGTGTTCCTGCCCATCTACTACACGCCCGCCTCGATCATCCTGAAGCAGGCCTCCGACATGGGCTACGCTCCCAAGTTCTTCGGTGTCGACGGCATGGACGGCATCCTCGACGTCGAGGGCTTCGACACCAGCCTCGCTGAGGGCGTCATGCTCCTCACCCCGTTCGTCGCCACCGCAACCGATGAGGCCACCCAGAACTTCGATGCCGCCTACAAGGCCGCTGCGGGAGTCGACACCAACCCCATCCAGTTCGCCGCCGACGCCTACGACTGCGTGCATGCTATCGCCAAGGCCATCGACCAGGCGGGCATCACCCCCGACATGGCCACGGCCGACATCTGCGACAAGCTCATCGCCACCTTCACCGGCGACTTCGAGTTCTCCGGCCTCACCTGCCCCATCGGCGAGGTCATGACCTGGTCCGAGACGGGCGAGGTCTCCAAGGACCCGAAGGGCATGGTCATCGTCGACGGCGTGTACCAGCCGCTCGACTAGGCTCGGGGCGATTCCTTCGCTCATCTGCGCGGAGACCGTCGTGGGACGGTCTCCGCGTGCGCTTTTCGCATTGCATCCGCTTCTTGTGAGAGGAGGGCGCGTGAGCTTCCTCACAGCACTTATCAACGGCATCAGCCTCGGCAGCGTGTATGCCATCATCGCGCTCGGATACACGATGGTCTACGGTATCGCCAAGATGCTCAATTTCGCCCATGGCGACGTCATCATGGTGGGAGGCTACCTCTGCTTCTGCACGGTGCAGTATCTGGGGCTGCCCACCTTGGCGGGCGTGATCCTGGCTGTTGTGGGCTGCACGGCGCTCGGCATCGTGGTGGAGGGTCTTGCCTACAAGCCCCTGCGTCAGGCCCCGTCTCTTGCCGTGCTGATCACCGCCATCGGCGTGAGCTACTTCCTCCAGAACTCTGCGCTGCTCATCTGGGGAGCCGATCCCAAGGCATTTCCCTCTGCCGTGAGCTTTCCCTCGGTCAAGCTCTTCGATGGCCAGCTCATCATCAACTCCATCACCATCGTCACGGTGCTCGCCGCCGTGCTGGTGATGGTGGCGCTCACGCTGTTCACCTCACGCACCAAGATGGGCAAGGCCATGCGCGCCTGCTCCGAGGATAAGGGTGCGGCGCAGCTCATGGGCATCAACGTCGACCGCACCATCTCCATGGTGTTCGCCATCGGCAGCGGTCTCGCTGCCATCGCCGGCGTGCTGCTCTGCTCCGCGTATCCCACGCTCACGCCCACCACCGGTTCCATGCCCGGCATCAAGGCGTTCACGGCTGCTGTCTTCGGTGGCATCGGCTCCATTCCGGGAGCCGCGCTCGGCGGTGTGCTGCTGGGCATCATCGAGATCATGGCCAAGACCTACATCTCCACGCAGCTCTCCGATGCCATCGTGTTCGGCGTGCTCATCATCGTCCTGCTCATCAAGCCGGCCGGCCTGCTCGGCAAGCTCGTCCCCGAGAAGGTGTAGCGCCATGGAGAAGTTCAAATCGCTTCCCGCTGCAACCCGCAGCACCATCATCACCTACGCCATGGTGGTCATCGCCTTCCTCATCATGCAGGGGCTGCTTTCCGTGGGTGCCGTTTCCAACTCCACCCAGGGCCTCCTCGTGCCCATCTGCGCCTATATCTGCATGGCCATCTCGCTGAACCTCGTGGTGGGTATCTCGGGCGAGCTCTCGCTCGGCCATGCGGGCTTCATGAGCGTGGGCGCGTTCACGGGCGTCGTGGTCTCCACCGCGCTCGCGGGCAGCGGGACTTCCGGTCCCGTCAGGCTGCTCGTCGCCATTGTCGCAGCAGGCGTCTCCGCCGCCATCGCGGGCCTGCTCATCGGCATTCCCGTTATGCGTCTGCGCGGCGACTACCTCGCCATCGTCACGCTCGCCTTTGGCGAGATCATCAAGAACCTGCTCAACAACCTCTACGTCGGTCTTGACGTGCGCGGTCTGCATTTCTCCATGTCCGACGCCGCATCGCTGGGCATGGCCGAGGGAGGCAAGGTCGTCATCAACGGGCCGCAGGGTGCCGTGGGTATCGATATGATCTCGTCGTTCACGGCGGGCTTCCTGCTCATCCTGTTCACGCTCTTCGTGGTGCTCAACCTCGTTAACAGCCGCAGCGGCCGCGCCATCATGGCTGTGCGCGACAACCGCATCGCCGCCGAGTCCGTGGGCATCAACACCACCAAGTACCGTCTTATGGCCTTCGTGGTTTCTGCAGCCCTCGCCGGCATGGCGGGTGCGCTCTATGCCATGAACTACAGCGCCATCGTGCCCAAGAAGTTCGACTTCAACACCTCGATCCTCGTGCTCGTGTTCGTGGTGCTGGGCGGCATGGGCAACATCCGCGGAGGCATCATCTCCGCAACGCTGCTTACGGTGCTGCCCGAGAAGCTCCGCTTCATCGGCGATTTCCGCATGCTCATCTACGCCATCGTGCTTATCGCCGTCATGCTCGTCTCGAACAACCGCGCGCTCATGGAGCGTCTGCACGGCCTTGCGGGAAGGTTCCGCAAGAAGGGGAGGGCGCCGTCGCCCGCTGTCGCGTCGAAGGACGGGGGTGATCTGTCATGACGAGGACCGAGGGAACCTACAAAGCCCAGGCCGCAGCCGCAGGCAAGCGCGACGCCGCAAAGCAGCGCGAGCGCACCAAGATGGTGCCGGTCGTGACCGATTCCATCATCCCCGAGCGTGACGCAGGCCAGACCATCCTCGAGTGCCGCCATTTGGGCATCGACTTCGGCGGCCTTCACGCCGTGGAGGATTTCAACCTCACCGTGGGTAAGACCGAAATCGCCGGCCTCATCGGCCCCAACGGAGCCGGCAAGACTACGGTCTTCAACCTGCTCACCAAGGTGTACGCGCCCACGCGTGGAACCATCCTGCTCGACGGCATGGATACCGCCAACATGACAACCGACCAGGTGAGCCAGGCAGGCATCGCTCGCACGTTCCAGAACATCCGCCTCTTCAACACGCTCACGGTTGAGGAGAACGTTCGCATCGGTCTCCACAACCAGGTCAAATGCGGCATGTGGAGCGGCATCTTCCGCCTTCCGCGCTACTGGCTCTCCGAGAAGGAGTTCCACGACCGTTCGCTGGAGCTGCTCGATGTGTTCAACATGGCAGACAACGCGGGTGACATCGCGGGGTCGCTGCCCTATGGCGCCCAGCGACGCCTCGAGATCGTACGCGCGCTTGCAACCAGCCCTAAGCTGCTTCTGCTCGACGAGCCCGCGGCGGGCATGAACCCCTCCGAAACCGCGGAGCTCATGGAGATCATCCGCAAGATCCGCGACGAGTTCAAGATTGCGATCATGCTCATCGAGCACGACATGGATCTCGTCATGGGCGTGTGCGAGGGCATCGCCGTGCTCAACTTCGGCAGGATCATCGCCAAGGGAACGCCCGATCAGATTCAGGCCAACCCGCAGGTTATCGAGGCCTATCTCGGCACGCAGGAAACCGATGACGCAACCGTGCGGGGCGGGAGGTAACAATGAGCATGCTCGAGGTCAACGACCTACATGTGTACTACGGCAGCATCCATGCTGTGAAGGGCGTCTCGTTCACCGTGGATAAGGGCGAGATCGTCACCTTGATCGGTGCGAACGGCGCCGGCAAGTCGACCACCCTCAACACCATTGCGGGCATCCTTCCCGCACGCCGTGGCTCGGTGGAGTTCCAAGGCGAGGGCATCCTGGGCGTTCCTGCGCACAAGATGGTGAGGAAGGGCATCGCGCTCTGCCCTGAGGGAAGGCGCGTCTTCACCCAGATGACGGTTGAGGAAAACCTCCAGATGGGCGGATACACCCGTACCGATGCCGAGAACGCCGATACCGTGGAGGACGTCTACGGGCATTTTCCGCGCCTGCGCGAGCGTGCCTACCAGGTAGCGGGCACACTCTCGGGAGGCGAGCAGCAGATGCTTGCCATGGGGCGCGCGCTTATGGGCCGTCCCGACCTCATCATGCTCGACGAGCCATCCATGGGTCTCGCGCCCATCCTGGTGGATGAGATCTTCTCGATTATCAAGAGCCTCAACGACAACGGCACCACAGTGCTGCTGGTCGAGCAGAACGCGAGCATGGCGCTCTCGATCGCCGACCGCGCGTACGTGCTCGAGACAGGCAGGATCGTCAAGGAGGGCAGCGGCTCCGATCTGCTGCGCGACGACGACGTCCGCAGGGCCTATCTCGGCGGTTGACGGTCGCTCTTGCTAACGAGCCGGACTGGCTCAGGGAGTTCTACCCCGCAAACCCCAGCAGGTTTGCCATGCTTTGCCGCATAGTTTGCCCAACTTTGCGGCAAAGCAAGATTATTAGGCCTCTGACCTGCTGATTTGCAAACGCCGCCGCAAAGAATGCCCAACTTTGCGGCAAACCAGGGTTCGACATCCTGTCCCTTTGACAGGAAAACACCTACAGCTCGGCCTCGAATGCAGCGAGCAGCTCGTCGTACGTTTCGTATGCGGGAAGGTCGGGGTTCGCTGCAGCAATGGCCTCGGTGGTACGGAAGAGGAAACCTGCCTTGCTCGCACGGATCATGTAGAGGTCGTTGAACGAGTCGCCCGTTGCGATGGTGTCGAAGCCGATGGACTGGAGACCGCGCACGGTGGTGAGCTTCGAATCCTCGCAGCGCATCTTTACACCGCAGAGCATGCCCTGCTCGTCAACTTCGAGAGAGTTGCAGAAGATCGTGGGCCAGCCGAGCTTCTCCATGAGCGGCTTCGCGAACTCCTCGAAGGTGTCGGAGATGATGATGACCTGCGTTTTCTCGCGCAGCTTGTCGAGGAATTCCTTGGCGCCGGGGAGCGGGTCGATGGTGGAGATGACGCGCTGGATGTCGGGAAGGCCCAGGCCATGCTCGCGCAGGATGCCCATGCGCCAAGCCATGAGCTTGTCGTAATCGGGCTCGTCGCGCGTCGTGCGCGTGAGCTCGGGAATGCCGCTTGCGCCGGCAAACGCGATCCAAATCTCGGGGACCAGCACGCCTTCAAGGTCTAGGCAGCAGACGTTCATGAGATAACCTCGACAATCGTTCCTCGTGTATCGACGGGAAGGAGCTGCATCCACAGGTCGGGCTTGATGGCGCGCACCGCCTGGGCAACCTGCTCGGCACGGTCGCGGCCCGCGCAGATGGCGAGCATGGCGGAACCCGAACCGGAGATGGTGAACGCTGCGGCGCCGTTCTCGAGCGCGCAGGCGCGGAGCTCGTCGTAATCGGGGATGAGCTTCCTGCGATACGGTTCATGGATAAGGTCGTGGCAGGCGACGCCGAGCATGTCGGCATTGCCCGTCTCCAGCGCGCGGATGACCGTTGCGTAGCGACCCATCTGCGTGACGATGACGCTGAGCGGGTACTCGGTTGGCAGGGCCTTGCGCGCTTCGGATGTGCGCACCGTGTAGGACGGTGCCATGACAACGTAGTGGAACACCGTGGAGATGGCATGGGGGATGGCGATGATGCCGTCTTTCGTGGAGCAGGAGCCGGCAAGGCCGCCGAACAGGGCGGGCGCAACGTTGTCGGGATGCCCTTCGAGCTCAATCGCCTCCGCGAGCGCATCCGCACGCACGAAGCCGTTGCCGAAGAACACCTGCGCTGCGATGATGCCCGCGATAACGCACGCGGAGCTCGACCCGAGGCCGCCCGTGATGGGGATGGGGGAGTCGATGATGATATGCAGCGGCTCGGGCGTGAACCCCATGTGCTCGCATGCTGAGAGGCAGCTCGTCCACACGAGGTTGTCCTCTCCGATGAACTCGGGGACGCATCCCTCGATGACCAGCTCATCCGAGCGTTCGAAGGTGAACGTTGCGCGCAGGTCGAGCGCGAGCCCTAGGCAGTCGAAGCCGACGCCGAGGTTGGCCGACGTGGCGGGCACGCTCACGCGCAGCGCGGGCGCTTCCATCAGGTGAACACCTCCCCGGCGAAAACCCCGACGAATCCGGGCATGGCATCGATATCGCACACGTCGTCATGGAGGCGCGGCATCGTGCGGAGGCGCGAGAGCGCTGCAGGCGCGGATGTCTCGGCGATGCGGGCGAGCTCGTCCATGGAGGAGAAACCGTCAAGCCCCTCGGTGCATGCGCCGAGCGCGGCAAGGCAGTCTGCGGGGAACTTGAAGGGGCTCGCCGTGGAGAGCAGCACGCGCGCCATGCCCGAGGGGCGCATGTCGTCCATGACGTACTTGCCCACGGCCGTGTGGGGGTCGATGAGGACGCCGGTGCGCTCGAAAGTGTAGCGGATCGCCTCGGCGCACTGCGCGTCGGTCGCGAAACCGCAGCCGAAGAGCTCCTGGATCTTGGAAAGAAGCTCGTCGCTCACGGTGTAGGAGCCGGTCGTCGCGAGCTCGTCCATGAGGCCTGCAACGTAGTCCGCATCGCCCGAGAGGTGGTAGAGCAGGCGCTCGAGGTTGGACGAGACGAGGATGTCCATCGACGGGGAGATGGTCTTCTCGAAGGGGCGGATGCGGTCGTAGGTGCCCGTGGTGATAAAGTCGGTGAGCACGTTGTTGGCGTTGGAGGCGACGACGAGCCTGCCCACGGGAAGGCCGAGCAGCTTGGCGTAGTAACCCGCGAGGACGTCGCCGAAGTTGCCGGTGGGCACGACGAACTCGACCTCGTCGCCGAGTGCGATAGCGCCTGCGCGCACGAGCTGCGCATAGGCGTCGAAGTAGTAGGTGATCTGCGGAGCGAGGCGACCGATGTTGATCGAGTTCGCGCTCGAGAGCGAGATGCCCTGCTCGGCGAAGCGGGCGACGAGACCGGCATCGGTGAAGATGCGCTTCACGCCCGTCTGGGCGTCGTCGAAGGTGCCGCGAACGGCGCAGACGCCCACGTTGGAGCCCTCCTGGCAGACCATCTGGAGCTCTTGGACATCCGAGACCTTCCCGTAGGGGTAGAAGACGCAGATGCCGATGTTGTCGACATCGGCGAAGCCCTCGAGGGCCGCCTTGCCGGTATCGCCGGAGGTTGCGGTGAGCACGAGGATGCGGTCGGAATCCTTCTCGCGCGCGCAGTTCATGAGATGGGGGAGGATCTGCAGGGCGACGTCCTTGAACGCGCAGGTGGGGCCGTGGAAGAGCTCGAGCATCCAATCCCGTCCCAGCTGGCGGATCGGCGTGATGCGCGCGTCGTCGAACGAGGGGCCGTAGGCAGCCGATACGCACGAGGAGATCTCCTCGGCGGTGAAGTCCTCGAAGAGCGTTCCGAGCACCTCGAGCGCGGTCTCCTGGAAGCTCTGGCCGCAGACCTTCGCGAGGTCGAGCGGTTTGTCGGCGAGGTCGTCCCGGATATACAGACCTCCGTCGGGGGCGATGCCCGTCCGGATTGCGAACTTTCCTGTTACAGATTCAGCGCATGAGCGCGTGCTGTGAAAAAATGTTTCCACGGTGTCATCACATCCTTGTGAGAAGCCGCTTGTCGCTGTCTGTATCTTATCCTCCATACGGGAAGAACCTTTATGTTGGGCCCGATGATGATACAGACCTGAAAGATTGGATTCGCATGGACATCGCGATTCTGGGATACGGTACCGTGGGCAAGGGTGTCGGCGAGATCATCGCATCCAAGACGCCTGGCATCAGCGTGAAGCGCATCCTCGAGCTTCCCGACCGCCTGACAGACCCGCGGATGACCTCCGATTACGGCGACATCCTCTCCGACGGTGCCATCGAGCTCGTCGTCGAGTGCATGGGCGGCATCGAGCCCGCGCATACGTTCATCTGCCAGGCGCTCTCCGCCGGCAAGCACGTTGTGACCTCGAACAAGGCCGTCGTCGCCGCCCACTTCGCCGAGTTCGCGCAGCTCGCAGCCGACAACGGCGTCTCGCTCTACATCGAGGCCTCCGTGGGCGGCGGCATCCCCTGGATCGCCGGCATCGATAAGGCGCGCAGGACCGATACCATCTCCTCGTTCATGGGCATCATGAACGGAACCACCAACTACATCGTCTACTCGATGGACAAGGCCGGCATCGACTTCGCCGACGCCCTGCGCGACGCCCAGGAGAAGGGCTATGCCGAGCGCGATCCGTCTGCCGATATCGACGGCATCGATGTTGCCAACAAGACCATCATCACGGCTTCCATCGCCTTCGACTGCCCCTGCGTGCGCGACCTCCCCGTGACGGGCATCCGCAACCTCTCCAAGCGCGATATGGAGCTGTTCGCAAAGCATGGCCGCATCGTCAAGCTTATCGGGCGCGGCGTGCAGGACGCGGGGCGCTACGCCGTCGCCGTCGAGCCCATGGCCATGGAGACATCCTCGCTCGAGGCGAACGTCCCGGCAAACTTCAACCTGGTCACCCTCGTGGGCGATACGGTGGGTGAGCTCAAGTTCTACGGCCAGGGTGCCGGCATGCTGCCCACGGGCAACGCCGTCGTGCAGGATGTGCTCGACTGCGCCGAGGGCATCCGCAGGAGCTACGACTTCTCGAGCGGATGCACCTACGACCCCGACCTCCTGCGATCCGACTACGTGCTCCGCACCACGGCGTCCGTGGATGCGGGCGAGCCATACGACGAGGGCATGCGGCTGTTCCGTGGTCTGACCGCCGTCGAGGCCAAGGAGCTGCTCGCCGCAACGATCGAGAACGACCCTGCCGCCATCATCGTGGCGCTTGGATAGAAAGAAGAACGTGCCGATGATCAAGATCTGCAAATTCGGAGGCTCGAGCGTCGCATCCGCCGAGCAGTTCAGACGCGTCAAGGAGATCGTCGAGTCCGACCGCGACCGCCGCTTCATCGTGGTGTCCGCCGTCGGCAAGCGTTTCCCCGAGGACAACAAGATCACCGATCTCCTCCTCCTCGTGAACGCCCACGTCACGTATCACGTTGACTGCCAGATGCTGCTCGACGACATCAAGGCGCGCTTCGTGGAGATCGCCGACGAGCTCGGCGTCACCTGGCCCGTCGCCGAGAAGTTCGATGCCTTCGCGAAGAACATCAAGCAGCACTCGCCCGAGTACATCGTGAGCCGCGGCGAGTGGTTCACGGCCCACATCATGGCCGACTACCTCGGATTCCCGTTCGTCGACGCGGCTGACGTGATGATCTTCCACCATGACGGCACCGTCGATCTCGAGCGCACCGCCATCCGCGTCAAGGATGCGGTGCAGCGCAAGGGCTCCTTCGTCTTCCCGGGGTTCTACGGGTCCACGGTTGAGGGATCCATCAAGCTGTTCCAGCGCGGCGGCGGCGACATCACGGGCGCCATCCTCGCGCGCTGCCTCAATGCGGGCCTCTACGAGAACTGGACCGACGTGTCCGGCTTCCTGTCCGCCGACCCCCGCATCGTCGAGAACCCCCGCTCGATCCACCGCATCACCTTCGACGAGATGCGCGAGCTTTCCTACATGGGCGCATCGGTCCTGCAGGAGGAAGCCATCTTCCCGGTGCGCGAGGTGAACATCCCCATCCAGATCAAGAACACCAACAATCCCGAGGCGGAGGGCACCATCATCAGCGAGACCGCGGATCCCGGCGTGGACGAGCACCTCATCACCGGCATCGCGGGCAAGCGCGACTTCCTCGCCGTGCACATCAGCAAGGCGCACATGTCCACCGAGGTGGGCATCGTCCGCAAGGCGCTCTCGATCTTCGAGCGCTACCGCATCTCGATCGAGCACATCCCCACGGGCGTCGATTCGTTCGGCATCGTCGTGAACAGCGCCGACGTGAAGGACAGCATCTACCAGATCATCTCGGATATCCGCAAGGAGATTTCGCCCGACAACGTCTCGGTGGTCGACAAGCTCGCGCTCGTGACGGTCGTCGGCCGCAACATGTCAAAGCGCTCGGGCACGTCCGGCAAGATCTTCGGCGCGCTGGGCGACGCGGGCATCAACATCCGCCTCATCACGCAGAGCTCGCAGGAGATCTCCATCATCCTGGGCGTCGACAACGCCGATTTCGAGCGTGCCATCAAAGTAATCTACGACAAGTTCGTCGCGGGCGAGATCGTCCGCAGGGGCTAGTGGGAAGGAGCCTGATCATGGCTGGCAAGGTTGTCGCGATTCTCGGTGCGACCGGCGTCGTCGGTCGCCAGATGCTGCAGTGCCTCGAGGAGCGCGCATTTCCCGTCGAGCGCCTCGTTCCGCTTGCGAGCGCGCGTTCTGCGGGCAAGACCGTCACGTTCCGCGGCGAGCAGGTCGAGATCCGCGAGGCTGTTCCCGAGGCCTTCGAGGGTATCGATATCGTGCTCTCGGCAGTCGGTGACGAGCAGGCGAGGGAGCTCCTTCCCGAGGCCGTCAAGCGCGGTGCCATCTGCGTGGACAACAGCCACGCGTTCCGTCTCGACGCGGGCGTCCCGCTTGTGATCCCTGAGATCAACGCCGCCGATATCGCCACGCACGGCGGCATCATCTCCAACCCCAACTGCGCCACGATCATCGGCCTCGTTCCGCTGTGGCCGCTCCATCAGGCAGCAGGGCTCAAGCGCGTCATCGTGAGCACCTATCAGGCCGCATCGGGTGCCGGCAAGCCCGGGCTCGACGAGCTCATGCGCGAGATCGGCTGCGTTGCCGCCGGCGAGCCGGTGGGGGAGAGCAAGCCTTTCGCCTACCAGCTCGCAAGCAACCTGATCCCCCAGATCGGCGGGTTCGGGGCGAACGCCTACACCTCCGAGGAGATGAAGTTCCAGAACGAGGGGCGCAAGATCTGCCATCTGCCCGAGCTCCGCGTGAACTGCACGTGCGTGCGCGTGCCCGTCATGCGCTCGCACTCCGAGTCGATCACCGCCGAGTTCGAGCGTCCCATCACCCCCGACGAGGCACGTGAGATCCTCTCTGCGGCGCCCGGCGTCAAGGTCGTCGACGACCCCGCATCGCTCGCGTATCCCATGCCGCTCGACACGAGCTACCAGGACCTCATCTACGTGGGCCGCATCCGCGAGGACATCTCCGCCCCCGACGGAACGTGCTCGCTGACGTTCTGGTGCTGCGGGGACCAGATCCGCAAGGGCGCGGCGACCAATGCCGTCCAGATCGCGGAGTACCTGCTGTAGGTTCCGCTTCGGGGGTACCCCCCATTTGGAGATAAGCGCAGGCGACGCGAAAAAGGGCCCCGTAGCAGGGGCCCTGATGTTTCGTGGTGCTCCCAGAGGGATTCGAACCCCCGACCCTCGGATTAGAAGTCCGACGCTCTATCCAGCTGAGCTATAGGAGCATGCATAGCCATTCTAGAGCATCTCGCGGGCGAGAAGTAGCCCGAGGGCTGTCTTCGCATCGCGGATCCTACCTTCGCGGACCGCGGCGAGCGCTTCGTCGAACCCCACCCACACGATGTTCACGAACTCGCCCTCATCCGGGTGCTCCTCATCCTGCGAGAGCCCCTTGGCGAGGAAGATCTCGGTATGCTCGTCCGTGAATCCGACGGCCCCCTCGCAGACGCCGAGGGGTACGAGCTCCTCCGCGATGAGCCCCGTCTCCTCCGATAGCTCGCGGGCAGCGCAGACGGCTCCTGCCTCGTCGCCATCGATCTTGCCTGCGGGGATCTCGAGCGTCATGCGTCCGAGCGCGACGCGGTACTGGTGCACGAGGCACACCTTGCCATCCCTCACGGCGACCACGCCTGCGCCACCGTGGTGGTTGACGATCTCGCGGTAGCCATGGCTTCCGTCTGCAAGCTCCACGTCGAGCGTATCCACCGAGAAGATCATGCCCGTCCACTGGCGCGTGCGTCCGAGTATGCGCTCGTAGAGACGATCCAGGTCATCGGACGATCCGGCGATGCCAAGCCCGTTGTTCGGCATAGTACGCTCCTCATTTGGGAATACTGCCCTCAAGATACCACGAGAGGGGGATCGCCATGTCGAAACGGGACTGGGTGCTCACCGGCTACGGCATCGATGAACTCGCAAACATTATCACGGACGGCATCTTGAACGCGAGCGTCTCGGCAACCCTTGAGGATTCCTCGTATTTCTCGAGCGGCAACGTCTCCTGCACCGTGCTCGTCTTCGAGCGCTACAGCATCATCGGATCGAACCGCCTGAGCCTCACCGTCTCGCTGTTCTCTGAGCCGGGATGCGTGCGCATCTCCGGCATCTCGTCAGGAGGCAGCGAGGGAATCCTGTGGAAGATCAACACGCTTGGCGAGGACGCGTTCCTCGACGTCCTCGTCGATGTGCTATCTTCAATCTCGTAATCGCCCATCGAGAGAAGGCGGGTCATGAGAACGCTTCTTTACCGTGTCGGCCAGGAGCCTGTCGATTACGATGTGGACATCCCTGATTTTCCCGCGGCCATCGGGGCACCCGAGATCGAGTGGATGACCGTGAGGTTCCTCAAGCTTTGCGTTGTGCGCGATTCGCGCGGTGAGGAAAGCGGCAAGCCTGTCTGCCAGGTGCTCGGGAAGACGCCCATCTACGGCGATTTCCTCGTGACTTGCATCGACTGGGACGATGACGGAAATACGGAGGTGACGCCCATGACCGATGGCTTCGCCTCGATGGTCAAGCACATGCTCTTCAACCATGAATACGGCAAGATAAAGGAAGGCGGGGCCTGATATGGCTACGATCGACGACGTGAAGCAGTTCCTGGACGAGTGCGGCTACTACTTCCTGGCTACCGAGATGGACGGGCAGCCGTACGTGCGCCCCTTCGGCGCCCATATGGTCTACGAGGGGAAGCTCTACTTCCAGACCGGCAAGGTCAAGGAGGTCGCAGCGCAGCTTGCGGCGAACAGCAAGGTCGAGATCTGCGCTTCCAAACCTGCCGAATGGCTGAGGCTGCGTGGGTGCCTTGTGGAGGATCCGCGTATCGAGGTACAGGAGGAGATGCTCGACCAGCATCCGCAGCTCAGGAGCATGTACCGTCCCGGCGACGGCAATACCTGCGTGTTCTTCCTCGATGAGGCGACGGCCGGCTTCTTCTCGTTCACCGATGCGCCACGAATCGAGAGCTTCTAGAATTTCTCGCTTGACGTGCGCTCAAGATAGGCTACTATAATCTAGCTGTTCAATGCGGTGGGACACACGGTGGGTGTAGCTCAGTTGGAAGAGCGGCGGACTGTGGATCCGCAGGTCCAGGGTTCGAGCCCCTGTACCCACCCCAAAAACTGCATACGGACCGGTAGCTCAGCTGGTAGAGCAGGGGACTCTTAATCCCAAGGTCCAGGGTTCGAACCCCTGCCGGTCCACCACGAAACCTCGCGCCTCCCGACAGGGAGGCGTTTTCGTTTGACGCGTTTGACGGCGCTGTTGAACGGGCCGTTCGGCTGGTGTAGATTCGATTCAGACGAGGCGATATGTAAGGAGCTGCGATGACGCGTCCCCGCACGTTGAAACTGCTCGGAGCGCTTGCTGCGGCGGTTGCGCGCTCCTTTGCTGCCATCGGTTGCGCCGCGACGAGCGACCATGAGACCGTCGCCTCGCACGAGGACGTCAAGGATGCCGCCGGGAAGGCAAGCGGTGACATGATCGCTCTGGTGACCGCAACGGTCGTGCGAATCGGTGCAGAGGGCTAGCCGGATGGACGGGTTCCTCAAGAAGCTCAAACACATCCTCATCGTTCTCGCCCTTGCGCTTGCAGCCCTCATCATCTGGGGAATATGGACCGGCCACGCGGCCGCTTTCATCGAATGGATCCAGGCGCTCTGGGAGGATTCCCATCCGGCGATCACCGAGCGGAACCTCCCTCCCGTCGAGGGGGAGCTCGACGGGGAGGTGCGCATCCATTTCATCGATGTGGGACAGGGCGACGCCACCTTCATCGAGTATCCCGATGGCTCATGCATGCTCGTCGACGCCGGAATACCTGAACAGGGCGGTGACGTCGTAGCGTACATCCGCGGCCTCGGATACGATCGCATAGACTGCGTGCTCGCAACCCATCCCCATCAGGACCATATCGGAGGGCTCGATGTGGTCATCCGTGCGCTGGAGATCGGGCAGGTGTGGGCTCCCGACGCCTCCAATACGACGCTCGCGTACTATGACTTCCTCGCCGCATGCGCCGATACGGGCGAGACGATCGAGCAGGCATGCACCGGGAGCATCCTCATGCGCGGCGACGGCTGGCGCGCCGACGTCATAAGCCCGCGTCGGGGAGCGAGCTTCGCCGACCTCAACCAAGCATCTGCCATCGTGCTGCTCCAGGTGGGGGAGACGCGCGTCCTGCTCCCGGCGGATGCGTCCATCTCGACCATCGCCCGCTCGACGAACATCCGCATCGACGTGCTCAAGGTCGGCCATCACGGATCGCTCACCAGCACGTCCGATTGGCTCGTCGACCGCCTCCGGCCTTCGGTCGCCGTCGTCTCCTATGGCATCGGCAATCCCTACGGGCTGCCCTCGGGCAACGTCCTCTCGATGCTCTCGACTACCGAGCTGTACGGTACGGGTGCGAACGGCACGGTAGTGCTGTCGCTCGACGGCTCGTCCGTCGACGCCAGGGTCGAGCGTGAGGGCAGGCCTGCGAGCGGCGCCTCATCCTACCGCGAGGATCGGGAATCCCCCGAGATCTATCCCGAGGACACCTCGTTCTTCCAGCACGTCATCGAGGGGCTCCGCGAACTGCTCTTCCGCACTGACTGACTTTTTCCATCCAGTCGCGTGTATTGAGGACGCGGGGAGCGGCCGTTTGCATCATACTTCTTATGATGCTCTGTGAAGAAAGGAGCTTACCTTGATTTATACCGTCACGCTCAACCCCGCGATTGACTACGTCATGACCCCCCTCTCGCTCGACATGGGCTTCACCAACCGATCCTCGGGCGAGGAGCTCTACTGCGGTGGCAACGGCATCAACGTCTCCACGCTGCTCAACGAGCTCGACATTGTGAACGTCGCCATGGGTATTGTCGGTGGCTTCACCGGCGATTACCTCATCGAGACCCTTCAGGACAAGGGCATCTCCTGCAACTTCGTCCGTCTCGAGAAGGGCTTCACGCGCATCAACGTCAAGTTCTCGGGCGCCATCATGGCCATGGTCAACGGCAACGGCCCCAAGATCCCCGAGAAGAAGGTCGAGGAGCTGCTCGACCGCATGGATGTCGTGCGCGAAGGCGACATGCTGGTGCTTACGGGGTCCATCCCCAACTCGCTTCCCGAGGACATGTACACCCAGATCATGCACCGCCTCGATGGCCGCGGCATCGAGTACGTCGTGGATGCGCCCGGGCAGCTTCTCATGGAGGCGCTCAAGTCGCATCCCTTCCTCATCAAACCCAACAACCACGAGGTCGGCCGCATCTACCATGTGCCGATCGAGACGCCCGAGGAGTGCATGCCCTACGCGCACAAGCTCCAGGCCGAGGGCGCCCGCAACGTCATCATCTCGTGCGGCGGCTATGGCTCGCTCCTCCTCGATGAGGAGGGTGGCGAGCACGTCGTTCCGAGCGTCAAGGTGCGTCTGGTCAACACCACCGGCGCGGGCGACTCGATGGTCGCAGGCTTCATCGGCAAGGTCCATGGCGAGGGCTCGACCTACGGCGATGCCCTGCGCTTCGCCTCCGCCTGCGGCACCGCGACCGCCGCGAGCAAGGGCATCGCGAAGCGCGCCACCATCGACCGCGTCTACGAGGCGCTCTGCGAGATGATGAACAAGAAGCCTCGAAAGAGCTCGAAGAAGAAGTAGGGAAGGCACCGCTACAGGAGAACGCGCGGGTTATCAGGAGGAGGACCAATGTTAAAGGGAATCAATGCATCTGACGGCATCGGCATCGGCGTAGCGTGCGTGGCCATCGAGCCGGATCTGAGGTTCGTTCCGAAGGCCCCCGAAGACATCGATGCCGAGAAGGCCCGCTACAAGGCCTCTGTCGCTAAATTCGTCGACTTCACCAACGCGCAGATGCAGCGCATGCTCGCATCCCCGGACCTCCAGGATGCCGCCGGCATCATGGCCGCGCACATCGAGTTCGCCGAGGACGAGGGCATCGTCGAGATGGTCAACGGCTCCATCGACAGCGGCATGTGCGCCGAGCAGGCCGTCTCCGATGCCTATGACATGTACTACAACATGTTCTCCGGCATGGACGACGACATCTTCCGCGAGCGCGCCGCCGACGTCCTCGACGTCAAGGTGGGCCTGCTCGCCGACCTGCTCGGCAAGGAGGTCATCAATCTCTCCGTTCTGCCCGAGAACTCCATCGTCGTGGTGGGCGACCTCACCCCATCCATGACCGCCGACATCGACAAGGAGAACGTGGCCGGCATCATCACCGAGACCGGCGGACGCACCTCCCACTCCGCCATCATCGCCCGCGCGCTCGAGATTCCCGCGGTCCTCTCGGTGCCCGATTCCACGACCCTCATCAAGAACGGCGACATGGTCATCGTCGACGGCACGCGCGGCCGCATCATCGTGAACCCCACGCCCGCCGAACTGGAGAAGTACCGTCTCGCCGCCAAGACCTTCGCCGAGGAGAAGGCCGCCCTCGAGGCATACCGCGGCAAGCCCACCGTCACCGCCGACGGCATCGAGAAGCTGCTCGTCGCCAACATCGGCAACCCCGAGGATGCCAACGCGGCGCTCGAGCACGACGCCGAGGGCGTCGGCCTGTTCCGCTCCGAGTTCCTGTTCATGGACGCCAAGGAGCTCCCCAGCGAGGACGAGCAGTTCGCCGCGTACCAGAAGGTCGCGCTGCGCATGAAGGGCAAGCCGGTCATTATCCGCACGCTCGACGTGGGCGGCGACAAGGAGATCCCCTACCTGAAGCTGCGCAAGGAGGAGAACCCCTTCCTGGGCTATCGCGCCGTGCGCTACTGCCTCGACAACCCCGACGAGTACAAGGTCCAGCTCACCGCACTGCTGCGCGCCTCCGCGTTCGGCGACATCAAGATCATGGTGCCGCTCGTGACCGACCTGGTGGAGATCCGCAAGGTGAAGGCCCTCGTTGAGGAGTGCAAGGCCGATCTTGACGCCCGCGGCATCGCGTACAACAAGGACATCGAGGTTGGCACTATGGTTGAGACGCCCGCCGCGTCGCTCATCGCCGATGACCTCGCCGCTGAGTGCGACTTCTTCTCCATCGGCACCAACGACCTCACCGGCTACACCATGTGCGCCGACCGTGGCAACGATAAGATCGCCTACCTCTACGACGTGTACCAGCCCGCCGTCCTGCGCTCGCTCAAGCGCATCATCGAGGAGGGCAACAAGGCAGGCATCATGGTCGGCATGTGCGGCGAGGCGGCGGCCGACCCGCTGATGATTCCCGTGCTGATCTCCTTCGGCCTCAAGGAGTTCTCCGTCTCCGCACCGTCCATCCTGCGCACGCGCCACATCATGAGCCTCTGGACCAAGGCCGAGGCCGATGCGCTTACCGCAAGGATCATGATGCTCAAGACCTCCGCAGAGGTCAAGACCGCGCTCCAGGCTGCCGCAAAGTAGCCTCCCGGTTCATCGCGATGAGAACGGGGCGTCTTCGGACGCCCCGTTTCGTTCTCCAGAAAGGGGATACTCCCCAAAATGGATAGGCAAGTTAACAGAACACATCCAGAGCTGCAAGGAGCAGGTCGACCACGAACCTGCATCCTTCGACCTTCTCGCCATCTGCCTGGCAGGGAATCGACGCGTCCTCGTACTCGATCTCGATATGGCGAGCCCGCTTGAACGTGATGGCGCTCGAGCGTGCATGTTTGCCGAATCGCGCAAGACCGAAAAGGGCGAGCAGGATGGGAATGGGCGGATTCTTCACGTTGAAGCAGATGTCGAACATGCCGTCCGCGGGATCGGCTGCGGGGCAGATCCTGAAGCCGCCGCCATAGGTCGGTCCGTTTTGGATGGCGAAGATGAGCGAGCGGATATGCTGCACGGGACCATCGTCAAGCGAGAACGCGCAGGCGAAGCCCTTGGAACCCGAGACCATATACTTGATGCCCGAGGTGACGTAGAGCTGCTCGCCCTTCTCCCTGGTACCGGCGGCGCGCTTGTCCGTGGTATCGAGGGCGATGGCGGCATCGATGCCGAACGAGAGCGTCTCGAGGAAGAACTCGTCGTTGACGCAACCGACATCGATGGTGCGGCGCGAGCTGGCAGCAAGGCGGGAGAGCGAGGCCTCGGCGTTGTTGAAGGGGACGCCGAGCGTCCGGGCTATGTCGTTGCCCGAGCCGAACGGGACGATGGCAAGGGCGGGGCGCGTGGCACGGTCGATCTTCATGAGGCCGTTGGCGACCTCGTGGATGATACCGTCGCCTCCGATGGCGACCACGGTGTCGAAGCCGGCTGCGTCTGCGGCGCGCACTGTGGCGTCGCCCGCTGCTGTGGTCATGTAGAACTCGCAGGATTCCGCGAGCGAGACGTGGGTTGCGAAGAAGCTCTTCGTGTAATCGATCGCTGCGACCGAGAGTCCGCTGCGTGCCTTGGGGTTCGCGATGACGAGCGTACGTCCGAGCAGGGTGGCTGCCATACTGCATCCTTCCGTCGCTTCCTGCTCTCATTGTAGAACCTTGCATGCTATGCAGCCCGCAGATAACCACAAGCTGCTATTGGATGCTGCAATCTCTTGGCGGATGGTTGGTCACGACTCCCTGCCTGAATGTGGCCAACGTTTGCAAGGTAGGTTCAGTTCTGGTCATTCAGCTGTTCTTGTGCTGATCGAAGTCGGCAAAAAGGGACAAAAATCGGCAGATTCTGTCCGTTTCTGCCGACCTCGGTCGGCCAGATGCCGACAAACAAACCTCCGTCTGCGTTTCAATGCCCTTCATGTAGGGCAAAGCCCCGTGACGTTTGTAAGATGGAGACGGGATCGTTCAAACGGCTGTGCTTCTCGACGGAACGGGGTTTCCCATGGATCTGCTCCTGAAGAACGCAGTCATCGTGACGGTGAATCCCCAGCGGGAGATCTTCTACCACGGGGCGATGGCCGTCAATCGCGGCAGGATTGCTGCCGTAGGACCCGAAGACGTCGTTCTCAAGGCATATCCAACCGCAGATACCGTGATGGACCTTGACGGCAAGGTCATCTTCCCGGGTTTCATCAACACGCACAACCACCTCTTCCAGACGCTGCTCAAGGGCCTCGGAGACGACATGGTCCTCAGCGACTGGCTCTCCACCATGACGTTCCCTGCCGCCCAATACCTCGAACCCGAGGACACCTACTACGCCGCCATGCTCGGCTGCATGGAGGGCATCAGCAGCGGCATGACCACACAGCTCGACTACATGTACCCGCACCCGCGCGAGGGCCTCGACGACGGCATCTTGAGAGCGTTCAAAGAACTGAAGATCCGCGGCATATTCGGCAGGGGCTGTATGAACACCGGAGAGCAGTTCGGCGTCTGTCCCGCCATCATGCAGGATATGAAGGCCATCGAGGCCGACCTCGTCCGCCTTTTCGACACCTACCACAACACGGAGAACGGCAGGATCCAGATCTGGGCGGCCCCTGCGGCGCTCTGGTCCAACGATGAGGAGAACCTCAGGATGCTCTGGGATGTGGTGAACAGCTACGGCTCAGGGCTGACCGTCCATGTGTCCGAGACTCCCTTCGACCGCGCGTCCACGGCCAAGCTCCACGGCGCGGAGGGAACCGATTGCCTGGAGAAGCTCGGCATCCTGGGGCCGAACGTCCTGATGGTCCACTGCGTGCACCTCAACCACGGGGACATCCTCCGCGCCGCACGCTACGACCTCAAGGTGAGCCACAACCCCGTGAGCAACATGTACCTTTCGTCCGGCATCGCGCCCATCCCCGAGATGCTCGCAGCTGGCGTCACCGTCGGCCTCGGTGTCGACGGTGCGGCGAGCAACAACGGGCAGGACATGATCGAGCTCATGAAGACGACGGCGCTCCTCCAGAAGGTGGGCACGCTCGACCCCACCTCCATCACGGCCGAGAAGGTGCTCGAGATGGCGACGATCGACGGCGCGCGGGCGATCGGCCTCGAGGGCGAGATCGGATCGTTGGAGGCGGGCAAGAAGGCGGATTTCGTCATCTTCAACCCGTACCGCAACCCCAAGGCCGTCCCGATGCACAACCCCGTCTCCACGCTGGTCTACAGCTCCACGATGGAGAACATCGAGAGCGTTGCCGTAGACGGCGAGTTCGTGCTGCTCGACGGTGCGTTCACGATGATCGACGACGAGCAGGGGATCCTCCGCGACGCCCAACGGACGGCCGAAGACCTCTGCGTGCGCGGGGGTATCACCAACCGTTTGGAAGGCCACACATGGCGCAATCCCGCGCCCTAAGGGGTACCATGCATGTCGAGGCATGACGCGTGCGCCAACGAGCGGGGGAGGATTCCACGATGATCGACTGCTACGACGAATACCGTAAGAAGCTCCGCACTCCCGAGGAAGCCGTCAAGGTCGTGAAGAGCGGCGATTGGGTCGACTACATCGCAAACGTCTGCTTTCCCACGCTGCTCGACCGAGCGCTCGCCAAACGGAAGGACGAGCTCTTCGATGTGAAGTTCCGCGGAAGCTTGAGCTTCGGCCCCATCGAGGTTGCGGAGGCCGATCCGACTCGGGAGCACTTCTGCTACAACAGCTGGCATTTCTCCGCATACGAGCGGAACCTCTCCGACCGCGGGCTCTGCAGCTTCATCCCCATGCTCTTCAGCCGCAACGGCGAGTACTACAAGCATTTCCTGGATGTCAACGTCGCCATGATGGCCGTCACCCCGATGGATCGGCACGGATACTTCAACCTCTCCTGTGCGACCGGCGTGGCCAAGGCCATCCTCGACAAGGCGGACGTGGTCATCGTGGAGATCAACGAGCATCTTCCCAGGATCTGCGGCGGATTCGACCAGGTCATCCATATCGATGAGGTGGATTACGTGGTGGAAGGGGAGCACCCCGAGCTTCCCCAGTTCCCCATCCTGGAGGCAAGGCCCGAAGAGATCGTGATGGCGGGTCTGATCTTGGAACAGGTGCGCGACGGTTCCTCGCTCCAGCTCGGCATCGGCAGCCTTCCCAACGTGATCGGCGCCCGCTTGGCGGAATCAGACCTCAAGGATCTCGGCATGCACACCGAGCTCTGCGGTGATGCCTACTACCAGCTCTACAAGGCCGGCAAGCTCACGAACAAGGCGCTCAACCTCCATCGTGGACAGGGCATGACCGGCATGGTCTTCGGCACGAAGGAGCTGTACGAATGGGTCGACGAGAACCCTTCCGTGATCATCGCGCCCCTCACCTATGTGAACGATGTGCGCGTTATCGGCAGCATCGACAACGTTGTCTCGATTAACAACTGCGTAGAGATCGACCTCTACGGGCAGATCAGCTCCGAGAGCCGCAGCACCCGTCAGATCTCCGGTACGGGCGGCCAGCTCGACTTCCTCGAGGGCGCCGCACTCTCGAGGGGCGGCAAGGGCTTCATCTGCATGACCTCCACCTATACCAGCCGCGACGGCGTCATGCACTCCCGCATCAAGCCCTCGCTCGAGGGGGATATCGCCACAGCGCCTCGCACGCAGGCCTACTTCATGGTCACCGAATACGGCTGCGTCAACCTGGTCGGTCGCAGCACGTGGGAGCGCGCCGAGATGCTCATCTCGCTGGCCCATCCTGACTTCAGAGATGGGCTGGTCAAGGCGGCGGAAGCCCAAGGAATCTGGAGGCGGTCCAACAAGCTGTAGGAACCGTTTTAGAACGGCTTCAGATCCATGTCCTCCGTGCAGCTGGCGAAGAACTCGGAGAGCAGGTCGATGCAATCCTGGATATCCTTCAGCGAGCCGACCTCGCAGGGGTTGTGCATGTAGCGCAGGGGGATCGACACCAGGGCGAAGGGGACTCCGATGCCGGTCAGGTGCATGGTGTCGCCATCGGTGCCCGTGCGCCCGTTCGCCGCCTCGGTCTGGACCGCCATGCCGAGCTTCGATGCGCAGTCGCGAAGGATCGCGTTGAGCTTCTTGTGGATGGACGGGTTGTTGCAGATCACGGGACCCTTGCCGACAGCGATGTCGCCGGTCAGAGCGTTGCTGATGCCGCAGTTGTCGGAGGTGTAGGTCACGTCGACGGCGATCGCGATGTTCGGCTTCACGCGTGATGCGGTGAAGAACGCGCCGTTGCCGGTCGTTTCCTCGCCAGTGGTCGTAACGGAGTAGCAGCCGACCGTCGCGCCCTTACGACGCGCCTCGGCAAGCGCCTCCATCACGATGAAGGCGCCGATCCTGTCGTCCAGCGCCCGTCCGGTGATGCAGTCGTTCAACAGCTCGCGGACGTCGGTGTCGAACGAGACCGTGTCGCCGAGCTCGACATGGGCAAGTGCGTCTTCGCGGTCCTTCGCGCCGATGTCGATCCGCAGGTCTGATGCCTTCAGCTCGCTGTTCTTGGCGATCTCTCGCGAATTGGCCACCGCGCCGTAGATGGTGCCGTCCTTCGTGTAGATGCGCACCTTATGGCCGGGATAGGTCGTGGTGTAGATGCCGCCGAGATTCGTCACCATCAGGTATCCGTCGCTGTCGACCGCGGTGACCATGAGGCCGATCTCATCCGCATGACCAGCGAGGAGGACTTTGAACGGCGACGAGGGGTTGAGTGCGGCCGTGACGTTTCCAAGCTCGTCGACCATCACCTGGTCTGCCTTGTCCTGCATGTGGTCGTAGATCTTCTTCTCGATTGCGGCCTCGTTCCCGGAAACGGAACCGGTGGACAGAAGGTCGTAGAGGAATTCCCTGTTCATCGCGCATCTCCCGCCTTTGGGCCTGGGTTGGGGACGGTTCCCCGAACCATGATTCTGCAAGCTCCATTCTATCCAACTCGGGTTCTCTCGACTATCGGTTGCGCCGCTTTTCGTATGCTTGGGACGGCGCGCGTTCTGAAGCGGTATCAACGGATGTGGTTATCCAGGATGCTTTAGGAGGAGGACGATTTCGATGGCGGGTCTCGACATTGCTGGGGGCATCGAACTATCCGATGAGATGCTCGAGGGTGTTGCTGGGGGAGTCCTGTCCGAAGACGAGAAGGCAGCCTTCAGCGCCGCGCTCGCCGCATGGAAGGGCAGCGGATTCACCCTCGAGCAGGCCCTTCACGCGTACAGGCGCGGCAACAGGATGGCGGGAGACCCTGCGGACTATGTCGACTATGCCAACTCGGTCTGGGAATCGCTCTAGGACATAACCTGCATCCATCTCGCGGACGGCAGTCCCTGCACCGACCGCAGCTTCCACGTGCAGGCGTGCACGGAATCGATGCGTGCATCTGCTAAAGTTCCTCATATGAATGCGATGAAACCATACAATCCGGCGAATCGTCTGCACGGCGCACATGCGATCTTCCTTCTGCTTGCGTGCCTTGCGTCCGCGATCCTGCTTCTTGCCCGCCCGACGGCTGCCGTTGCGGCGGATGGCACGCATATGACCGTCGACCCGATCGAACAGGGCGATCGGTGCTCCGCGGTCGTCTACGACAACTCCAACGGACTTCCCGCTTCGGAGGCCAACGACATCGTCCAGACGAGCGATGGGTTCATTTGGATCGGATGCTACAGCGGGCTTATCCGCTACGACGGCAATACCTTCGAGCACATGGGCCACTCTATCGGTGTCGATAGCGTCAACTGCCTTCTCGCGGATAGCAAGGACCGTCTGTGGATCGGTTCGAACGACAGCGGCCTTACGATGATCGACCACGAAACGATCCATCATTGGGACGAGGAGGATGGGCTTGGGTCTCCGAAGGTCGAGGCACTCGCCGAGGGTAGCGACGGCACCATCTACGTGGGGACGGCGGACGGCCTCTCGATGGTTTCCGCAGACCTCACGATTTCATCCCCTGCCGACCTCCGTGTCTCCACCGCATATGTCGACGATATCGTCCAGGCCCCCGACGGTCTCATCTACTGCCTGACCAACGAGGATGACTACTTCACCATGCGCCGTGGCGTGCTGATGAAGTACGTCGACCACGAGAAGAGCGCGATCTCGGGCATCACCTGCATCTTCCCGGATCCCGATGTCCTCGGAAGCTTCTACGTCGGAACGGAAGGTTCGGATCTGTATTACGTCAGCCAGGCTGACAACCCCGAATCCATCGAGACGATCGATATCTCGCCGCTGTTCAACGTCATGGAGATCGAGCAGGCGGGTGGAAGGATCTGGATCTGCGCAAGGAACGGCATCGGCGTGCTCGACGAAGACGGGTTCCATTGTCTTGATGACCTGCCCTTGAACAGTTCTGTCGACAACATGATGGAGGACTACGAGGGCAACCTGTGGTTCACCTCCTCCCGCCAGGGTGTCATGAAGATCGTTCCCAACCAGTTCACCGATGTCTTCACGAAGTACGACATCCCCGAAACCCCGGTGAACTCGACCCTTATGCATGGGGGCAGGCTGTTCGTCGCAACCGATTCGGGGATGATCGTCATTTCGGCAGACGGTCCCGTCTCCTCGCTCCCGCTGTCCTCCGCCACGACTGCCTCGGGTGAGGACTTGGGCACAACCGACCTGCTCGAACTCACGAGCGGCGCCCGCATCCGTTCCATCCTTACCGATAGCGAGGGCAGGATCTGGATCTCCATGTGGCGAAGCATCGGCCTGCTCCGATACGACGGCGACAAGGTCGTCGCCTTCACGGAGAGCGACGGGCTTCCCTCCAATCACATACGTGCTACCAGCGAGGCGCCTGATGGGAGGATCCTGGTTGCCTGCACAGGAGGCGCCGCTGTGATCGAGGGCGATCGCGTTGTGGCAACCTATGGAAAGGAAGATGGGATCGACAACCTTGAGACCCTTTCCGTATGCGCCGCTCCGAACGGCGATTATCTCCTCGGTTCGAATGGAGGCGGCATCTACGTCATCAACGATGACGGGATCCGAACGCTCGGAAAGAAGGACGGTCTGACCTCCGGCGTCGTCATGCGCATCAAGTACGACCCGTCCAACGATGTGTACTGGCTCGTCACCTCCAATTCGATCGAGTTCATGACTCCTGACTACCAAGCGACTCCGGTCGGCAGCTTCCCCTTCTCGAACAACTTCGACCTCTACGAGAACAGCAATGGCGAGATGTGGGTGCTCAACAGCTACGGAATCTATGTCGCGCCGACCGAGCAGCTGCTTGCGAACGGCGATATCGAGGTGACCCGCTACGGATTGGCAAACGGCATGCCCTCGACGCCGACCAGCAATGCCTACAGCTTCCTGACCCCCGAGGGCGACCTCTACATCTCCTGCAGTTCAGGCGTGGCGAAGGTCAACATCGATGCGAACTTCTGGAAAAGCGCCGACCTCAAGATGGCTGTTCCGTACATCGAGGGCGACGGCGAGCTCTATTACCCCGATGACCGAGGGACTTTCACGATCCCGTCATCCGTGCGCAGGCTGACCATCCACCCCTACGTCTTCAACTACTCGCTCTCCGATCCGCAGCTCACCTACCAGCTTGAGGGCTTCGACGACGTTCCGATTCCCATCCTTCGCAGCGAAATGGCTCCGTTGGTCTACACGAACCTCCGGGGCGGATCCTACCATTTCGTGTTGACGTTGGGCGGGCAGCGGGGCAGCGCCCTGAGGATCATATCCGTCTCCATCACCAAGGAGAAGGCGCTGTTCGAACAGGTCTGGTTCTATCTCCTGCTCCTGGCGTTGACCGCGCTGATCGTCCTCTCGGCGGTCCGCCATTACGTGCGCAGCAAGATGCGTGCCCTGGAGAAGAAGCACCGTGAGGAGGCGGAACGCGAGCGCATCGGCAACGAGCTGCGCATGGCGACCGAGATCCAGGGGAGCATGCTGCCGCACGACTTCCCACCGTTCCCCGATCGCAAGGAGTTCGACGTCTATGCGGTCATGGATCCCGCCCTTGAGGTCGGAGGCGACTTCTACGACTTCTTCCTGATCGACGACGACCATCTGTGCATCATGGTTGCCGATGTGAGCGGCAAGGGCATCCCCGCGGCGCTCTTCATGATGATCTCCAAGGTCATCCTCGAGAGCTTCGCAACTCTCGGCAGCTCAGCTGGCGAGATCCTCACAAAGGCAAACGAAGCCATCTGCTCCAACAATCAGGCGGATATGTTCGTCACGGTTTGGCTGGGTATCCTCGAGATCTCGTCCGGGCGTCTCGTCGCTGCGAATGCAGGTCATGAGTACCCGGTGCTCAGGAGGGGCGGCGGTCCCTATGAGCTGATCAAGGACCGGCACGGCCTGGTAATCGGCGGCATGGATGGTGTGCGGTACAAGGAATACGACCTGCAGCTCAAGCCGGGAGACCGCGTGTTCGTCTACACCGACGGCGTTCCCGAGGCCATGGATGCCGACGGCAAGATGTTCGGGACCACCCGGATGGTCGAGTCCCTGAACGCCGACCCCGATGTCTCCCTGCAGGAGCTTCTCGACAACGTGCGCAAGGGCGTGGACGGGTTCGTCAAGGATGCGGTCCAGTTCGACGACCTCACGATGCTCTGCCTGGAGTACGAGGGCCCCGACGCTTTGTGATCGTCCAGGTTCTTGAGGATCGGGTTTGCTTCGAGGGGCCCGTTACTTGATGTGGACAGATCTGGCCATGCCGAGCTGGTCTTCGAGCAGCAGGTTGTCCTCGGACCCATCGGTGAAGAAGATATCGACGTAATGGCCATCGACCGTGCCGCTGTAGCTGCCGTACCAGAAGAACGACCCGTCCGAAGCGGTTCTTCGGCAGCGGTATCCGTAGAGCATCACGCCGTCGATGGTGATGGGGTCGAGCGCCTCGACATCGCCCATGTCGTCGTTCTCTTCAGGAAGCGAGCCATCCGAGTAGTCGGGAACCCAATCGTAGGCGGGCTCGTCATAGACCATCACGTAGAAGCCCCTGCGGCCGATCGACGAATCCTCGTACTGGACGGTGAGGTTGTACCCGCTGCCTTTCTCGGACTCGATGTGCCTGTTCTCGCTGACATCGGTGTTGACGGTCCATCCGCCTGCAAGACCGATGGTCAGGTAATCGTTCTCGTGGAAGGCGACGCCCTCCATCGGATCATCCGCTTTGGGGGCATCTTGGTTGTCGGGAGAGTTGGAATCTGCCTGCTCCTCCTGGGGCGCAGGGTCATCTTCGGGCGTCGTCGAGCTGTCTTTGCAGCTTGGGAGCGAGAGAGCCAGTGCGAGCGCGAGGATGCCGGCGCCAAGGAACGGGCGGATGCGTTTTGCCATCGGTTGCTTCCTACCTTCGATTTCCGGGTATCCTGCTAGCCCTCGACCAGCTCGACGATGAGCTCGTTCGAACCGTCTTCGAGCGAGTTATGCTCGTCGAGATGGAAGTGTTCGCCCGGCTTCTCCATTGAAAGCGCGAGCAGGTGGTTCGCCAACGAGACCAGCCCCTGGCGGTTCGCCGAGATGAGCGTTGCGCCATCTTCCTGCACGGAAACGTGGATTTCGAACCCCGATTCCCACGTGAACTCCATGATGACCTCCGCTCATTTCGTTGCGTGCTCGCGTATCCGTATTGTACGCTGCGGTATGCTGTTGGTGAGAGCTTCTTGCTGCGTAGGGATGGGATGCGATGTTCGAGCGAATCTTCGATTGGGTCGGCGACCTGCTCGTCGATTTCTTATTCGGCGCGTTGTACAAGGTGCTCTATGCCAGCACCTTGCCGAAGGCTGCCTGCTATACTCTCGCCGCGCTCGTCATTGCAGTATATGCCGCCATCGAGATCTTCCTCATCTACGAGGCGGTCAGCTTCAGCCGAACCGGCGAAACGTACCTCATGTGGCTCTGCATCATCGCCGTCCCGCTGTTCGCGGCGCTGATTATCGTGGGGTTCCTCCGCCAAAAACGTCGCTAGGGGAGGGACATGGCGTTGTTCGACGTCGAGGAGCGCGATCTGACCGTTGCGGGTTCTCCGATGCCCTATGCCGCGTTCGGCCGCGGCGAGCGCACGCTCGTCATGATCCCGGGTCTGAGCCTCCGCTCGGTGCGCGGGGCCGGACTGCCCCTCGCGCTCCAGTACCGTCTTTTCACGCGTGATTTCCGCGTCTACGTCCTCGACAAGCGCGACGATCTTCCGGAGCCCTGCACCATCTCCGCGCTCGCCGAGGATGTTGCCGAGGCCATGCACCTGCTCGGAATCGGCCATGCTGACATCGTCGGCATCTCGCAGGGCGGTATGATCGCCCAACACCTCGCCCTCGACCATCCGGAGCTCGTGGACAAGCTCGTGCTCGGTGTCACGCTGAGCAGGACCAACGATGCTGTCCGCGAAGCCGTCGATTTCTGGACCGACGCTGCAGAACATGGCGATTGGAACGCCATCGTCCAAGACATGATGGGCCGGATGTATTCCGAACGCTATGCGAAGCGCTACGGATGGCTCTTCCCGCTGCTGCTCAAGACCGTGAAGCTGTCGGATCCGGCGCGTTTCGCGACACTCGCCCGTTCATGCCTGACCTGCGAATCATATGGCAGGTTGGACCATATCGCCTGTCCGACGCTCGTGCTCGGGGCTTCCGAGGACAGGATCGTCACCGCCGAGGCATCGAGGGAGATCGCCGAGCGCATCGGTTGCCCGCTTCATATCTACGAGGGGTTCGGCCATTCCGCGTACGAGGAGGCGCCGGACTTCAATAGGCGGATATACGACTTCCTCATGCAGCTTTGACCGCATCGCGGGGTGCCGTCCGATTGCTGCTAGACTCGAAGCATGGTCGAGATTCCATTCATAACGGGAGAGGTGCTGTTCACGGCTGTGTGGTTCGCCGTGCGCATCATCATCTGCATCGCCCGCCGATCGGTCGACTGGAGGCACGAGGCGCGCCTCCTGCTCATGTACATCAACGTTGCGGTCATCATCCGCTTCACGTTCTTCCCGTTCTCCTTGGTGGACGGCCACGTGCAGCCGCTCGTGTTCGAGCCTGCTGCAATCTTTCCGCCCAGGGTGAATCTCATCCCGCTCGACCACCTCTTCTGGTTCGAGACCACGAAAGACCTGCTGACCAACATCATCGGGAACGTTGCCCTGTTCATTCCAACGGGAATCATCATCCCGATCATCTGGAAGTGGCTCGACCGGTGGTGGAAGGCCATCCCGACGGGCATGCTCATCTCGCTCATCATCGAGTTGGCGCAGCTTCCGTTCGCTTCCCGTGCGACCGATATCGACGATCTGATCCTCAATTCGCTCGGTGTCATCATCGGCTACATCATCTATGCGGCAGCGCGTGCTGTACGGAGGAGAGACGAGCCCTCACGCGGACGCCATCTGCGCCCGTAGGAGATTCGCATGCTATGGAAAACGGCGCCTGGAGGCGCCGTTCGGATTGCTCTGGAGCGGGTGACGGGAATCCGCGTCTCCGCTGCGCGGATCCGCACGGCCTCGCTTCGCTCGGTCCGCGAGGCTCCACCGGAGCCTCGCGCCCTCAACAGGGTTCGATTCCCATCACCCATTCGCATGCTATGGAAAACGGCGCCTGGAGGCGCCGTTCGGATTGCTCTGGAGCGGGTGACGGGAATCGAACCCGCGTGGTCAGCTTGGAAGGCTGAAGTTCTACCATTGAACTACACCCGCATATGGTCGGGGTGACTGGATTCGAACCAGCGACCCTCTGCTCCCAAAGCAGATGCGCTACCAAACTGCGCCACACCCCGGTCGCCCGATTAGTATAGGCGAGAACGAACGCTTCGTGCAAGCGCGTCGTGCGCATGTGTCGAATAAATTACGCTCGAACGAAGAGAACGTTACACACCCTTCGAGCGTGCCGGTGGAATTGTCCGGCTTCACTATCCTATGAAACTGGAAGCTCGTAAACATGTACGAAGTTTGGAGGATACCATGACGTACTCTGAGCGTGTTCTCGCCGACCTCAAGGAGCGTTATCCCGAGCAGCCCCAGTTCATCCAGGCTGCGACCGAGGTTCTCGAGACCATCCAGCCCGCACTTGACGCCCATCCCGAGTTCGAGGAGGCCGCCCTGCTCGAGCGCCTCGTCGAGCCCGAGCGCGTAATCATCTTCCGTGTGCCGTGGATCGACGATGAGGGCAAGGTCCAGGTCAACCGCGGTTATCGCGTGCAGTTCAACTCCGCCATCGGCCCCTACAAGGGCGGTCTGCGCTTCAACCCCACGGTCACCCTGGGCATGCTCAAGTTCCTGGGCTTCGAGCAGATCTTCAAGAACTCCCTCACCACGCTTCCTATGGGCGGCGGCAAGGGCGGCTCCGACTTCGACCCCAAGGGCAAGTCCAACAACGAGATCATGCGCTTCTGCCAGTCCTTCGTGACCGAGCTCTTCCGCCATATCGGCGAGGACACCGACGTTCCCGCCGGCGACCTGGGCGTCGGCGGCCGCGAGGTGGCTTACATGTTCGGTCAGTACAAGCGCCTCACCAATACCTTCACCGGCGTCCTCACCGGCAAGGGCCTCACCTTCGGCGGCTCGCTCGCCCGCACCGAGGCCACCGGCTTCGGCCTGGTCTACTACGTCGACGAGTACCTCAAGTGCCATGACGATTCCTTCGAGGGCAAGGTCACCGTCGTCCACGGCTCCGGCAACGTCGCCATCTACGCTATCAAGAAGGCCGAGCAGCTCGGCGCCAAGGTCGTCGCCTGCTCCGACACCAAGGGCTGGGTCTACGACGCCGAGGGTCTCGACGTCGCCGCTCTGGAGACCATCTACAACCGCAAGCGCTCCGGCAACGACAAGGGCGTCAGCCTCGCCATGTACACCGAGTTCCGTCCGAATGCCGAGTACCACGCGGAAGATGGCCGTGGCGTCTGGGGCGTCCCCTGCGACATCGCGCTTCCGTGCGCTCGCGAGAACACGCTGCTCCTCGAGGATGCCGAGAAGCTCGTCGCCGGCGGCTGCAAGATCGTGGGCGAAGGCGCCAACATGCCCACCACGCTCGATGCCACCAAGTACCTGCAGGACAATGGCGTCGCGTTCTTCCCGGGCAAGGCTGCCAACGCCGGCGGCGTTGCCACTTCCGGCCTCGAGATGAGCCAGAATGCCGGTCATATCTCCTGGACCTTCGAGGAGGTCGATTCCAAGCTCGAGTCCATCATGCGCGGCATCTACCACGCATGCGATGACGCTGCCAAGGAGTTCGGCATGGAGGGCAACTATGTCGCGGGCGCCAACATCGCGGGCTTCCTCAAGGTCGCAAACGCCATGATGGCCCAGGGCGTCGTGTAACAGCTGTTTGACGCATAATTTAGCCACTTAAGGGCCTCGGGCATCGTCCGAGGCCCTTTGCTTTCCCGCATGCGATATGCTGCGGGTAGCTCCCGTTGCGAGAGGAGGGTCATGGACGAGATGATTGACCGATGCATCCTCATCGACGACCGCCGTATCGAGCTGTGGTGGTCGCGCCAGATGCGGGGCGCTGACGACGTGCGGAGCTTCTCTGTCATGCTTGATGATCGAGAGCTCGCGTTGGTCCGCTGGACGCCCGGCATGCCCTGGAGCCACGGCACACTCTATCAGAAGGAGCGCATCCGCACCACCATCAGCCTCTCCGAGCCTGTCGATGCGGCCCGTGCGGCTGACCTGCTCGTCCACGTGACGGGAGACGTCTGCGACCTGTGGGGGAGAAGCGCCTCCGGCATCGTCGCGGCGCCGGTCTACGAGCCGTATTACACGCAGTTCCTCACCTCACGGGATGGCATCATGGTCAAGGCCTCGTCGGAGGTGCAGCCGCTTGCGCTCGAGATCGTCCGCGATATCGTCGACATCATGCTCGAGCGCCTTCCCGAGGTAGCGGAGCATCTCCGTTCGATAGGTGCGGAGTGCATGGTATTCGCCTTGGGGCTCGACGCCTACGACGTGCCCGAGCATCGCATGGGCTACCTGCTCTCGCAGCGCGACGTTCCCGGGCTGGGCGGAGATCGCGATAACCCGTTCGCAAGCGTTGCCGAGGCCAACGTCATCCGCCTGCTCTCAGGTCGCTATACGACGCGCTATCACAACGAGCTGGTCTTCGTCCACGAGTTCGCCCATTCGATTCACCAGGCAGGCATGGATTATCTCGTTGATCGGACCTTCGCCGACCGTGTGCGGTGGACGTACCGCAACGCCGTCGAGCATGGTCTCTGGCCCAGCACCTACGGCATCCTCGACTTCTCGGAGTACTTCGCAACGCTTTCGAGCATCTGGTTCAACGCGCAGGCAGAGGGCATCAACGGCGAGTGGGACGGCATCAGGGGTCCGGTCAATATGCGCGATGAGCTGCGCGGATACGATCCCGAGGGCTATGCGTTCATGGCCGACATCTATCCCGAGAAGCTGCTTCCCTTCCCGTGGGACACCAACCGCGATGCCTACCATCTGGGCGAGGAGCGCGAGCCCCTCGACTTCGACCCGAGGTTCAGCTACGGGGGAGTTCGCGAGCGCTGAGCGCTACATGGCTCCCGCTATCTAATCTCGGAGAGGCTGCTGCGGATGATCTCGCACGAGTTGTGCAGCGCCTCGAGCTCATGGTCGTGGAGCTCGAGCTCGTAGATCTGCTCGATGCCCTCGCCGCCGACGAGGCAGGGGACGCCAACCGAGACATCATGCTCGCCGTACTCGCCGTCGAGATGCGCCGAGAGCGGGATGATGCGCTTCTCGTTATGCAGGATGGCGGCGACGATCGCTGCAACCGTTCCGCCGATGCCGAACTCCGTCGCGCCCTTGCCCTTGATGATGGCGGCTCCCGCCTTCCGCACGGTCTGGCCGATGACGTCGAAATCGAGCTTCTGCGCCTTTTGGGGGAACATGCGGGTGTATTCCTCGAGGGGGATGCCGCCGAAGTAGACATGGCTCGTGGGGATGAACGAAGAGTCCCCGTGCTCGCCCATGACCACGGCCTGCACCTGGTTGCGCTCGACGCCGATGAGGTTGCCGATGGCGCGGCGCAGGCGGAAGGTATCGAGCGCGGTTCCCGTTCCGAAGCAGTGGTTGCGGGGGAGGTTGAGCACGTGGTAGAGGTACTCCGCGACCACGTCGGCGGGATTCGACACGGAGATGAGGATGCCGTGGAAGCCGCTTTCGCGCAGCGGGTCGACGATGGTCTTCAAAATCGCGAAGGTGCCCTGCAGCATATCGAGACGGCTCTCGCCGGGCTTGCGGTGCCTTCCCGCGGTCATGATGACGAACTGGGCGTCGGAGCAATCGGAATAGTCTCCCGTACGGACCTTGACATGGACGCTCAGCGCGCTCGACCAATCCTTGAGGTCCATCATCTCGGCGTAGGCGACGTCCTCGTCGACATCGAGCAGCACGATCTCATCGACGAGCTGGTTGAACATGAGCGAGAGGGCGGCATGACTTCCCACACGACCGCATCCGATGATGACGACCTTGCGCGAACCGAAACCCCTCATGGAAGATGCTCCTTAGACGTACGGGTAGCCGACTGACGGTATCGTACCACGCGCCTCGATCCCGCAGGATGATCCGACGGCGGGCGAGCCTCCCGCCGCGCTTGTGCGGCTATTATCGTAAATCGTGATAATTTGCCCACGTGCAGGGAAAACTGCAGGCATCTTTGCTATCATTCATAAGCTGTGCGTTTCATCTGCGGGCGTGGTGGAATTGGTAGACACGCTGGATTTAGGTTCCAGTGGGCGTGCCCGTGAAGGTTCGAGTCCTTTCGCCCGCACCAGAGAGCCGCATGTACGCATTCGGTAAGGATGGCGAGTCGATCGCCTGGTTTTGAGACATATGGAGGACGCGTTGAACATCACCGTCAAACCCCAGGAGCCCAAGGATGGCGTCCTGACCGCGGAGGTCACCGTTGCTGCCGCGGACGTAGATGCAGCTATTGCCAAGACCTATAAGGACATCGCCCATAAGTACCAGTTCCAGGGCTTCCGTCGCGGTCACGTCCCCCGTCCCATCATCGACGGCATCATCGGCAAGCAGGCCGTCCTCGGCCAGGCCACCAACGATGTCCTCAACGATATCGAGCCCATGATCCTCAACGAGCTCGATATCGTCCCCATCGGCCGCATCGAGTATCCCGCCGAGCCCGAGCTGCTCGCCGCCGGCACCGATTACGTGGTCGAGTGCCACATGGACGTCCGCCCGGACGCCGGCCTCACCTCCTATGACGCGCCCTCCATCACCATGCCTCCCGCCGAGGCGACCGATGCCGAGATCGACCTGCAGCTCGACCAGCTGCTCGCCTATCAGACCACATATGAGGATGCCAAGCTCAAGCGCGGCGTCAAGGCTGGCGACATCGTCTCCGTCAACATCGAGAACGTCGAGAACGGCGAGCGCTTCGCGGGCCAGAACCGCATGATCAACCTCGACGGCGCCGCTCTTCCCGAGGCTATGTCCGCGGCTCTCACCGGCATGAAGGCCGGCGAGTCCAAGGACGTCGAGTGGGCCGACGGCGACACCACCGTCAAGCTCACCGTTACCCTCAACTCCATCATGAAGGCCGTCAAGCCCGAGCTCGACGACGAGCTTGCCAAGAAGAGCTTCGGCTTCGATACCGTCGCCGGGCTCCGCGACGCCGTCAAGGGCGAGATCGAGGCAGACAAGGCCCGCACGCTGCCCGGTCTCAAGGAGGACCGTCTCGTCGAGGCTGTCGGCAAGCAGCTCGACCTCGAGGAGATCCCCGAGAACTACCAGAACCAGATCTTCCAGGAGCTCGCCAGCGAGTTCCTCAACACGCTGCAGCGCCAGGGCCTCACACTCGACACCTACCTCGGTGCCCGCGGCATCGACACGGGTTCCTTCCTCGAGGACCTGCGCACGCAGGCCGCCGATCGCGCCCGCCAGTCGCTCGCCCTCGACGCGCTCGCCAAGCACCTCGGCCTGACCGTCGACGCCGACGAGGTCCGCGCCGAGTTCGAGAAGGCCAACGTGGGCGATGTCGACGCAGCCATCGCCGAGTGGACCGGCGACGGCCGCATCCCGGCCATCCGCGAGTCCATCAAGCGCACCAAGGCCCTCGCGTGGCTCGTCGAGAACGCGGTCGTGGAGACCGTCGACGAGGTCGCCGAGCGCCTCGTCGCCGAGAAGAAGCCTGCCAAGAAGAAGGCTGCTAAGAAGACCACCAAGAAGAAGGCCGAGGAGGCGCCCGCCGAGGCTCCTGCCGAGGTCGAGGAGGCTCCCGCCGAGTAGGCTGGGCGTCCCGCTCTGATCGTCCTGCGTGCCCCGGGTAAGATTGTTCCTTGCCCGGGGTATCGATTAAGGGAGTAGAAGGAGGAACCGCATGATCAACCCGACCAACATCCCGCTCATCCCGTACGTCATCGAGCAGACCCCGCGCGGCGAGCGCAGCTACGACATCTATTCCCGTCTTCTGAACGACCGCATCGTCTTCCTCGGGGAACCCATCACCCGCGAGAGCGCCAACCTCGTGATCGCCCAGCTCCTGCACCTTGAGAGCCAGGATCCCGACAAGGACATCTCGCTCTACATCGACTCGCCCGGCGGCGAGGTCTATGCGGGTCTCGGCATCCTCGACACGATGAACTTCATCAAGCCCGAGGTTTCGACCATCTGCGTGGGCATGGCAGCTTCCATGGCCGCGGTGCTGCTCGCCAGCGGCGCCAAGGGCAAGCGCCTGTGCCTGCCCAATTCGATGGTCCTCATCCATCAGCCGAGCTCCGGCGTCGAGGGCCAGCAGACCGACATCCAGATTGTCGCCGACGAGACCAAGTGGATCCGCCAGCGCCTCAACGAGATCCTCTCCGAGGCGACCGGCCAGCCTATCGAGAAGGTCAACGCCGACACCGAGCGCGACAACTACCTGCGCGCGAACGAGGCGCTCGAATACGGCCTCGTCGACCGCGTCATCACGTCCCGCACCGAGCAGGCAGAGTAGTCTGGAGCACGCTGCCCATGGCGAACAACGACGATATCAAGAGCGGACCGCACGAGATGCACTGCGCCTTCTGCGGCAAGAGCCGCAGCCAGGTCGACAAGCTCATCCAGGGTCCCAACGGCATCTGCATCTGCGACGAGTGCATCTCGACCGCAGCCGAGATGCTCTCGGGCACGCCCTATGCGCTCGACTACGATGAGGAGCCCGCCGCCGACGTCGAGCTCAAGCACCTTCCCACGCCCCATGAGATCTACGACGAGCTGTCGCAGTACGTGATGGGGCAGGAGGCTGCCAAGCGCGCGATGAGCGTGGCGGTCTACAACCATTACCGCCGCATCATCTCCACCGGCGACGAGACGCCCGAGGACGAGGAAGAGGTCGAGCTCGCCAAGAGCAACATCCTGCTGCTCGGCCCCACTGGCACGGGCAAGACGCTGCTCGCGCAGACGCTCGCGCGCTTCCTCGAGGTGCCGTTCGCCATCGCCGATGCCACGACCCTCACCGAGGCCGGCTATGTGGGCGAGGATGTCGAGAACATCCTGCTCAAGCTCATCACCGCGGCCGACGGCGACGTGCCGCGCGCCGAGATCGGCATCGTCTACATCGACGAGATCGACAAGATCGCGCGCAAGGCGGAGAACCTCTCGATCACGCGCGACGTGTCGGGCGAGGGCGTCCAGCAGGCGCTTCTCAAGATTCTCGAGGGCACCGAGGCGAGCGTTCCGCCGCAGGGTGGGCGCAAGCATCCCCAGCAGGAGCTCATCCACATCGACACCACCAACATCCTGTTCATCTGCGGCGGTGCGTTCGTGGGCCTCGACAAGATCGTGGCCGACCGCATCGGCAAGAAGGGCATCGGCTTCGCCGCCGAGGTGGGCAAGAACATGGCCGAGCGCGAGGATGAGCTCATGGCCCAGGTTATGCCTCAGGACCTGCACAAGTTCGGCATGATCCCCGAGCTGCTCGGACGCATCCCCGTGATCACCGCCACGCGCGAGCTCTCCGAGGACGACCTTGTGGACATCCTCGTCACGCCGCGCAATGCCCTGGTGAAGCAGTACCGCAAGATGTTCGCGATCGAGGGCGTCGAGCTCGAGTTCGCCGACGACGCGCTGCGCGAGGTCGCCAAGCTCGCCCTCGAGCGCGGAACCGGCGCTCGAGGTTTGCGTGCTATCATGGAGCAGGTTCTCCAAAGCATCATGTTCGATATGCCCGATGACCTCTCCATCCAGAAGGTCGTCATCACGCCCGCTTGCGTGCGTGGCGAGGCCGATCCCACGATCATCCGCAAGTAGTACGTCGCATAGGCTCCCAACGCAGAACCGCGGTACGTTCGCACGTGCCGCGGTTCTTTTCTAATTGCGCTTCATCGCCCGTATGATGGGGCATCCTATCTCAGACTGCCGCCCATGCGCATGAAGGCGCCGATGGTATAGGTCCTGCGCGCGCTCCTCGGCGGGAACAGCGTGTCGAAGAGGGGCATGCCCACATGCAGCGCCAGCGCGGTCTTCGTGCGGCCAGCGATCTCGAGCGGCCTGGTGAGGGACTCCTCGAGTCGCGATCGGAGCGTTCCCAGATAGGGGCAGCGGCACGCATAGTCCCAGAAGTAGCCGGCAAGGTCGCACTGGGGGTAGAGCCATGGGCGGTCGTCGGGGCCGGCATAGTGCACGATGCGCGGATGCTTGCGCGCCTCCTCGTATTCGTCGCGGAAGTCCTGCGGTGCCTGGGCGACGATGGAGCTGCGGCGGATGCCGCACCAGTCGTACAGGTAGTTCCAGCTCATGTCGATGCGCACGTAGTCGCCGTCGGCGACCTTGTTGAGCACGTCCTGGTCGAGCCAGCGCCATACGCGCTGCGTTGCCAGCCCGAGCAGCTCCTCGGGGGTGGTGCGTCGGCGGAACTCCTCGAGGTTCATCACGAGCACGCCTGCCTGGAAATAGCCGTGCGGATCGGTGAGGCCGAGGTCGTGGGCGAGATACGGGCCGACGCCCTGATCGTAGCCGTCGATCTGCCCGATCGTGTCGGCGTCGCGTGTCGCGGCGAGGAGCTTGCCCTCGACGTCGGTATCCCAGAGCTTCGCGATATCGTCGAGCACCACGAGGTCGGAATCGAGGTAGACGGCCTTCTTCACGCTCGGCAGCAGCGACGGCGCGAGCAGGCGGAAGTACGTCTCGAGGCGGAAATGACCGTAGTGGGGGAGCTTGCGGTTGCCGATCGCGGCCTCAACGTCGAGGAATCCGATGCCGATGTTGTCGCGGTTGCATTGATGCGACAGGGTGAGCATGCTCGAAGGCGAGATATCGCGCGTGAGTACCACGATGTCGTAGCGCCTGTCGGGCGACGTGTTCTCGACGAGCGATTCGAGGGCGACGGAGAGGTAGGGGACGAAGTTCTCGCTGCAGGCGAACACCGTCACCACATCGTCGAGGGTGAGCTGGAGGCCTTCCTCCGATCCGGCGAGCAGTACGTTGGGGATCCGGCCGTTCATGCTGGTATTGCTGTAGGGCATAGCAGATGCTTCTTTCGGTTGTACCGGCG
>Ga0256405_10001973_pt1 | contig 51105 bp, 46 predicted proteins | sample RumenRJG_02DNA_FD_189096 | JGI IMG/M metagenome (GOLD analysis project Ga0256405, IMG submission 189096) | Bovine rumen microbial communities from Lethbridge, Alberta, Canada - RJG_02 | ecosystem: Host-associated > Mammals > Digestive system > Stomach > Rumen | place: Canada: Alberta...
CTTTCTCTAATAAATGCATGTAGTGCAGCAACTGCTCATAATTGTGTTTCATAACAAAACCCCGAAAGTTTTTTGTCTAACTTTCGGGGTTCATGTCACAAGTCTATAGACTTTTTAGTCATCCTCTTTTCGATTTCAGGCAGTTTATCTGCGATGCTTGCCCCTGCGGGACTTCTTGGAACGGGACCAGAGGCCGGCAGCGAGGGCCGCGACCAGCAGGACGCCGATCACGATGTAGGTGAAGGAGCTGGCGTTGTCGCCCTTGATGTGGGACCACATCTCGATCAGCTTCGGGGTATTCCCACCCCAGTCGTGCTCCTGGGTGGAACGGTCGATGTCTTCCTTGGCCGGATACAGGACCGGGTTCGCGCAGACGGAGTCGGCCTGCGGACCGAAGAAGTAGGAAAGGTCGATCGGCTCGTATTCCTCATCGGTGAAGGCTTCCATGACTTCCTGGGCACCGCTGACGGAGACGTAACCGGTCTCCTCGACGTTGCGGATGACGATATCCGGACGGCTCATGAAGTTGATCCAGTAGCGGGCTGCCTTGACATTCTGGGCATATTTCGGGATGACCCAGCCGTCGAACCAGACCGTGAAGCCTTCCTTCGGGAGGGTGAACCGGAGATCGACGCCCAGTTCGGCGGCCTCTTCGATCGCCCAGACGCCGTCACCGCTCCAGTTCAGGCTGACCCAGGCCTGCTCCTGGACCATCTGGTCCTTGCCGAAATCGGCTTCCCAGCCGGCCACCAGTTCCTTGACCTCTTTCATGTAGGCCTCGACGGCGGCGATGTCCGCGTCGGAGGTATAGTTCATCAGATCGTCCAGGGTATACTTCCCGTCGGCGATATCCTGCTCCTTGATCTTCAGGATGATCTGGGAGTAGACGTCACGGGCGGAATCCTTGATGAGGATGCGGTCCTTGAACTTCGGGTTGCGGATGATGTCCCAGGTGGAAGCCTCTTCCTCGGTGACGTACTTGGCGTTGTAGAGGATGCCGGTGGTGCCCCACATGTAACCTACGGCGTAGTCGTTCGCGTTCTTGCCGTTGCCCTGCATCTTGTCGAAGCAGGTCCGGATGTACGGGGACAGGTTGTCATCGATGTAGTTGGGCGTGCTGCCGAAGTCACGGCCCAGCGGGAGCAGCATGTCCGCCTGGAGCATGCGCTCGATGATGTAGTCGGACGGGCAGACGACATCGTAGTCTTCATGACCTTTCTCGATCTTGGAGAGCATGGTCTCGTTGATGTCGAAGGTCTGGTAAATGACATGGACTTTCTCGCCGGTCTGCTCTTCATACCACTGTTCGAACTCGGGGATGACGCTCTCGTCGATATAGTCGGACCAGTTGTAGACTTTCAGGATCTGGCTCCGGTCCTCGGAGCAGCCCAGGAGGATGGCGGCGGCCGCCATCAGGGTAAGGAATTTTTTCATTTACAAGGCTTTTTTATCGTTCATGCGGGCCTGCCGGACATTGATGACGATGAGCAGGACGAGGATGATCAGGAAAATAAGGGTCATCAGCGGGCGCAGTTCCGGCGTCAGGCCGCCTTTGCGCGCGTCGGTGTAGATATAAGTGGAGAGGGTCTCGAGGCCGATGGTGCCGCGGGTGAAGAACGTCACGGCGAAATCGTCCAGGGACATGGTGAACGCCAGGATGAAGCCGGAGATCATGCCGGGCTTCAGCTCGGGAATCAGCACCTTGCGCAGGGCGACGCCCGGCGTGGCGCCCAGGTCGAGGGCGGCTTCGTAGATGTTCGGATTCATCTGCTGGAGTTTCGGCATGACGCTCAGCACGACGTACGGCGTGCAGAACGTGATGTGGGCCAGGATGACGGAGGTGTACCCCTGGCTGACATGCAGGAACACGAACAGCAGGAAAAGCGAGACACCGGTGATGATGTCCGGGTTGATCATCGGGATGTTGTTGAGGAAGGTCATGGCCTTCTTCCGGCGGCCCTTGAGGTTGTGGATGCCGATGGCGGCGACCGTTCCCAGGAGGGTCGAGAACAAGGCGGCGATGATCGCGATGAGCAGGGTGTTCTTGACGGCGGCCAGCAGGGACGCGTTGCCCTGCATCTGCCCGGTCAGGAGGTTGCGGTACAGGGAAGTGGAAAACCCTTCCCAGCTGCCGAGGACCTTGCTCTCCGTGAAGGAGAAGATCGCGATGAAGACCAGCGGGGCGTACAGGATGACCAGGATCAGCCAGATGTAGATTTTTGCAAAGATCTTTTTCATGGGCTTAGATCAGTCCTCCTTCGACCTGTTCGTCCTCCTTCGAGAAGAGGGACGTGATTCCGATGATGATGAGCATGATGAACGCGAGGGCGGCGCCGTAGTTCCACATCGAGGAGTTGATGTTCTCCTGGATGATCGTACCGAAGAGCTTGATCTTGTTGTTGGTCAGGAACTCGGAGATGGCGAACGTGCTGACGGTCGGCATGAAGACCATCAGGATGCCGCTCGTGACGCCCGGCATGGAGAGCGGAACGGTCACCTTCCAGAAAGCCCGCCACGGGGTCGCGCCGAGGTCCTCGGCCGCCTCCGCATAGGACTTGTCCATCTTTGCGAGGATGTTGTAGATCGGGTAGATCATGAACGGAAGGTAATCGTAGACCATACCGAAGAGGAGGGTGCCCTTGCCCAGGTTGACGCCGAACATCGTAAAGAGCTGGGCGGTCGCCAGGGTGCGCATGAGGGCGTTGATCCACATCGGCAGGATGAACAGGACGATGGTAACGGCGCTTTTGTTGTACTTCTTGTTGGCCAGCAGCCAGGCTGCGGGATAGCCGATCAGGATGCAGAGCGCCGTCGTCTCGATCGCGACCTCGATGGAGACCGCGAAGGTGCTGAGGGCGTCCTTGTCCGTGAAGAACTTCGTGATGTTGCCGAAGGTAAAGCCTCCGCCGTTGTCCTGGAAGGCATAGATGACGATCAGGAGCAGCGGGAGCACCACGAACAGGATCATGAAGATCAGGTACGGGATGGACCAGGAGGATCGCTTAATCGTTCTCATCGGCTTTCCGGATATGGAGGTCTTCCGCAGCGATGTGGACGCCGACGAGGTCGCCCTTGTCCCAGATGTCGTTGGTGTCGACATAGAGGAAGCCGCCGCCGTCGATCTTGATGGTCAGGTGGTAATGGTTGCCCTTGTAGAGGATGAAATGGACCTCGCCGTCCAGTTCGCCTTTGTCCAGGTCGTCCTGGAGGTCGACCTTGTCGAAGGGAACTTCCGCCACGATGGCCGTTCCGGGTTCGAAACTGTTCGGGCATTCGAACTTCTCGCCGAACAGTTCGACGGATTCGCTGTCGATGACAGTGCCGGGAACGGTGTTGCAGACGCGTTCCTTGCGCATGACCTGGATGTCGTCCGGGTCGATGTACAGGCGGACGGTGCTGCCGACCGGGTACGGATCATAGTCCTGGATCATCAGTTCATAGCCCTGGTCCGTATTGACGAACATCTCGTAATGCACGCCCTTGAAGGTGCAGGAGGCGACGGTCGCCGTGAACTGCGTCTTGGCTTCTTCGGAGGTGAAGTAAATGTCTTCCGGGCGGACGACGACGTCGACGGGGTTGTCTTCGCCGAAGCCTTCGTCGACGCAGTCGAATTCATGGCCGATGAAGCGGACCTTGCGGTCGCGGATCATGGTACCGTTGAGGATGTTGGACTCGCCGATGAAGTCGGCCACGAAGGAGTTGACGGGCTCGTTGTAGATGTCCACCGGGGTGCCGATCTGCTGGATGCGGCCCTCGTTGAGGACGACGATCGTATCGGAGAGGGTCAGGGCCTCTTCCTGGTCATGGGTGACGTAGACGAAGGTGATGCCCAGTTTCTTGTGCATCTCCTTGAGTTCGGTCTGCATGTCCTTGCGCATCTTCAGGTCCAGCGCGGCGAGGGGCTCGTCGAGGAGCAGCACCTTCGGCTGGTTGACGATGGCGCGGGCGATGGCGATGCGCTGCTGCTGGCCGCCGGAAAGGGTCTCCACGTCGCGGTCCTCGTAATCGGACATGGCCACGAGCTTGAGCACCTTGCGGACACGCTTGTCGATTTCGTCGGCAGGCACCTTCTTGAGTTTCAGGCCGAATGCGATGTTGTCATACACGTCCATGTGCGGGAAGAGCGCGTAGCGCTGGAACACGGTGTTCAGCGGACGCTCGTGCGGGGGGATGCCCGCCAGTTCCTTTCCGTCCATCAGGATCGAGCCTTCGTCCGGCTGGAGGAAGCCCGCAATCATGCGCAGCAGGGTCGTCTTTCCGCAGCCGGAAGGACCCAGGAGGGTCAGGAATTCGCCGCGGCGGATGTACAGATTGATGTCTTCCAGCACTTTCTTGTCCCCAAAGGACTTGGAAAGGTGCTTGATGTCAATGATTTTGTCAACCATCTGTCTTATCGGGGAATGTTCAGCGTGTAGAGGAGTCCGAGCGTGAGGGAAACCATGTTCCAGTCGTGGTGGTAACCGGCCGCGGCATGCAGGCGGAGGCTCTTGTCTTTCAGCGGGAACCAGTTCGCGTTGACGCCGCAGATGAGATCGCGGTTCTTGGTCTCGCGGTTGTATTCTGCGGCGGCACGGGCGCCGATCTCGAATTTCTCACCCGGATAGAAGGTGACGGACGGGATGAGGGTCAGGCCCTTCTGCATGATTTCCTCCTCGTCGCCGACGACGTTGAATGCGTCGAGACCCAGGTCCATGACCTCACCGACGTGGAAAACCTGACCAAGGGTGATGACCGGAATGAAGTCGCCCTTGTCGCGCTGGACGGCCGTGGCGCTCCAGATGTTCTCGAGGTTGCCATACTCGCCCCGCCACTCGGCGGAGTAGTTGAACAGCTTGCTGGAGAACGGACGCTCCCCGTAGGGAGAGGTCGTCACCTGGACGGCAAAGGTCGTGTTCTCGGACGGATTGGTCCAGTCGAGCTTGGCTCCCCACTGGTAGACGTTGAGGTCGTTCCAGAGCGAAGAGCCGAGGAAGGAATGGACTTCGAAGTCGTACGCGTCCAGTTCATAGCCTCCCAGAGTCATGGGCTGCTTGCCCATGGACACGGAAAAACTGCCCATCGAATAGGTCAGGTACGCCCAGTCCAGCCAGTTGACATCGTCGCTGCGCCAGGTATTGTTGTACAGGGCCTGGATGCTTTCCTTGTCACCGGCGAGCCAGTGGTTGCAGATGCTGAATGAGAGGTTGGCGGAAAGATCGCCTTCCAGAAGTGAATAGAGAGAAGAATCACCGAGTGTGAATTCGCCGCTTCCGTCATTTTTCGTTGAAAAAGTGGGATTGAGGTCAAATCTCGGAATAACGGACAACCCGACACTGCGGCCGGCGTTGTCAGCCTCTTGTGCGTGCACAAGGAAGCAGGACAGCAAACTTGCTGCGCAAACTACCAGGAATTTCTTCATTTCTGCTACTCATAAAAACAGAATTTGTTGATACTTGGCGCGGCCCCGGTTCCACGGAGTCCGCATTCTTTACGGCTGCAAAAGTACGAAAAAAACGAAACTTTGCGGCCTTTCGGGAGAATTCTTTTAAGAATAACGTTTTATCTATTTGTATCTTCCCAGAAATTTCAGATCCGCATCGGCCTTGATCTTGTCGATCATGGCGCAGACCAGACGGAACGTACGGCTGTCTTTCGTGTAACTGGCTGGCGTGATGTACCCCACGCGGCCCTGCCGGAGGAGTTTGCGGGCCGTCTCCCGCTTGTGGGGCTTGGTCGGGTCGAAGACCGCGATGGCCTGGCCGCCGAACATGCTGACGATCTTCATGCTGGGGACGTCCGTGTCGCCGTCGCCGAAGTAGATCATGTTGGTGAACGGGATGCGCTTGTTCTCGTCGGCCATGCTCTCGTTGACTTTCTTGGCGTCGCGGGACGAGAAGATGCCTTTCTGGATCTTGAAGAGGAACTGGGTCTTGGCGGTATAGTCGACGGCGATGCCCGGCCATTCGGCCTGGCCGTTCTCGTCGTAGATGAAGGAACCCGCGAAAATGTGCTTGAATTCGCCGGCGATGGGGGAGCCTTCGATGATCTCCTTCAGGCCGGAGGAATTGATGTAATGCTCGATCTTCACGCCATGGGCGGTGCCGTATTCGTTGACGTTGCGGAACCATTCGCGCACGCCCTCGTACAGTTTGATGTCCTCCCCATACTTGCGGAAATTGCTCCGGGTCAGCTGGATGCCGGCCTTCTTGGCCTCGTCGAACATCAGTTTCATGTATGCCAGGATGTTGCTGGCGTCCTGGCCGATGGCGATGCCGTCCGACATTTTCCAGAACTCATCCGGCGTGGAACCGATGGCCTGGATGAATCCGAATTCCTGCATGTTGCCGGGGGACAGCGTCCCGTCGAAATCATAGATCAGGGCTACGATAGGCTTGCGTCTCATGTCAATTCCGTTTAGCGGGGCAAAGATACGAAGAATCAAGTTTTTTTGCTAAATTTGTGAAACGTAAACGACCCTTTTCCTTATGAATACTTATCCGCACTACCTGGAGCGCCTGCAGGCGGCGACCCGCAAGTATTGGGACAAGCCCGCCCTCAACAACATCGGCGGCGAGACCTTTACCTATGCGGACATGGCCCGGACCATCGCCCGGTTCCATGTCTTCTTCCGGGAATCCGGCATCCGGAAAGGCGACAAGATCGCCCTCTGCGCCCGCAACGGCGCCCGCTGGGGCATGGCTTACCTGGCCGTCAACACGTATGAGGCCGTCATCGTGCCGATCCTGGCGGACTTCACTCCGGACAGCATCGCCTACTTGACGGACCATTCCGGCAGCGTTTTCCTCTTTACCAATGCGGACAAGTGGGCGAAGATCGACCGCGCCAGGATGCCGCGGCTCCGGGCCGTCATCGATGTGGACACCTGGGACCTGCTGTTCTGTGGCGACGCGCAGGTCGCCGACGCCCATGAACGCCTGGACAAACTCTTCGACGAGCAGTATCCGCAAGGCGTCCGGCCGGAAGACGTCGTCTTCCCGACCGACAACTGGGACCAGCTCAGCACCATCAATTATACCTCCGGCTCCACGGGTAGCCCGAAGGGGGTCATGCTGACCTACCGGAACTTCTCCGCCAACGTCGACTACAGCCAGCGGAACGTCCCGGCCGGCGACAAGATGGTCTCCATGCTCCCGATGGCCCACATGTACGGACTGGTCATCGAATTCATCTACCCGCTCTGCAACGGAACCTCCATCTACTGGCTCGGCAAGACGCCGACGCCGACGGCCCTGATGAAAGCGTTCGCCGAAGTCCGGCCCTACCTGCTGATCACGGTACCGCTTGTCATGGAGAAGATCTACAAGTCGAAACTCAAACCGGTCCTCGACAAGCCGGCGGTCAAGGTCGCGCTCAAGATTCCGGGAATCAATACGTTGATATACAAGAAGATTCGTGAGAGTCTGGAGCAGGCGTTCGGCGGCCGGGTCCAGGAATTCATCATGGGCGGCGCCGCCCTCAATCCGGAAGTGGAGAAGATCTTCCGGAAGATCAAGTTCCCGTACCTGGTCGGCTACGGCATGACCGAAGCCTGTCCGCTGCTGGCCTATGAGCACTGGACGAAATATGTCCCCGGCTCCTGCGGCAAGGCCGTTGACTGCGCGCAGGTCCGGATCGATTCCGAGGATCCGCACCACATTGCCGGCGAGATCCAGGCGAAGGGCGAGAACATCATGATCGGCTATTACAACAACCCGGAGGCGACGGCCAACGCCTTCACCGAAGACGGCTGGCTGAAGACCGGCGACCTCGGCATCATGGATGCGGAAGGGAACATCTTCATCCGCGGCCGTTCCAAAAACATGATCCTCGGCCCCTCGGGCCAGAACATCTACCCCGAAGAGGTCGAGGCGGTCGTCAACAACCAGGACCATGTCCTCGAATCCGTCGTCGTCGACCGCGGCGGCAAGCTGGTCGCGCTGGTCTACCTCGACCAGCAGTCCATCGCCAAGGACCTGCTGGATGCCGAGGCCATGTCCGAGATTCCGGAGAATATCCGCAATGCTGCCAACCGGAAACTGCCGAACTACAGCCAGCTGACCAAGGTGGAACCGGTCGACCAGCCGTTCGAGAAGACACCGAAGATGAGCATCAAGCGGTTCCTCTATAAGTAGTGACAAATTGGCAGGATTTTCCGCTTGGAACATATTTTGACTGATTCAGGGCGGTCCCGGATGCCGGGGCCGCCTTTTTTGACAATTAAAATGAATCGATATGAACGGTAAAATCGGTGTGACGACAGAGAACATTTTCCCTGTCATCAAGCAATTCCTTTACAGTGATCACGAAATCTTCCTCCGCGAACTGGTCGCCAACGCGGTCGATGCCACCCAGAAAATGAAAGCCCTCGCCTCCAGCGGCGATTTCCAGGGCGAACTCGGCGACCTGAAAGTCGAAATCGAACTGGACGAGAAAGAAAAGGTGCTCAAGGTCATCGACCGGGGCATCGGCATGACGGAAGAAGAAGTTGACCGGTACATCAACCAGATCGCCTTCTCCTCCGCCGGCGAATTCCTCGAGAAATACAAGGACCAGATGGGCAGCATCATCGGCCACTTCGGCCTCGGCTTCTATTCCGCGTTCATGGTCTCGAAAAAGGTGACCATCGACACCCTCAGCTGGAAAGACGGCGCGAAGGCCGTCCGCTGGTCTTGCGACGGCAGCCCGGAATACCTGATGGAAGACTCCGACAAGGAAGGCCGCGGAACGGTCATCACCCTGTACCTGGACGATGACTCCGCCGAATATGCCGCCAAGGGCCGCATCAAAGCCCTGCTGGAGAAATACTGCAAGTTCATGCCCGTTCCGATCGTCTTCGGCAAGGAGCAGGAATGGAAGGACGGCGCCTACCATGATACCGACAAGGACCAGGTCATCAACAACCTGGAACCGATCTGGACCCGCACCCCGTCCGACCTCAAGGAAGAGGATTACCTGAATTTCTACAAGGCCCTCTATCCGATGCACGAGGATCCGCTCTTCCACATCCACCTTAACGTCGATTATCCTTTCACGCTGACCGGCGTGCTGTATTTCCCGAAGATCAAGGAGCGGATGGCGATCGAGAAGAACAAGATCCAGCTCTATTGCAACCAGATGTTCGTGACCGACCATGTCGACAACATCGTTCCGGACTTCCTGACCCTCCTGCACGGCGTCATCGATTCTCCGGACATCCCGCTGAACGTCTCCCGCAGCTACCTGCAGAGCGATGCCAATGTCAAGAAGATCTCCGGGTACATCACCAAGAAAGTCGCCGACCGGCTGGAAGAAATCTTTAAGGAAGAGCGCGCGACCTTCGAGGAGAAATGGGACAACATCAAACTCTTCATCGAGTACGGCATGCTGTCCGACGAGAAGTTCTGCGACCGCGCGATGCATTTCGCCCTTGTCAAGAATACCGACGGTAAGTATTTCTCGCTGGAAGACTACAAGAAGGCCGTGGAAGGGGAGCAGACCGACAAGGACAAGCATGTCATCTGCCTCTATGCCACCAACGCCGACGAACAGTATCCGTTCATCGAGGCCGCCAAGAACAAAGGATACGATGTGCTCCTGCTCGACTGCGAACTGGATTCCCACTGGGTCAACCTCCTGGAAACCAAACTGGAGAACGTCCGTTTCGCCCGGGTCGACTCCGACAGTACGGACAACCTGATCGTCAAGGAAGAGAAGAAGAAACCGGAACTGTCCGAGGATGAGAAGAAGGCCCTGGACGACCTGTTCAAGCCGGTGCTTCCCACCGAGTTTGACTGGAACGTCGAAGCCGACAACCTCGGAGAGAACGGCGAGCCGGTGCTGATCACGCAGAACGAGTTCATGCGCCGTTACCGCGAAATGTCCGCCTTCGGCGGCGGAATGAATTATTTCGGGAAAATGCCGAAGAACTTCACCCTGAAGGTCAATCTCGAGCACCCGCTCGTGCAGAAACTCCGCGGCGAAGGGGACCACGACGACCTGCTCCACCAGCTGACCGACCTCGCCCTGCTGGCGAACGGCATGCTGAAGGGCAAGGCGCTGGCGGATTTCATCACCCGCAGCCAGAAGGTCGTGGGCGACGCTTTCCTTAAATAATCAGGGCAAGTAGGTCCGAGACCATCTCCTCCGGCATGACATAGCGCAGGTCCTCCGCCGCGTGCGGGGACCGGAGCGCTTCCAGGAAATGCGGCATTTCTTCCGTATAGATCCTGGCCATCCGGTTGTTGAGGCCGTCCGGACAGTGGACCGAGTAGGACAGGTTCGCCATCCGGTCGCACAGTTTGACAAAGGGGGCATACGGGGTTTCCCGGATGCCCTCGTAGTATTTATCATTGGCGCGCTCCGCACGGGTGCGCCCTTTTTCATTGGTCAGGGCATAGACGATCTCGGCGGCGGCAGCGGCCTGGTCGGCCGGCAGGAAATCGCGGGCGACGGTCAGGACGGCCCGGTAAGTCAGCCGCGCATCTTCCATGCTGTCATGGTAGTAGGCACCGAACAGGATGGTCAGGACATCTTCCGGACGGTCGCAGACGAGGTGCCCGTACCGGCACGCGAAATCGGCGACGCTCTGCAGGTGAAAACCATACGGATGGGTCATGTCATAGGTCTGCCCGACGGAATCGTGGAGCCGGCAGGCGGCGTCCCGGATGGCGGCGATGCGTTCCTCCCGTTCCTTCAGGAGGCCTTCGAAAATCATTCTGTTCATAGTCCTTTGGCTTTTCCTTCGTCCCAGATGGCATCCATCTCGGCGAGGGTCATTTCGTGGAGGTCGCGGCCCTTGCGGAGGGTCTGTTCTTCCAGGTAGGTGAAACGGCGGCGGAATTTGTCGCAGGCCCGGTTGAGGGCCGTGTCCGGATTGAGTCCGTACAGGCGGGCGGCGTTGATCGTGGCGAACATGAAATCGCCCAACTCCTCTTCCGCCCGGTCATAGGCGGCCCGGAATCCTTCCGAGGCACCCTCGGGTACGCCGATCACGGCCGGGTCGATGGTCCCGTCCGCCTGCTCCAGGGCTTCCAGTTCAGCCTGGAACTCTCCCTGCTCTTCCTTGACCTTGTCCCAGACCTGGGACCGCTCCTCCCAGTCGAAGCCTACGCCGCGGGCCTTGTCCTGCATGGACAGGGCCTTGAGAATCGGCGGCAAACTTTCCGGCACGCCGGACAGGACGCGTTTGTTCCCGCCTTTCTCCTTGGTTTTCATCAGTTCCCACTGTTCGGAGACCGCTTCGGCGTCCAGGGTCTTCCCGTTTTTGTCGCCGAAGACATGCGGATGCCGGAAGATCATCTTCTCGCACAGCCGGTCGATCACGTCGGCAATGTCGTATTTGCCCTGTTCCTCGGCGATCTTGCTGTAGAATACGATGTGCAGCAGCACGTCGCCCAGTTCCTTCTTGAGATCCTCGTCCGACTTCTTCAGGACGGCGTCGCTGAGTTCGTAGACTTCTTCCAGGGTCATCGGACGGAGGGTGTCGATGGTCTGTGCATGGTTCCAGGGGCACTCGGCGCGGAGCTTGTCCATGACGTCGAGGATGCGGCCGAATTGTGCGAGTTTTTCTTCCTTGGTATGCATCTTGCAAAGGGTTTAGTCGGCAAATTTACAAAAATAGAATCATTTTAACCTATAATTTGTTTGAACCATGAAAGCGATCATGCGAATCGGGTCCTTGCTGGCAGCCTCCCTGATGCTGCTGGTCTCCTGCGTGAGCGACCCCTTTATGGACGGACCTTACCGTCCCGGCAACGGGTCCGGCACCATCCCCGGCGGTGGCGGCGGTTCCACGCCCGGTGGCGGTGGCGGGGAGACTCCCGGCCTTTCCTTTACCGTCAATCCCAACTGGACCGTCTCCTACAACGGCCGCGAGTATTATGAAGGCGCTGAAGTCGACCGGATCGTCGTCAAGAGCACCGACACCCAGCATTATTATATCGATGTCATCACCAAGGCGTCTTTCCAGGATGATTTCAAGAACGATGTCGCATCGTATGCCCAGTCCCTGCACGACAACCTGGCGGCGGATGTCAAGGACGGCAATGCCCAATGGTCCGACCTGCTGGGCACCCGGGAAAGTTACATCCTCTTCGACCGCCTGCGCGCCGGCGAATGGAAGGCTTTCGCCGTCGGTTTCACTTCTTCCGGCGAACTGACCGGGAAATATGCCGTTCTGGATTTCCCTGTCGCCGAGGAAAAGCCGACCGCAGCGTTCAACGACTGGCTCGGCACCTGGAAGATTTCCGGCATGGACCTCGAAGGCAACAAGGTCGCCTATACCATCACGCTGAGAAGTTCGGAATCGAATTACGCCTACTGGCTGAGCGGCTGGGAACCGGCGCAAAGCGAGGACGAGACCAATTATGAGTTTGAGGTCTTCTTCAACAAGGAGAACCACCACCTGGAGTTCAACAGCCTCTATTTCGAGACGGTCAAGTTCGATGACGGAGAGTACGAGGTCTGCCTGAACGGCAATTACAAGTACAACGGCAAGTATTACTATGTCAACGAGGACATCGCCCTGGCGGACGGCATCATTTCCGACGACGGCAAGTCCGCCCAGGTGATCGGCTGCGGCCTGACGCTGGAGATGCAGGGCGGCCAGACCTTCGAGACGCAGTTCACTTCCATGCAGATGATGTATGTCCCTGTCGCGGAAGGCGGAACGACCTACGTGTTCAATACGAACGTGCCGCAGTTCCCGCTGACGATGGAGTGGATCTCCGCTTCCACGGATACGCCGCAGACCAAGGCCGCCGGCACCCGGCTCTCGGCGCCACGCAAGGCCCGCCGTCACGAGGCGGCCCGGGTGGTGCGCCACGTCGCACCGAATCCGAACCAGGCCCGGTAACGCGGGTCCCGGATGACAGACAAAGGGTTGGCCGTTTCCGGTCAACCCTTTATCTGTTGGGAGGAGTGCGCCGTTTATTTGAGGGCGCCCAGTTCTTTCTCGTCAAAATCTTTGAACCATTCTTTCAGTTTGGCCTTGGCCTGTGCCTTGATTTCCGGCGTGATGTTCTTCGCAACGCAGTAGATGGCCCAGGTCAGGGCTGCCAGATCGTCCGTAAAGCCGGCGACGGGGATGGCATCCGGTATGATGTCGATCGGAAGGATGAAATAGCCGAGGGCGCCGAGGATCTTCGCACGGTCTCCCTTCGAAGTCATCGGATTCTTGACGACATAATAGAGGAGCAGGGCGGCGTAGATGACCTTGATCCCTGCTTTCTTCGCCACCGCGGCAATCTTGTCCACGAGGCTTTCTTCGGAATAGTGTTTCTCGTACTTTGTCAGGTCTTCCATGGGTTTTCTCTTTGAATTTGATCCGTACAATTATCGTTCCATTTAAATTTGCTATCTTTGCGGACTCAATGCTTGAATGCAATGGCAGTAATCACTATCATAGGAATCGGACAGATGGGATCGGCCCTGACGTTCGTCGCCGCGCAGAACGGCAACCGGCTGCGCCTGGTGGGCACTCCCGTCGACCAAGACATCGTCGACGCCTGTCGTCGGGACGGCCGTCATCCGAAACTGGAACAGCCTTTCCCGGCGGGAACGGACTATTATTATTGCGGGCAATGGCAGGATGCGGTCCGCGGGTCGGACTTCGTCATCGGCGCCGTGTCGTCCTTCGGCGTCGACTGGTTCCTGCAGGATATCCTCATGAACATGGACCCTTCCGTCCCGGTCCTGTCGGCGGCCAAGGGCCTGACCGACCTGGAAGACGGAACGCTGATCTCCTACCCGGAGTATTGGGAGCGCGCCCTGCGTGAGAAGGGGATCCAGCGGCACATCTACGCCCTGGGCGGACCGGGAACGGCCGCCGAAATCATGCAGCATGACCACACCCATGTCGCCCTCTGCGGGCAGGATCCGGAAGTGCTGCGGATGATGAAAAAGGCCTTGCAGACCTCCTGGTTCCATATTTCCCTGACCCATGACGCCAACGGCCTGGAGAGCGCCGTGGCGATCAAGAACGCCTATGCCCTGGGCGTGGCCATGGCCATCGGTTATGCACACGTGCAGGATGGCGGGCAGGAGCGGCCGCACTACAATTCCCAGGCGGCGGTCTTCTACCAGGCTGCCAAGGAGATGGTCAAGGTCCTCCAGCTGCAGCAGGCGGATTTCGACAGCGCCCTGATCGGCATTGGGGACCTGTATGTCACCGTAACGGGGGCGCGGACGCGCAAGATCGGCATCCTGCTGGGCGAAGGCAAGACCTATGACGAGGCCCAGGAGATCCTGGGCGGCCTGACCCTGGAGTCGGTCGTTGTCGTGCGCCGGCTGGCGAAAGCCATGGCCGTCAAGGCGGAGAAGGGCCTGGTCGACCTGGCGGAATTCCCGCTGCTGGCCTATGTCATGGACGTGCTGGAAAACGGAGCGGCGAAAGATCTTCCGTGGGACAAGTTTACGTTCGAGAATCTCTGAGACTGCCTTCCGGGGCCTGCCAATCTGTCAGAAGAGGCCGGTTGGCAGATAATTTGATGAAGCAACAGTCCGGAACAATCCGATTTGAATTATGGAAGAAAAGAAAGATACGATTGAAGAGAAAGAAGTAAAGGAAGAGGCCAAGGAACCTTCCAAACAGAATAAGAAGGCGGAGAAGAAAGCCGAGAAAGCCTTGAAGGAGAAGGAAGAAGAACTTGGGAAAGCCCTGAAGGAGAAAGCCGAGCTGGAAGAGAAACTGGCTGCGGAGAAGAACGACTATCTCAAGCTCATGGCCGAATTCGAGACCTTCCGTCGCAGGAGCACCGAGGAGAAAATGGCTCTGGTCGGTTCGGCGGCTGCCGATACGATCAAGGGGCTGCTTCCCGTCCTGGACGATTGCGAGCGCGCAATGGCCATGCTGGCGGAATCTAGCGATGAGGCTGCCAAGGAAGGCACGGCTTTGATTTATAATAAATTGATGGCATATCTGAAGACGCGTGGCCTGGAAGTGATTGAGGCCAAGGGCGCCAAGTTCGACACCGATTTCCACGAGGCCGTGGCCCAGTTCCCGGTCCCGGAAGAGGAGAAGAAGGGCCTGGTCTTCGACGTGGTCCAGACCGGCTACCTGCTCAGTGGCAAGGTGCTCAGGTATGCGAAAGTTGTTGTAGGAGTCTAAGCCATGGCAGCAAAGAGAGATTACTACGAGGTATTGGGCCTCTCGAAAGGGGCCTCCGTCGACGAGATCAAGTCCGCTTACCGGAAACTTGCCCTGCAGTGGCATCCGGACAAGTGGGTCAACGGTACGGATGCGGAGAAAAAGACTGCGGAGGAGAAGTTCAAGGAAGCTTCCGAGGCTTATTCCGTGCTCAGCGATCCCGACAAGAAAGCGAAGTATGACCAGTTCGGCCATGCCGGCGTCGAGGGCGAGACCGGTGGATTCGATTTCAGCGGTTTCAACCTCAATGATCTGCTGAACAACATTTTCGGCGGCGGATTCGGCGGCTTTGGCGGCGGATTCGGCGGTTTCAGTGGTTTCGGTGGCGGCGGCCAGGCCCAGCAGCGGGTCTATCGCGGCCGTGACATCCGTACCCGCGTGCGCCTGACCCTCGAGGAAATGGCCAAGGGCGTGGAGAAGGAAGTGACCATCGAGCGGAATGAACCCTGCCCGGACTGCGGCGGCAAAGGGGCGAAGAATGCTTCGGACATCCAGACGTGTCCGGACTGCCACGGTACCGGCCAGGTCCAGCGCGTGTCCAGCAGTTTCTTCGGCCAGACCGTGACGTATTCGACCTGCCCGCGCTGCGGGGGAGAAGGCAAGATCATCAAGAATCCCTGCCGCACCTGCGGCGGTACCGGCCTCGTCCGCAAGAAGGCGACGGTCAAGGTCACCATCCCGGCCGGTGTGGAAGACGGCATGCAGCTGTCCGTGCGCGGCGCCGGCCATGCCGCGAAGAACGGCGGCGTTTCCGGCGACCTGCTCGTCGTCATCGAGGAGATCCCGCACTCCCAGCTCAAGCGCGACGGCCAGAACCTGTTCTACACCCAGATCTTGTCGGTCATGGACGCCATGCTCGGCACCGAGGTGACGGTTCCGTGCCTGGACGGCTCATACAAGATCAAGGTGGAACCGGGGACCCAGTCCGGTTCGATCGTCCGGCTCCGCGGGCGCGGTATGCCGGCGGTCAAGGGATACGGCAGCGGCACCGGCGACCTGTATGTCAAGTTCCTGGTCTGGATTCCGAAGAAACTCAACCGGAGCGAGAAGGAAATGCTGGAGTCGATCCGCCGCAATCCGACCTTTACGCCGGACCTGAGCCGGGAAGACAGGGCCCTGTTCGATAAAATGAAGGAAAATTTCTAATTTTTTATCGAAAAAGTTTGCGGATTGTAAAATAATGCCTACATTTGCAATCCCAAAATAACAATGCAACCTCTTACGGCGTGATGCCCGGTAACGTTGCGCTAAAGTTTAGAGCATTAAAATGGATTATATCAAGTTAGTCGAGCAGTCTTTCCAGAACGAGAAAGTTGCCGCATACCCGCAGTTCAAGGCCGGTGATACCATCACCGTGACTTACAAGATCAAGGAAGGTGACAAGGAGCGTCTCCAGAAATTCAGAGGCGTTGTGATCCAGATCAAGGGTCAGGATCCTTTCACCCGGACCTTCACCATCCGCAAAGTTTCCAGCGGTGTCGGTGTTGAGAGAATCTTCCCGTATGAGTCTCCGGCGATCGACAGCATCGAAATGAACAAGGTCGGTAAAGTCCGCAGGGCGCGCATCTTCTACCTCCGTGACCTCGCCGGTAAGAAGGCCCGCATCAAGGAGAAGAAATTCGTTGGGAAAGAGCAGTCTGCTGAATAACTTGACTAGCATAAGGATCTCCCTCGGGAATCCGGAATGGCGCCTTAGCTCAGCTGAATAGAGCATTTGACTACGGATCAAAAGGTCGCAGGTTTGAATCCTGCAGGCGTCACGAACAAAGGCAACGCACGACGAAAGTCGTGCGTTGCTGTTTTGTGTGACCGGCCGCCGAGCTCGCTCGGTCGGCAGGTCACACAAAACAGCAACAGCCCAGCGCCTCCGGCGCGGGCGTTGCCGTTGTTCAGCAGTGGTCATAGCGCCGCCCGCAGGAAATGGCCGCCGCAGGCGGGCAAATCCTGCCGCCCTACGCGCGGGCGTTGCAGGATGCGCGGAATTTTCGTATCTTTGCAAATTGTACGAAAAACCGTCTGATTATGCCTGATTACAAGGTCGTTGAAGTGACCTCCCGCCGGGACCTGAAAAGATTCATCCGTTTTCCTGACCAGTTGTACAGGAACTGCCCCCAGTATGTACCTGCGCTGCACGGTGACCAGATACGTTCGCTGACCAAGATCTCCACGCTGAAATACTGCACGCGGAAGATGTGGATGGTCCTGGACGGCCGCAAGGTCGTCGGACGGATCTGCGGCATGATCAACCCGCGCTACAACGAACTGTACGGCAAGAAACGCGCGCGTTTCGGCTGGTTCGACACGATCAATGACCTGGAAGTGGCCCGCCTGCTGCTCGGAACGGCGGAAGACTGGGCCCGGGAGCAGGGCATGATCGAGATCTATGGCCCGCTGTATTACAATACCCTCGGCAAGCAGGGCATGCTGGTGGAAGGCTTCGAGAACATCCCGCCTTTCAACTGCCTCTACAACTACTCGTACTACAACGACCTGGTCCGCAAGCTCGGCTACGCCAAGGAATGCGACTGGCTGCAGTACAAGATGCCCGCCGACCACGGTACGACCGACAAGATGGAGCGGATGGCCGGCCTGCTGAAGCAGCGTTACAACCTCCACGAAGGAAGCATCGACGAACTGAAGAAAGATCCGGAGCAGGTCCGCGGTTTCTTCAAGGTATACAATGAGAGTTTTGCGAAGACCGTCTACAATTTCATCCCTTTCACGGACGAGGAGATCGAGGAAGAGGCGCGTTCCGTCATGCCGTACCTCAGCGACAAGGCCAGTTCGATCATCCTGGACGAGAACGATGAACTCGTCGCTTTCGGCATCACCTTCCCGAGCATTTCCAAGGCGCTCCAGAAAGCCAAGGGCCACCTGTTCCCGCTGGGCTGGTACCACCTGCTCAAGGCGCTGCGCAACAACGATACGGTCGACCTGATGCTCAACGGCGCCGTTCCGGCATGGCAGAACAAGGGCGTGTCCGCCATCTACCACCAGAGCATGTCGGTCAAGTACAAGGCAACCGGCGTCCGCTGGGCGATCGCGAACCCGCAGATCGAGTCCAACGGAGCCGTCAACGTCTGGGCGAAATATGAAAGCGAGCTGTACATGCGGCGTCGCTGCTACGTAAAGAACATCGAAAAATAAACTGTTATGGCAGACAAGAATACATTGTTGGAAAAGGTGCTGAGCCTGCAGGACAAGTTCCAGCGGCTGCAGGACCAGCTCGCCGATCCCGAAGTGATGGGCGACATGAAAAAATACGTCCAGCTCAACAAGGATTACAAGGAACTCCAGCCGATCATCAAAGCCGGCCTGGAGTACAAGACCATGCTCGACGAGCTGTCTTCCGCCAAGGACATCCTGGTCAATGAAAAGGATGAAGACCTGCGGGAAATGGCCCGTGAAGTCATCGCGGACATCGAGCCCAAGATCCCGGACATGGAACAGAACATCAAGTTGCTGCTGATCCCGGCCGACCCGGACGACAGCAAGAACGCGATGGTTGAAATCCGCGGCGGTACCGGCGGCGACGAGGCGGCGATCTTCGCCGGCGACCTCTTCCGCATGTACAGCAAATACGCGGAGAGCCGCGGCTGGAAACTGGAAGTCACGGACCAGTCTCCGGGAACCTCCGGCGGTTACAAGCAGATCGTCTTCAAGCTGTCCAGCGCCAATGAAGGCGTCTACGGCATCATGAAATACGAATCCGGCGTCCACCGTGTCCAGCGTGTCCCGCAGACTGAGACCCAGGGCCGCATCCAGACTTCCGCCGCCTCCGTGGCCGTCTTCCCGGAAGCCGGCGAATTCGATATCGAACTCAATCCCGCCGACATCCGCAAGGATCTCTTCTGTGCTTCCGGCCCGGGCGGCCAGGGTGTCAATACGACCTATTCCGCTGTCCGCCTGACCCATATCCCCTCCGGTATCGTCGTCCAGTGCCAGGAAGAGCGTTCCCAGCTGAAGAACCTCGACCGGGCCATGGAAGAACTCCGGACCCGTCTCTACAACATGGAGCACCAGAAATACCTCGACGGCATTGCCGCGAAACGCAAGACCATGGTCTCCACCGGCGACCGTTCTGCCAAGATCCGCACGTACAATTACCCGCAAGGCCGTGTCACCGACCACCGCATCGGTTGGTCCATGTACAATCTGCCCGTCTTCATGGACGGAGACATCCAGGAATGCATCGACCAGTTGACGATCGCCGAGAACGCCGAGCGGCTCAAGGAAGCAGGGGAGGAATAGTCATGGACCGCAAGAAAGACGAACTGCAGGCGCTGGGCACGAAGGTGAAGTACAGTGAGAACTATGCGCCTGAGGTGCTTGAGACCTTTGAAAATGCCCACAAAGACAACGATTACTGGGTCCGTTTCAACTGCCCGGAATTCACGACGCTCTGCCCGATCACGGGGCAGCCGGACTTCGCCGAAATCCGGATCTGCTACGTGCCCGATGTCCGGATGGTCGAGAGCAAGAGCCTGAAACTGTATCTGTTCAGTTTCCGCAGCCACGGCGATTTCCACGAAGACGTCGTCAATACGATCATGAAGGACCTGATCAAACTGATGGATCCCAAGTACATCGAAGTGACGGGCTTCTTCACGCCCCGCGGCGGCATCAGCATCTATCCGTACGCCAATTACGGCCGTCCCGGCACCAAATGGGAAAAACTGGCCGAACAGCGGTTCTTCAGCCACGAATAACCGCATATCGCTGAAAGAGGCTCCTTTCTCAGGACGACAGGATCGTCGGAGAAAGGAGCCTCTTTCAGTGGATGGCGTCCGGATTACTGTTCGATCGGGACGAGGGCGAAGGACGGCTCGCCTTTGCAGCAGAGTTTGCCGTTGACCTCGAGCTTGGCGGAGCAGAAGAACAGCTGGCCGCGGCGGCTCTCCAGTTTGCTGGTGATCTTGCAGACGTCACCGGGCTTGACGACGCCCTTGAAACGGACATTGTTCAAGCCGGCATAGAGGGTGATGTGGCCGGGAATCTCATCCTTGACCAGGATGGCGCAACTCTGGGCCATAATCTCGCAGAGGATGACGCCGGGAACGATCGGATTGCCCGGGAAATGGCCCCGCGTAAAGAATTCATCTTCCTTGATCCGGTATTCGGAGTGGGCGAGACCCTCATCGTCTATGTAGGATTTTTCAATCAGCAACATCGGTTCCCGATGGGGAAGGAATCCTTTGATGTCTTCAATGTTCAGTTCGGTCATGGTACACGTATTTAAATATCGGTTTTAGTCTTCGTATCTGCGGAAGGCGACGCAGGCGTTGTGGCCGCCGAAACCGAGGGAATCGGAGATGCCCAGGGTGATGTCGCTCTTCACGGCGACATTCGGGGTGTAGTCCAGGTCGCATTCCGGGTCCGGGCAGTCCAGGTTGATGGTCGGCGGGATGATGCCTTCCTTCAGGGCCAGGACGGTGGCGATGGCCTCGGCGGCGCCGGCGGCACCGAACATGTGGCCGGTCATGGACTTGATCGAGGAGATGTGCGCCTTGTAGGCGAAGTCTCCGAGAGCGACCTTGTAGGCGATGGTCTCGGTCAGGTCATTCAGGTGCGTACCCGTACCGTGGGCGTTGATGTACAGGTTGTCCTTCTCCTTGTCGAAGCCGGCCTCTTCCAGGGCCAGGTTGATGCAGTGTGCCTGGGTCGTTCCGTCCGGGCGCGGAGCGGTGGCGTGGTAGGCGTCGCAGGTATTGCCGTAGCCGACAATCTCGCCGTAGATATTGGCGCCGCGGGCCTTGGCGTGCTCCAGTTCCTCGAGAATGAGGATGCCGGCGCCGTCACCCATGACGAAGCCCTGGCGGTTCTTGTTGAACGGCAGGGAAGCGTATTTCGGATCTTCCACGCGGGTCAGGGCCTTGGCGTTGGCGAAGCCGGCGATGCCCAGCGGAATGGTGGCGTTCTCGCAACCGCCCGCAATGATCGCGTCGGCGTAGCCGTGCTGGATGGCGTGGAACGCCTCACCGATACAGTGGGAAGAAGTCGCACAGGCCGTTACGATATCGAGGCAGGGACCCTTCGCATTGTGCTTGATCGCGATGTTGCCCGCCGCGATGTTGGAGATCATGGTCGGGATGAACAGCGGGGAAATCCAGCGGCCGGAGGGGTCTTCGACCATTTTCGCGGTCTCGCGGTACTGGACCTCGAAACCGCCGATGCCGGAGCCGACATAGACGCCCAGGCGGAACGGATCGATGTTCTGCGCCTCGCCTTCGGTGTGGAGGTCCGCATCGTTCATGGCCTGCCAGGCGGCGGCCATGCCGTATTGCGTAAAGAGATCCTGCTTGCGGACAAAAGGCTTGTCCATGCCGTATTCTTCTGCGTTGAAATCCTTGATCTTTCCGGCAATCTTGACCGGGAGTTCTTCGGTCGGGAACTTGTCAATGACTTCGATGCCGCATACGCCGTTCTTCAGGCTGTTCCAAAACGTTTCGACATCGTTTCCGACGGAGGAGATGACACCCATGCCGGTAATGACTACTCTTTTATTCATATTCATAGTGTTTATTCTGTACGCGTGGTATTACAATCTACAAATATAGCATTAATTCCGGAAATCACCATTCAACGACGGCTGCCCCGGACAGCAGGCCGGCACCGAAAGCGCTGAAAACCAGGATGTCGCCCGGTTTGAACATGCCTTTCCGGTTGCATTCGTCCAGCAGAATCGGGCAGGAAGCCGAAGAACTGTTGCCATGGTCGGAGATATTGACCGGAAATTTCCGCTCGGGTTCGCCGAGATAATTCTTGATTGCGTCGATGATGCGCAGGTTGGCCTGGTGGATCATGTAGTAACTGACCTGGTCCTTGGTCATGGCGATTTCCTTGAGCAGGGCCTCGACCTCGGTGGTGGAGGCGCCGACGGCGAAACGGAAGACATCGCGGCCCTTCATCTGCATCGGGACATTCATCTCCGCTTTCGTGATGAACGGAGTGGGCTCCAGCGTCCGGCGCTCCCAGATCTTGTCCGGAGCCGGCTGGGCCGCCAGTTTCGTTCCCTTGATGTTGTCGCCGCCGGTCAGGACGACCGCCCCGGCCCCGTCGCCGAACAGGACGCTGGTCGAACGGTCCTTCCAGTCGCACATGCGGGTCGGTTCCTCGGCGCAGACGATCAGGATGTTCTTCGCCTTGCCGGCCAGCCAGCGGTTTTCGGCGATGTCCAGGGCATAGATGAAGCCCGGGCAAGCCGCATTGACGTCGATGCTCGGACAGCGCATCCCCATCTTCCAGGCGATGATGCTGCCGAGGTTCGGCGTGATGTATTCGTTCATGACATTGGAGCAGATCAGGAAGTCGATGTCAGCGGCCTGCAGGCCGGACATCTCGAGGGCGGCGGTGGCTGCTTTCACGCCCAGGTCTTCCAGTTCTTCGTGGGAGATGACATGGCGGGACTTGATGCCGGTCCGCTGGGTGATCCATTCATCACTCGTGTCGAGAAATTCGGCCAGCATGTCGTTGGTGACGACCTTCTCCGCAATGGCACTGCCTGTTCCTATTATCTTCATTTTTCTGGTATTATTTGGGAAAGTGAGAACGAAATTACATATCGCGCGCGAGAAAGTGAAATTTTTGTGGTGAATCGGCCGGAATTTTGGTTTTTGGCCGTTTTTAGGGGTGAAATTGCCGTATTTGGGGTGAAATCCGGTCGAATTGCACCGTAATTTTCCGAAAAAAGCTATATTTGCAGGAATTGGAACCGACTTTACAATGACGAGAGACGACCAGAAAAAATATATTCCTTCCTATTTCCGGGCAAAGTACCAGCTGATCGCGTCCGTGACGTTCACGGCCCTGTTCTCGCTGGTGTTCATGCTCGTCAGCATCCCGTATTCCAACAACGCCTGGTTCCGCCTGGGTGCCTCCCAGGCCTTTGCCTTCACCGCCCTGTTCTTCATCATCTGCCTGCTGACGATCATCATCAGCCGCCGCATCATGTATGCCCTCCGCGCCCTGCCGATGACCTATCTGCAGTATGTCCTCTGGATCGTGTCGGAAGCGCTCCTGGTCTGCCTGCTCTATACGATCTTCACCGTCCAGGGCGACGAATTCGGCATCATCGACCTGCAGGACCGGACGTTCCTGGAGATTTATCTCAATGCCGCCGTCTACTGTTTCGTCTCGCTGATCATTCCCGCGGTCATCGCCGGCATGTATTTCACGATCATCGACAAGAACAACACCATCCGGCTGATGAACTACCGCAATGTCGTCACGGACCAGCCCGTTGACGTGCGGGAAGAGCAGAAGGTGACGCTTTTCGACAACAACGGCGTCCTCAAGATGGTCGTCAATCTCGAGAACCTCTATTATATCGAGGCGAACGACAACTATGTCATCGTCTGGTATACCGACAGCAAGTGCCAGCTGGTCAAGTACATGCTGCGCTGCCGCCTCCGTACCCTCGAAGAGAGTTTCAGCGGCAGTCCGCTCGTGCGCTGCAACCGCAGCTGCATCGTCAACATGGAGAAGGTGAAAGTCCTGCGGAAAGGGGAGGACGGATATGTCGTCGAACTGGAGTCCTCCGAGACCGAGCCGATCCCGGTCACGAAAACCTACGCCGCCAATGTTCTGGCGGTATTCAACGCTTCCAAATAATTACTTCCTGCGTTCCCGGCGGGATTTCCGCAGGCTGGATGCGCTCTCGACGAGCATCTGGTCCGCGAAGATGCCGCGTACGGCCAGGATGTCGAAGATGACCGCGACCAGCGGGAAGAGGGCGTAGACCCGGAACACGACCTCGTTGTGGGTAGCCAGGAAGTCCACGACCAGCCAGATCTGGAGGGCTAGGGTGATCAGGGAGACCAGCGTGGCGGTGCGCATCTGGAAGACACGGAATTTCCAGGTCGTCAGGGCCAGGAGGTTCAGCAGGGTGATGACCACCAGCAGGACCAGATACGGCATGTAGCCGGTGAAAGCGACCTCATCGGTCACGGAGCCGTCGGCTCCGAACGTGACGGCCTTCGGTACGAAGAACAGGATGCCGATGAGGATGGTGGAGATTGCGAGGTATAACGTCTGTACTCTTTGCCACATGGGATAATTCGTTTTGATTGCGGGTACAAAAATAGGAAATCTGTGAGGAAAATCCTACATTTGCAGTCTTCAACCCGATTAATAGCAGTCAAAAGAAAAATGAGAATTCCAGAATCTGAACTGATCATTAATGCGGACGGATCCGCATTCCATATCCATCTCCGTCCTGAGGAACTGGCCGATACCGTCATCCTGGTCGGAGATCCGGCCCGCGTCGACATGATCGCCGAATACCTGACCGACATCGAATTCCGTCACGCCTCCCGTGAGTTCGTCTCCGTGACCGGACGCTACAACGGCCGGCGCCTGACCGCCGTGTCCCACGGCATCGGCCCCGACAACATCGATATCGTCATGACCGAACTCGATGCCCTGGCCAATATCGATTTCACGACCCGGGAAGTCAAACCCGACCATCGGACGCTCAGGATCCTGCGCATCGGCACTTCCGGCGCCCTGCATGCAGACATTCCGCTGGGCTCCTATATCCTGTCCCATATCTCCGTCGGTTTCGACGGTGTCATGAACTGGTACGGCAACCGCGAGAAGATCACGGACGCGCAGGTGGAGGCAGATTTCAAGCGCCACATGAACTGGGATCCGAACCTCCCGTCCCCGTATTTCGTCAAGGCCAGCGACGAGATCATCCGCCGTTTCGAAGACTGCACCATCAAAGGCGTCACCATCTCCGCACCGGGCTTCTACGGTCCGCAGGGCCGCGTCGTCCGTGTCCCGCTGGCCATGCCGGACATGCTGGAGAAGATCGAATCCTTCCGTTTCGGTGACTACCGGATCACGAACTTCGAGATGGAGGGGGCCCCGCTGGCCGGTCTGGCCCGCCATCTCGGCCACGAAGCCTGCACCGTCTGCTGCGCCATCGCCAACCGCTACCTGCAGAGCAGCAACCCGGATTACAAGCCGCAGGTCCGGAGCCTGATCGAGCTGGCGCTGGAGCGCATGACCGCTGAATAGCGAATGGAATCCACCGGATTGGCCCGGTGGATTTTTGTATCGTTTTAGTCTGATTTTCAGCGGGATAATTATTCAAAAAAGCGTAAATTTGTACGGTTAGAAACGTAAAACGATACAAATATAACATTTAACCCATATGATCAAAGTTAACGTATCCGGCTGCCAGTCCTTCGTCAAGGCGGCAGACTACAAGAAGTATGTAAAGAAAGCCCTCGACGCCTTCGATGTCCTCGACGGCGAAGAAGGAGCCGGCAATGACTTCCTCGGCTGGAAGCATCTTCCCTCCGACGTCCTCGACCCGCGTTCCGTCGAACCCACCAAGGGTTATCCGGTTCCGGCGATTTCGGAAGGCCTCCTCGAAGAATGCGAGGCCGTCTGCAACAACTGGAAGATGAAAGGCGTCGACCTGGTCGTCGTCATCGGTATCGGCGGTTCCTATCTGGGTGCCCGCTGCGCCATCGAGGCCCTTTCCCACAACTTCGCCAAACAGCTCCGCGCCAAGAATGCGCCGGATGTCGTTTTCGCCGGCAACAACCTCTCCGAGGAATACCTCGCCGACCTGCTGGACCTTGCCGCCGAGCGCAACACGGCCCTGATCGTCATCTCCAAGTCCGGCACCACCACGGAGCCGGCCGTCGCTTTCCGCGTCCTCAAGGAGTTCGTTGAGAAGCATTACAAGGATGCTTCCGAGCGCATCGTCGCCATCACCGACGCCGTCAAGGGCGCCCTCAAGACCCTTGCGACCCAGCAGGGTTACAAGACCTTCATCGTCCCGGACAACGTGGGCGGCCGTTTCTCCGTCCTGACCCCGGTCGGCCTCCTGCCGATCATGGTCGCCGGCTTCGATGTCCGCGCCATCCTCGAAGGCGCCGCCGAAATGGAAAAGAGCCTCGCCGTCAAGAGCGAGGACAATCCGGCCGTCGTCTATGCCGCCATGCGCAACCTGCTGTACAGCGAAATGGGCAAGAAGGTCGAGATCATGGTGACCTACAACCCGAAACTCCAGTATCTGGGCGAATGGTGGAAGCAGCTCTATGGCGAGTCTGAAGGCAAGGACGGAAAGGGTATTTTCCCGGCCAGCGTCAACAATACCGCCGACCTCCACTCCATGGGCCAGTTCATCCAGGAAGGTGAGCGTGTCATGTTCGAGACCGTCATCAACGTCGAGAAAGCCGGCCGCAGCGTCGTCATCGGCAGCGATGAGCAGAACCTCGACCAGCTCAACTACCTCGCCGGCCAGCACGTCGAGCACTGCGGCGCCATGGCCCAGCTCGGTACCAAGCTCGCCCACATCGACGGCGGCGTCCCGCAGCTGGAGATCAGCATCGAGCGCATCAACGAGCGCAACCTCGGCGGCCTGTTCTATTTCTTCGAGTTCGCCTGCGGCGTCAGCGCCTACACCCTGGACGTCAATCCGTTCAACCAGCCGGGTGTCGAGGCCTACAAGAAGAACATGTTCGCCCTGCTCAACAAACCGGGTTACGAAGAGGCCAGCAAGGCCATCCAGAAGCGTCTGAAATAAGGATCCGGATCCAAGATACGGAAGACCTGCGGAGAAATCCGCAGGTCTTTTTATTGCAGTTCGGAAAGTTCGAGCCAGCGCAATTCCTTCCCGTCGATTTCTTCGCTCAACGCGCCGAAACGCTCGGACGCCGCCTGCAGTTCCCCGTAATCCAGGGCGCCGCTGTTCATTTTCGCCGACAGCGCCTCCTTCTCGGCATTCAGGGCCTCCAGGTCTTTCTCCAACTGCTCGAATTCCCGTTTCTCCTTGTAAGTCATCTTTTTGCGCGGAGCCGGCGGGGCGTCCTGCCGTACCGGTGCCGCCTTGGGTGCGGCCGCCTTGGCCGCCGTCTTCTGCTGCGCCTCATAATCCTTCATGAACGTCCGGTACTCGGTATAGCCGCCGATGAAATCCTTGACGACGCCGTCGCCGCAGAAGACCAGCAGATGGTCGACCAGCCGGTCCAGGAAATGCCGGTCGTGCGAGACGATGATCAGGGAACCGTGGTAATCCTTCAGGTATTCTTCCAATACGTTGAGGGTCACGATGTCCAGGTCATTGGTCGGTTCGTCGAGGATCAGCAGGTTCGGCTGCTGCATCAGGATGGTCAGCAGGTACAGCCGCCGCTTTTCGCCGCCGGAAAGCTTGGAGATCCGGTTGTTCAGCATGTCGTGCGGGAACATGAACCGGGACAGGAGATGGGTGTCGTTGACGGTCTCCAGCACGGTCTGGTCTTCGTCGAACCGGATGCCGCGCTGATGGTAATACCCGATCCGAAGGGATTCGCCCCGGTCGATGACGCCGGTCAGGGTACCGGGATCTTCCGGGTCCATGTTGCCGGTCAGCAGGTTGATGAACGTCGTCTTGCCCGCTCCGTTGCGGCCGACGATGCCGACCCGCTCATACCGCTGGAAGTTGTAGGTGAAATGGTCGAGGTAGCATTTCCCGCCATACCAGAAACTGACATCCTTGCAGTTGATGATCTTCGTGCCCAGCCGGGAGGCTCCCGCCATCTCGCTCAGGTCCAGCTGCGACGTCCGGTAGACCTGTTCCGCCCGGTCCTTCAGTTCATAGAAGGCATCCTTCCGGTACTTTGCCTTTCCGGTCCGCGCGCACGGCGTGCTCCGCATCCACTCGAGTTCCCGGCGGAGGATGTTCCGGACCTTGTCCGTCTCCGCGTTGTAATTGTCGATCCGTTCCTGGCGTTTCTCCAGGTAATTCTCATAGTCGCCCCGGTACAGATAGACCGCCCCGTGGTCCATCTCCAGGACCATGTTGCACGTCCGTTCGAGGAAATACCGGTCGTGGGTCACCATCAGCAGGGTGCAGCGGGACCGCCCCAGGTAGTTCTCCAGATATTCGATCGCATCAATGTCGAGGTGGTTGGTCGGCTCGTCCATGATGTAGAAATCCGCTTCGGTCGCCAGCATCTGCGTGAGGGCCACGCGCTTGACCTCGCCGCCCGAGAGGCTCTTCATCGGCGCCCCGAAATCCGTCAGGCCGAAATTCGTCAGCAGCTGCCGGACCCGGAGTTCATATTCGAACAGGTGGTCCGGGTCGAGCGCGGCCGTAAACTCGCGGCTCGACTGCATGACCTGGTCGAAGATGCCGGCTTCGGGATCGAAATCGTACTCCTGTTCCAGGAAGGCGATGCGGATATCCTTGAGGAAGGTGATCTTGCCGCCCGTGTCGGACTTGTCCTTGCCCGCCAGGATGCGCAGCAGGGACGTCTTGCCGGTTCCGTTGGGCGCGATCAGCGCGATCTTGTCACCCTCGTTGACGTTGAAACTGATCCGTTCGAAAAGAACCTTCGGGCCGTAGGACTTCGAGATGTTCTCGATCTGGAGGTAACTCGCCATCCTACTTGAAGAATTTGTCGACCTCCTTGACGGCGCTCGGGAGGGCGAAGACCGCCACCCGGTCATACGCCTCGATCTGGGTGTCGCCGACGGCGATGAACGAATCCTTGCCGCGGATCACGCCGCCGATGATGGCGTTCTGCGGGAAGGTCAGTTCGCGCAGCGGATGCTTGGTGATCATGCTGCCCGGAGCAACGATGTACTCCAGGACCTCTGCATCCGTTCCGTTCATGTATTTGACGAAGCGGACCTTGTTGGAGAGGGTCATCTTGAAGATGCGGCCCGCCGTCACGAGTTTCTTGTTGATGACCGCGTCGACGCCCATGTCTTCGGCCAGTTTGACATACTCCAGGTTCTCGACCTGGGCGATGGTGCGCGGGACGCCGAACTTGCGGGCGACCACACAGGCGAGGATGTTCGCCTCATCGTTGCCGGTCACGGCCACGAAGGCGTCGTAATCCTTGATGTTCTCCTCGATCAGCAGGTCCGAATTGCGGCCGTCGCCGTGGACGACGATGACGTTGTCGTCGGTCTTCTCGCTGAGTTCCAGGCAGCGCTGCCGGTCCAGGTCGATGACCTTGATGGTCTCCATCTGCTTGCTCATCATCTTCGCGACCATCCCGCCGATCTGGCTGGCGCCCAGGATCATCATCTTGCCGACTTCGATGTTGCTCTTGCCGAGGAAGGTCATGATCGGCTCCAGGCCTTCCCGTTTGGTGATGATGAAGACGAGATCATGGTACTTGAACCGCATGTCCGGCCGCGGCATGAGGGTTTCCGCTCCGCGGGAAACCGCCACGACGCGGAACTGCACCTGCTCGCTGGATACGGCGGCGGTGAACTCCGTCAGTTTCATGTCAAGCAGGGGAGAGTCCTCCTCCAGCTTGAAGACCGCCATCTGGAGCCGGCCGCGGGCGAAGTCCATGGACTCGGTCGATGCGGTCCGCTTCAGCAGGTCGACGATTTCGCCGGCCGCGATCTTCTCCGGATAGAACATCATGTCGATGCCCATCTCCGTGAAGAGGTATTTGTTCTCATACGAGAGGTACTCCTCGTCGTCGACGCGGGCGCAGACCTTCGGGCAGCCCAGTTTCTTTGCCAGCAGGGCGCTGACGACGTTGACATCCTGCGAGGTGAACGGATTGACCGCGATGAAAAGGTCCGCCTTTTCGACGCCCGCCTCCTTCAGGGTGGTAATCGAAGAGGCGCCGCCGTTGAGCGTGACGACATCCGCGGTCGACGACAGTTTTGCCAGACGGGTTTCGTCGGCGTCGATGACCGTTATCTCATTGGCTTCCGTAGAAAGCATTTTCGCCAGGTGGGATCCGACTTCTCCGGCCCCTTCAATCACGATTCTCATGGTATGATCAAATCTTGTGTACGGTTTCGAAAATACGGTCGCCCTGCAGCAGGGCGGCCAGGACGATCCATTTCGTCCACAGCCCGCGGACCTCCGCCCGGTTGCCGGGCAGCCAGGCGGCAATCTCTACGGGCGTCTCCGTGCGGCGCAACGTCCGGTAGGCCTTGTGCGCCTTCAGGACGGCTCGCAGCGACGCCCACTCTCCGGTCAGCAGGTAGACCAGCACGGACAGGCCGTCCAGCAGCATCCGCCGGGTGATGACCCTGCGGGCCTGCGCCGATCCCTGCCGGGCAGCCCGGAGCGGATCCTTGCGGTACAGCCGCGCCGCATAGGTCTTCGCCAGGTTGTTCTCCAGCATCAGGAGGTTGTTGCGGTAATTCAGTTCCAGTTTCCAGGGCGAGTTGTTCGGCAGCGTCCCGCCGCCTACGTGCCAGACGACGGAGGCCGGAACGACATCGACCGACCAGCCTGCCAACTGGATCCGCCAGCACAGGTCGATCTCTTCCATGTGCGCGAAGAAGCGGTCGTCCAGGCCGCCCAGTTCGCGCCAGAGGCTGCTGCGGACCATCAGGCACGCTCCCGTGACCCAGAATACGGACCGGGGACCGTCGTCATACTGGCCATGGTCCCGTTCGACCCGTTTCAGCACGCGGCCGCGGCAGAACGGGTAGCCGTAGGCATCCAGGTAACCGCCGGCGGCACCGGCGTATTCAAACCGGTCCCGGTCCTGCCAGGCATGCAGTTTCGGACCGCAGGCCCCGCATCCCGGATGGCTGTCCATGTATGCCACGAGCGGCTCCAGCCAGCCCGGCTGCACCTCGATGTCCGAGTTGAGCAGCAGGAAATAATCAAAGCCTTCCAACTGGGCCAGGGCGCGGTTGTACCCGCCGGTAAATCCATAGTTTCGGTCCAGCGGAATCCGCCGGACGCCCGGAAACTTTTCCGCCATCATCTCCATCGAACCGTCGGTCGAGGCGCTGTCCGCCACGATGACCGCATGGTCGCCCAGCGGCTGTCCGTCGGGGGCGCAGCCGGCCGACACCAGGAGGACCGGGAGAAATTGCTCCAGGAAGTCCCGGGTGTTCCAGTTGAGGATGACGATGGCTGTTTTCATGGTATTATTCTTCGTGATGGCAGCAGCCGTCTCCATGGCCGCAGCACTCGCCGTCTTCGTGGTGATGGCCATGCCCGCAGCACTCGCCGTCGCCGTGACCCTTGCCGTGGCAGCAGCCGCCTTCGCCGTGATGGTGGCCGCAGCCGCACTCCTCGACCGGGAGGAACTCGCCGTGGAGCCCTTCCGTCAGTTCTTTCTCGGAAGCGTCGCGCACGGAAAGCACCTCACCCTTGAAGAGCAGGGTCTTCCCGGCCATACTATGGTTGAAATCCATGACGACGCCGTCTTCCCGGACCTCGGTGATGCGGGCATACTCGACATGGCCGTGCTTGTTGTACATCGGCAGTTCGCGGCCGACGGTCAGCAGGTCCCGGCGGAGTTCGCCGTTGATCTCGAAGGAGGAAAGGGGGAGGGTGATGACCCGTTTCGGATCATACTCGCCGTATCCCTCGGCCGGGGACACCTCGAACGCGAACGTGTCGCCGGGTTCCTTGCCCTCGATCTCGGCCTCGAATTTCGGGATCAGCATCTTCGTGCCGTGGATGTAGTCCAGCGGCTGTTCCTTGGTGGCCGTATCGACAACCTGTCCTTCCACGGTGAGTTCGTAACTCACTTCCACCACTTTGTTCTTTTCAATCTTCATTTATTCTATACTAACTTATTATCATGCACTGAAATCCACGTCCCGGAACGCCAGGGACGGGACCTGCCGGGCCGTGCAGGGCCGGGCGTCGTTTCCGACGGCCTCCAGCCTGTTCCACAGCTCCGTCATGTTCCCGGTGATGACCATCTCATGGACCGGGGCAACGATCTTTCCGTCTTCGAAAACCATGCCTTCCACGCCGTAGGAGAAATCTCCCGTCGCGCTGTTGCAGTTGCCGCCGTTGAATCCCGTGACCAGGATGCCGCTGCCGCACCGCCGCATCAGTTCTTCCGCACCGCCTTCGCAGGTCGGCAGGACGCAGGCGCGCGTCGCGTCGTCCACGGTCGGCTCCATCCCCGTCTTGTTGGCGATGTAGGTGCTGATGAAGTAGTTGCGGACCACGCCTTGCTCAATGACCGGCCGGTTGACCGTCGCGACGCCTTCCGAGTCAAACAGGCGGGCGCCGTTTTTCCCCATCTCGCGCGGCAGGTCCATGACCGTCAGCCGTTCGGGGAAGACCTGCTTCCCGAGGCTGTCCTGGAGGAAGGAATTCTTCTGCTGCAGGGAGAAACCGCCCAGGGCGTTGAGCACCGGTCCCAGCAGTTTCGAGGCGCATTCGCTGTCCACGACCATGTTCATGCTGCCGCCTTCGGCCGGACGGGCGCCCAGTTTGGCCGCAGCCCGGCGGACCGCCTTCTGGCCGCAGCCGCGGTAATCCAGGCCGGACAGCCACGGGGAAGCATCCCACCAGTATGCGCTGACCTTGTTGCCCTCAGGGTCGGCCAGGGTCACTTCAACCCCGTATTCGAACGAGGTGTCCGTCTGGCGGCACTCCGTTCCGTTCGAGTCGATGAGATAGATGTCCGCGATGGAGTCGGAATATTCGCCCTCCTCCGAAACGAGCCGGAAACGGGAATCTTCAACCTTGCCGCTGCAAGCCGCTTCCAGGGCGATCTGCAGCCGTTTTTCCGGCGTCAGGGAGAGCAGGCCTTCCCGGTCGCAGATGCCCAGCCGGTCGCCGTCACCCGCATCCTTGCAGGTCCGCTCCGGGGCAGGCAGGGTCCGGCAGGGATCTTCGGCCAGCATGCGCACGGTCCCGATGGCCTTCCGGATGAATTCTTCCAGGCCGGCGGGGTCGAGGCGGTTGGTTGAGAACGATCCGAACTTCCCGTCGACGAACAGGGCCACGCTCATCGCCCGGTCCAGGCAATGGCTGACCTTGTCCAGTTCGCCGTCAAGGGTCCCGTAAAGGTCCATCAGGCTCTTGCTCAATGTGATCCGGCACTGTTGCGCACCCTGCGCCAGGGCCGTGTCCAGCGCTTGCCGCGCCACGGCCATTTCCTCCTGAGTCAGCATTCCTTCCGTCCATCCCATAGTTTTCAAGTCTTTATCTTACAAAAATAGGGATTTTTCTTCGAATCCGCATCGTTTTGCTCCGGCAGCCCGGAAGAATTCGCCGGAAAACCGTATTTTTGCACCATGATCCAGATCCTCTTCGTCTGCCACGGCAACATTTGCAGGAGTCCGATGGCCGAATTCATCCTGCCGGCCCTGGCCCGCGCCCGCGGGCTGGAAGGTTGTTACCAGACCGCATCCGCTGCCGTTTCCTCGGAAGAGACCGGCAATCCGATGTATCCGCCCGCCCGGCGCTGCCTGAACCAGCACGGCGTTCCTTTCGATGCCGGGAAGCGGGCCCGCAAGGTCGTTCCGGCCGACTATGACCGCTATGACCGGATCATCTGCATGGACCGATCCAACCTGCGGCTGCTCCGGCGGATCATCCCGGACGATCCCGACGGCAAGATCAGCCTCATGATGCAATGGGCCGGCGTCAGCCGGGATGTCGCGGATCCCTGGTACACCGGGGATTTCGAGCAGACTTTCCAGGATCTGCTCACGGCCTGCAGCGCCATGCTGGATGCCGACCTTTCCTGAGGACGCCTTTGTTCTGTCCGGGATTTTGCCTATTTTTGTAAACAGATCCCTCCCAGACGCGATCCATGCCGAAAATGTACATCATATCCGGATGCAACGGTTCCGGGAAAACGACGGCATCCTATACCATGCTGCCGGAGTTTTTCCAGTGCAGCGACTTCGTCAATTCCGACGAATTCGCCAAAGGGTTTTCCCCGTTCGACCCGGATCGTGCCTCGGTCATGGCCAGCCGCTACATGCTGCTGAAAATCAGGTACATGATGGACCGGGGAAAGGACTTCAGCATCGAGACGACCCTGGCTACGCGCAGCCTCAAGAAACTGATCGTACGGGCCCAGCAGCAAGGCTACTCCGTCACCGTGCTGTACTTCTGGCTGAACACCCCCGACCTGGCTGTCGCCCGGGTGCGGGCTCGGGTCGCCGCCGGCGGTCACAATGTCCCCGAGCAGGTCATCCGGCGCCGCTACCGGGCCGGCCTGCAGTACCTTTTCGACGATTACATGCCCCTGGCGGACCGGTGGATCCTGGCAGACAATTCCGAAATCCCCTTCAAGATCGTCGCGCAGGGATGGCACGACAGCATGGTCGTCCAGGACAACCTCAAGTTCGAAGCTATCCGCCGGCAGGCGATGGACTACAGGCGTGCGGACGAACTCGACGCCATGGCGAAATCGCTGGAACAAGAAGATAAAGAAGACACGAATCCATGATCAAGACAAAACAGGAATACCTCGACATTTTCCGGACGACGGAACAGACCCTTGAAAACCTGGTCGGGACCGCCCTTGCGGGCGGTGGCGACTACGCGGACCTTTTCTTTGAGAATACCACCTACAGCGACCTCATGCTGCGGGACGGGCAAGTTTCGTCCGGCGGATTCCATGTCGATTTCGGCGTGGGCATCCGGGTTTTGAAAGGGGAGAAGACCGGCTATGCCTATTCGGAAAGCACCGATCCCGGCGCCATGTCCGCCGCCGCCCGCGCCGCCGCGGCAATCGCCCAGGGTTCGGCCGCCCGGCCGGACCGCTCGGTCGCCGATGACAACGGCTATGTCCCGAACCTGTACAAGGGGCGTCCCAATCCCGCAGCCGACCGGTATCCCGTCGGGCAGGACTGGCGCCAGTCCGAGGCTGCGGCCTTCATCCCGGTGCTGAACCGGCTGCATGAACGCATCCAGGCCGCGGATCCCCGCGTCGTCAAAGTCATGGCCATGCTCTCCTGGCAGGTCAGTGACATCCTGATGTACAACGCCTATGAGGAACTCAAGTACGAGACCCGTCCCATGGGTACGCTGGCCGTATCGGTCATCCTCAGCGACGGCAAGGAAACCGTCAGCACGCATGCCAGCCGGAGTTTCCGCTGCGGTGCGGAAATGCTGACGGAACAACTGACGGATGAACTGGCCGCCGCGGCCCTCCGCAACATGGACGACCGCTTCGCCGCCCGCCGTCCGAAAGGCGGAAAGATGCCTGTGGTCATGGGCGCCGGCGCCTCCGGCATCCTCCTGCACGAGGCCATGGGCCATGCCTTCGAAGCGGATTTCAACCGCAAGGGACAGTCCATCTTCGCGGACAAGATGGGTTCCCGGATCTGCCGGGAAGGGATCTCCATCGTGGACGACGGCACCCTGCGCGGCAACCGCGGCTCGCTCAATTTCGACGACGAAGGCGTCCCCGCGCAGCGGACCTGCATGGTGGAAGACGGCATCCTGACCTCCTTCCTGCATGACCGTATCAGCGCCCGCTGGTACGGCGTCGCCCCGACCGGCAACGGCCGCCGCGAGAACTTCCGCTATGCACCGATTCCGCGCATGCGGGCCACGTACATGGAAAGCGGCGACGCCGATCCCGCCGCCATCATCGCCTCCGTCGACAAGGGCATCTACGTCGACGAGTTCGCCAACGGCCAGGTCAAGATCGGCGAAGGCGACTTCACCTTCTACGTCAAGAGCGGCTACCTGATCGAAGGCGGCCGGCTGACCCGCCCCGTCAAGGACATCAACATCATCGGAAACGGACCGCAGGCCCTTGCAGACATCGTCGCTGTCGGCAATGATGCCATGGTGGACGATGGTGCATGGACCTGCGGCAAGGGACAGAGCTGTCCCGTATCCTGCGGGATTCCGACCGTACTGGTCAGCAGCCTGACCGTCGGCGGAGAATGATCATTTCGTAGCGGCTTCGAGGCGCTTGAGCATCGCGAACATGACCGCGCCTGCAATCAGGCAGAGGCTCATGAGGATCGCCCAGTTGGCCCACAGCGGGACATGGCGCCAGAGCAGTCCCGGGATGGAACTGAGATAGTTGCCGACCGCCGTCGAAGCGAACCACAATCCCATCATCAGACCCTTGAAGCGCGGGGGCGCCACCTTTGATACGAAGGAGATGCCCATCGGGCTGAGCAGCAGTTCGGCGAACGTCAGGATGAGGTAGGTGCCCATCAGCCAGGTCGGAACGACCGGGTCCGGAGACACGGTACCGGCCAGCTGCGCCGGGGAAGCCTGTCCGCGGGAGGCCAGGATCATCACCAGGTAACCGCAGGCGGCGACCAGCATGCCCATTCCGATCTTCTTCGGAGCGGACGGCTCCATCCCCTCCGGATGCTTGTCCGTCTTCTTGTCCGCCAGGGCGGAGAAGATGGCCATCGAGACCGGAGTCAGGGCGACGACATAGAACGGGTTGAACTGCTGGAACAGCTGCGGGAAGATGTCCAGCGGATTGGCCATGCCGCTGTACAGGGCATAGGCTCCGGCCCAGAGGGCGGCCGTAACGGCACCGCAGACGATCTTGCCGCTGCTCTTCTCCGACTGGAAAACCCCGAACAGCGTATAGACGGACGCCGCAATCATCGCGAGCGCCCAGATGTTGAATCCGATCCGGGTCCAGCCGGTCGCATAGCTCTGCGTGTAGTCGCGGGCGAACCAGGTCAGGGACGAACCGTTCTGGTGGAAGGCCATCCAGAAGAAGATGACGACGGCGAAGACCATGATCAGTGCCACGATGCGGCTCTTCTCCTGCTCGCGGGTCAGTTCCTGTACCGGGGCGGCCGTCGTCGAAGCGGCGGCCTGCTTGGCGTTGACGTCCGCATGCTTGAACCAGCTGCGGCAGGCGACATAGATGGCGATCGACACGATCAGGGATACGCAGGCGACCGCGAAGCCCATGTTGTAGGAACTGGCGAGGTGGTCGATGTAGTACTGGGAGAATCCGGCCAGGTCGGTGCCGGTGTAGTCCGGCATCTGTCCCATCAGGGACTGCAGTTTGGCGGTGTTCTCCGGGGTGATGGTGCCGGCCAGGTACTGGTGCGCCAGGGCGGGGATGTCGGCCTTGTAGATCAGGCCGGCCTTGCCCAGGAAGTGGTTCGTGATGGCCGTCGCGGCGGACGGGGCGAACATGGCGCCGATGTTGATGGCCATGTAGAACAGCGAGAACGCGGAATCCCGCTTGGCTGCATACTTGGGGTCATCGTACAGGTTGCCGACCAGCACCTGCAGGTTGCCCTTGAACAGGCCTGTACCGACGGCAATCAGCAGCAGGGCCAGCAGCATGAGCCCCATGCCCAGGGTGTTGGCCGCTGTCGGGATCGCCAGGCAGACATAGCCGGCGAACATGATGCAGACGCCCGTAACCACGCATTTGCCGTAACCGATCCGGTCCGCCAGCATGCCGCCGAAAACCGGCATGAAATAGACGGCCGCCAGGAAAATGGCGTAGATCTGGTTGGCGACAGCCTCCGTGAAGCCGAATTTGGCCTGGAGGAACAGCATGAAGATGGCGAGCATCGTGTAGTAGCCGAAGCGCTCGCCGGTATTGGCGAGCGCAAGGGCAAACAATCCTTTAGGTTGTCCTTTGAACATATTGGTCTATTTTAAGAATTGGTAACTTTTTCCAGCCACTTGACCATGCCGAACATGACGCCCATGGAGATGAGGCAGAGCACGAGGAACACGCCCCAGCAGTAGCCGAGCGGAATCGCGTTGTACATCTTCGGACCGAGGAAGAGGAAGAGGTTGCCGACGGCGGTGGCGCCGAGCCAGAGGCCCTGGCACAGACCCTGCATGCTCTTCGGGGCGACCTTCGAAACGAAGGAGAGGCCGAGCGGAGAGATGAAGAGTTCCGCGACGGTCAGGAAGAAATAGGTCACGATCAGCACCCACGGACCGGCCTTCATGGAAGCCTGGGTCGCGGAGTCGAGGGCGAGGAAGTTGGTGGAGGACGGATACCCCATCTTGAAGGAGAAGACCGACAGGAAGAGGTAAGCCAGGGCGGCGATGCCCATACCGTACGCAATCTTGCGCGGGGTCGAGATCTGCTTGCCGCGTTTGCCGAGCCAGCCGAAGAACCACATGATGACCGGGGTCAGCACGATGACGAAGAACGGGTTGACGGCCTGCCAGATTTCAGGGGCGATCTTGCTGGTATTGACGAAGTCGCGGGCGAACATCGACAGGGACTGGCCGTTCTGGTGGAAGGAGAACCAGAAGAAGATGACGACGCCGAGGACGGCGAAGAGCGCGTACATGCGCTGCTTGATCTCGGTCGCCATGGCGATCTTCTCTTCCTGGGTATACTCGACGGAGGCGACGGCTTCCTTCTTGCCCGGAGTCGGGAACATCTTCTTGGTGCACATGAAGATGACGAGCGAAAGGATCATCGCGGCGACGGAGGCGATGAAAGAGTAGTGCACACCCGTGTTGAAGTAGTCCAGGTAGCTGGTGCAGAACTGACCGACGGCATCGACGTTGGCTGGATCGAGGACGGCGCCGGCGTTGGCGGCTTCGGCGATCAGGTTGTCGGAGAGGGTGCCGTTGTTGATGAATTCATGGCAGAGTTTCGGGAGCTGTGCATTGTAGGAAAGGTTGTGCACGCCGAGCCACCACTGGCGGAGCAGCGGAGCCACGAACGGGGCGATGAGGCCGCCGATGTTGATGAATACGTAGAAAATCTGGAAGCCGGAGTCGCGCTGGCCCTGGGCCCATTTCAGTTTCTCGGGACCTTCCTTGGCCGCTTCCGCCTCGAAGTTGTCGTACATCTGGCCGACGATCGCCTGGAGATTGCCCTTGAACAGGCCGTTGCCGAAAGCGATCAGGAAAAGGGCAAAGCAGGTCAGGACGAGGAGACCGGCCTTGTTCTGCGGCGTGGCGAGGATCGGGATGGACAGCACCACATAGCCGAGGGCCATGATGATGAGACCGCGCTGGATCGTGCCCTTGTAGTTGGAGGTGCGGTCGGCGATGATGCCACCCACCAGGCTCAGGACATAGATGCCGCAGTAGAATACGGAATAAATGATGCCGGCTTTGTCATCGGCGAGGCCGAATTTCGAACAGAGGAAGAGGGTGAGGACTGCGTTCATGATATAGTAGCCGAAGCGCTCGCCCATGTTGCTGAGCGCGGCTGCCAACAGTCCTTTCGGGTGGTTTTTGAACATATAAATTAGTTTTAGAGTTGTTCACTCGCGTTTTTGTATGTTTACAAATATAAGAATTCTTTACGGAAATGGAAGAAAATATTTATCTTTGTAAAGATGAGCCATGGTTTGAACCAAGTCCTTCTGGCCCTTTTCCGGCCGGTCCAGCGTCTCCCGCTGAAGTTCCATTACTTCTGGGGCGGGGCGTTCGCCGGGCTGTGCAACGGCTTCCCGGGCTACCGGAAGGATGTCGTGACCGTCAACCTGTCGCGCAGTTTTCCGGATCTCAAGTACAAGGAGATCAAGAAACTGGCCAAGGCATTCTACGGGCATCTCGGCGAGGTTTTCGCGGAAGCGATGTGGCTCGGCGGCTGCCGGCGCAATCCCGCGAAACTCTACCGGCAGGGACTGGTGGAGATTGCAGGGACGGACGGTCTTGAAAACGCCTTTGCGGAACGCAGCGTCATGGTCCTGGACAGCCATTTCGGCAACTGGGAACTGACCGGGGCCTACATGCAGGCCTTCTGCGACCGCGTCGGACTTTCGGAGCACGATGTCTGCGTCGTCTACAAACGGCTCGGAAGCGGGCTGGGGGAGGACTTCTGCCGGGAGAACCGCTGCGCTGTCCAGTCGGCGGATTTCCAGGGCTACATTGAGTCGAAGGAAGTCCTGCGCCATGCGGTGGCCCACCGGGACGAGCGCAAGATCTACGTCTTCCCGACGGACCAGTTTCCGTACTGGAAGGCGACCCGGCATGAGATCCCGTCCTTCATGGGACAGAAGACCCAGGTCATGACCGGCGGCACGGCGCTTGCAGCGAAACTGGACATGGCCGTCTATTACATGAGCGCGGACCGGGTCGGAAAAGGCCGCTACCAGGTCTCTTTCCGCAAGATCTGCGACCATGCCGCACAACGCGACCCGCTGTCGCTGATGGAAGATTTCTATGCGCTCCTCGAAGAGGATGTCCGCCGCAATCCGGCGAATTACCTCTGGAGCCATAAACGTTGGAAATAAGTTGAAGATGAAGAAGATCGTGATGATTTGCGCGGCCCTTTCCGCCGCCTTCTCCCTGCGGGCCCAGGATCCGGAGGGAGCCTTGGTCTACGCCCTGCCGCAGACCGTGATCTCCGTGGAGGTCGAAGCCGTCCGCGAGGACTTCCATGCAGGACCCTATGCCAAGTATGCCCAGAAGTATCTCGGCATCGACGCCCGCCAGGCCGATGCCGTGACCTATACCGTATCCGGCATCAACCTGTCCGCCTACACGGAGGCCGACCAGACCCGCCGCTTCACCCTGAATCCCGGCAAGGGCCTGCCGTCCTTCCTCAGCCTGACCGCCCAGGGCCTCGTCGCTGTCGGTGACGGCCAGGGCACCGGCACGAACTGGCGCTTCACGGCCGATGCCAAGGGAGACTTCTCCGACCGCGGCGTCGGCTCCAACCTCTCCTCCGCCTCGACAACCTTGTATCGCTCCGTCGCCGGGCAGACCGTCGGCGTCCAGCAGGAAATGGTCGTCGTCAAGTCCTTGGAAGACAGGGCGAAAGAAGCGGCTGACATGATTTTCCGTCTCCGCCGCAGCCGGGTTGAGATCATCACCGGCGACACCGACGCCACCTACAGCGGCGAGGCCATGGGCGCCGCCATCGGCGAAATCGCCCGCCTCGAAGAAGAATACATGTCCCTGTTCGTCGGCTACAGCGAGTTCCAGACCCAGAAGATGAACTACGAGATTCTTCCGGTCCCGGGCAACCAGCAGCGCTATGTCGCCTTCCGCGTGTCCGACAGCCAGGGACTCGTGTCTGCTGACAATGTCTCCGGCAAACCGTACATCCTCGAACTGGTGCCGCAGGAAGTTTCCGCCCCGATGGGCGGCGGCGGTGCCAAGGGCAACGTCGCCCATTACCGCATCCCGGCCGTCTGCGGCGTCAAGCTCGGCGACGGGGTCAACACCCTGCTCCAGACCCGGATTCCGGTCTACCAGTTCGGTATCGAAAGCACATTCCCGATTAACGCCAAATAAATCAATAATACTATGACTATCAAAGATTTGAATCCTCAGATCGTATGGAATAATTTCTACGGTCTCACCCAGATCCCAAGACCCTCCAAGCATGAAGCGAAAGTCCAGGATTATCTCCTGAAGTGGGGCAAAGAGCATGGCGTCGAGGTTTTCCGCGACGATACCGGCAACATCATTTTCCGGGCGCCCGCTACGCCGGGTATGGAGAACCGCCGCGGCGTGATCCTCCAGGGCCACATGGACATGGTGCCGCAGAAGACCGGCGACAGCAACCATAACTTCCTGACCGACCCGATCGTCACCCTGATCGACGGCGAGTGGGTCACCGCCGACCGCACCACCCTCGGTGCCGACAACGGCATCGGTGTGGCCATGGGTCTCTCCGTCCTCGAGGACAAGAGCCTCCGCCACGGTCCCGTCGAGGTCCTCGTGACCTATGACGAGGAGACCGGCATGACCGGTGCGAACTGCCTCAAGCCGGGTGTCCTCCAGGGCGACATCCTGATCAACCTCGACTCCGAGGAAGAAGGCGAACTCTGCGTCGGCTGCGCCGGCGGCCTGGATGTCTCCGCCGATTTCAAATACCGCATGTACAAGACCCCTGAAGAGGGCTTCGTCGGCTACAAACTGACCATCAACGGCCTGCAGGGCGGTCACTCCGGCATGGACATCTCCCTGTACCGCGCCAACGCCAACAAGGCGGTCTGCCGCATCCTTCTCCCGCTGCTCGAGCAGTACGGCGTCCGCGTCGCCAGCTTCAACGGCGGTTCCCTGCGCAACGCCATCCCGTTCGAGGCCTGCGCCGAGATCCTCGTTCCTTCCGCCGAATCCAAGAAGGTCAAGGCCCTGGTGGAGAAGATCTTCGCCGAAGGCAAGGCCGAGTTCGCCGAGAGCGATCCGGGTGCGAACATGATCTATGAGAAACTCGCCAAGCCGGCGGCCAAGTATATCCAGCCGTCCGTCATGCTGCGTGCCGTCAAGTCCGTCATCGCCTGCCCGTCCAGCGTCATCCGCATGAGCCAGACCATGCAGGGCCTGACCGAGACGTCCATCAACCTGGCCATCGTCCGGACCGACAAGGGCCATCTGAATGTCCACTGCCTGATGCGCAGTGCCGTCGATACGGCCAAGGCCGCCCTCGCCGACCGCGTCCGCTGCATCTTCGAACTGGCCGGTGCCGAGGTTTCCTTCGCCGGCGGTTACAGCGGCTGGACTCCGAAGCTCGATACGCCGATGAACCATGTCATGATGGAGCAGTTCAAGAAGGTATATGGCCGCGACATGAAGATCATGGCGACCCACGGCGGTCTGGAGTGCGCGATCATGGGCGCGAAGTATCCGCATTGGGAGATGGTCTCCGTCGGACCGACCATCAAGTATCCGCACTCTCCGGACGAGCGGGTCAACATCCCTTCCGTCGAGCGTACCTGGAACTACCTCAAGGCTGTCCTCGAAGCCGTTCCCGAGAAATAACCCTGATTGGGGGAGGGGAAGCCTCCGGCAAATATAGCCGGGAGACAGTCCCCAAAAGTGATGAGATTCGAAAATTGCGAACAATCGCTTGAAATCCCGTCAATTATTGCTAAACCAGTAAGTCCCTCCCCCGAGGGGAGGGATTTAGGGAGGGGGACACGTACGAAGCCTCCGGCAAATATCGCCGGGAGACAGTCCCCAATAGTGATGAGATTCGAAAATTGCGAACAATCGCTTGAAATTCCGTCAATTATTGCTATATTTGCAGTCCGTTTTGGGTGGCATACGACCTGAAACGGACTGTAAAGTATTATATTACAATTAATTATTAACAAAATGATCAAACAGTACGAGACCGTTTTCATTGCAACTCCCGTTTTGTCTGAATCCCAGATGAAGGAAGCGGTTGCCAAGTACGTCGATTTCATCAAGAACAATGGCGGTGAAATCGTCTACGAAGAGGATTGGGGCCTGAAGCAGTTGGCCTACCCGATCCAGCACAAGACCTCAGGATTCTATCACCTGATCGAGTTCAAGGCTGACACCCAGCTTGTCGCCGCCCTCGAGACCCAGTACCACCGTGACGAGCGCATCATCCGCTTCATCACCGTCGCCCTTGACAAGGACGCCGTCGCCTACGCCGAGAAGCGCCGCGCCAACCGTCAGGCCAAAGCCGAACAGAACTAATTACAGGAGGAAAGAATTATGGCACAGAATACCCAGAACAGCGAAATCCGCTATCTCAACCCTCCGACCGTCGAGGTGAGAAAGAAGAAATACTGCCGCTTCAAGAAAGCCGGCATCAAGTATGTCGATTACAAGGACCCGGAGTTCCTCAAGAAGTTCCTCAACGAGCAGGGCAAGATCCTCCCGCGCCGCATCACCGGTACTTCCCTGAAGTTCCAGCGCAAGGTCGCCCAGGCCGTCAAGAGAGCCCGCTCCCTCGCCCTTCTCCCGTATGTTACTGACCTTCTTAAATAATAGGAGATAGCCTTATGCAGATTATTTTGAAGAAAGATGTGGCCAACCTCGGTCACGCTGACGATGTGGTAACCGTCAAGACCGGTTACGCCATGAACTACCTGATCCCGCAGGGATTCGCGGTAGCCGCTACTCCTTCCGCCCTCAAGATGCACGCCGAGACGATCCGTCAGCGCGCCCACAAGGAGGCCAAGAAGATCGCCGATGCCGAGGCTCTCGCAGCCAGCATCAACTCCGTCCTCGTCAAGGTGGCCGCCAAGGTCAGCGAGAACGGCAAGATCTACGGTTCCATCACCACCGCCCAGCTTGCTGAGGCCCTCGCCGGTGCCGGTATCGAGGTCGACAAGAAAGACATCACCATCCTCGCCGAAGACGTCAAGGAACTTGGTATCTACGACGCTGAGGTGAAGTGCTACAAGGCTGTCAAGGGCGCCTTCAAGTTCGAAGTCGTCGCTGAAGAGAACTAAGCCTATCCGCACGGAATAAGAAAGCCGCGGTCCTGCAAGGGCCGCGGCTTTTCCGTTATGGTCCGAGTGGGTTACTTTTCTTCCGACTCCTCCTGCTGCTTCGCGCGTTCTTCCTGGGCCTGGACATCGTCGCCATGGGCATCCTGGTACTTGAAGCGGCGGATCTTCTGGGTCGCGGTCTTCTCGAACGGGTCTTTCATCGCCTCGACTTCGCCGACCTTGGACTGCTTGCTGACATGCTTGTTGACGAAATCCAGCACAGCCTTCTTGCGGGCCTCCAGTTTCTCGAAGAACTCGTCCTCGTAGGCCTGGTCCCAATCCAGGATCTTGTCGTCGAACTTGACCAGGGCGACCAGCTTGCCTTCCCGCTCCATGACCAGGGACTCGTTGACGCCTTCGACGGAGTTGATGACCTGTTCGATCTCCTCCGGGTAAATGTTCTCGCCGGAAGCGCCGACGATCATGTTGCCCAGCCGTCCCTTGATGTAGTACCGTCCCTTCTCGTCGACGCTGGCCAGGTCATGCGTCCGGAACCATCCGTCGTCGGACAGGACGCTCCGCGTCCGCTCCGGATCCTTGTAATAGCCCAGCATGACATTGTCGCCGCGGGCGATGATCTCGCCCTGGCCCGTCGCCGGATCGACATTCTGCAGTTTGACCTCGACATTCCATGCCGGAACGCCGCAGGAACCCACGACCGTCTTGCCGACGCAGGCATTCGTGATCAGCGGCGCCGTCTCCGTCAGGCCGTAACCGATGGCATACGGGAAATGCGCCTTCTTGAGAAACTCCTCGACGACGGGATCCAACTTCGATCCGCCGATGCCGAAGAACTTCAGCCGGCCGCCGAAACTCTTGTAGAGGCGGCTGCCGACCAGCCGGTACAGCAGGCCGGGCATGTGGGTCTTCATCCAGGAAAGGACGCGGCTCTTCTCGATCGTCGGGACCACGCTGGTCTTGTAGACCTTTTCGATGATCAGCGGAACGGCGCACATGATGGCCGGCCGCACCTTCTTCATCGCCGCCACCAGGATCGACGGGGTCGGCGGCTTCTGGATATAATATACGCAGGCGCCGATATAGAACGGATACAGCACGCCGAACGCCATCTCATACGTATGGGACATCGGCAGGATGCTCATCCAGCGGTCCCGCCGGGTCGCCGGCTGCGCATTGAGCGCGGCGATGACGTTGTGGCAGAGATTGCGGTGGCTCAGCATGACCCCCTTGGCGTTGCCGGACGTGCCGGAGGTATAGATGATCGCGGCCAGGTCGTCCGGCTGCGGCTCGCGCACCCAGCCTTCGCAGGTAAACGCCTCTTCGTCCTTCTTGATCATCTCGAAGGTCTCGATGTCGAACACGAGGGTCAGCCGGTCCATGCATTCCCGGCTGACTTTCGGGAGCAGGCGCTTGGAAACGAACAGCACCTTCGTTCCCGAATGGGTCAGGATATTGGTCACTTCATGTTCCGAGGAATCCGGCAGGATCGGAACGATGACACGCCGGAACGGGGTCGTCGAGAAAAAAGCGACCGTCCAGTTCGGCATGTTCTGGGAAAGGATCGCCACCTTGTCGCCGGCGCTGACCCCGAATCGGGACATCCGGTGTGACAGGTCCAGGCAGCGGTTGCGGAAGGAAGCGTAGGTGTATTCCTGTCCGCCGTCGATGAAAGCGGACATCTTCCGCTTGGAGTGCTTCAGCGTAGCATAGTCGAACAGCTTCGCCAGCGTGGCGATGCCGTTCTCCTTGTTCGTCAGTCTCCAGTGGTTCATGGCTTGCTAGTGGGTGATGTATCCTTCCGGGTTTTTGCCCTTCAGATGCAGGGTTTCATACTCCTGTTGGATCCGCTCCGTATCGGCACGGGCGTCATCCGTCAATTCAATTTTCTTCCAGACACCGACATGTTTGGTGCCCCAGTCGAAGTAGCAGAGATACACCGGAATCCCGGCAGCTTTGGCAATGGTATGGTAACCGGTCTTCCACCGGCGGATCGGTTTCCGGGTCCCTTCCGGGGCGATGGCCAGCGTAAACTCCTCCCGCTCTTCCATGGCCGAGATGATGCTCTTGACGAGGGTCGTGGCATTCGTCCGGTCGGTCGGGATGCCGCCCATGGCCCGGACGATATATCCCAGTGGCCAGAAGAACAACTCCTTCTTGACCATGCAATAGGCTTTCTTATCCGGGAAGCGGGCATAGAACAGGTATGCAACCACAAAATCCCAGATGGAAGTGTGCGGCACTCCCAGCAGGATGCATTTCTTGTCCGGTGCAGGACCGCTGTCGCAGGTCCAGCCGAAAACCCGGAGCAGCCAGGCGCAAAACTTAGCCCACATGACGATCAGAAATTAACGTCCTCAAGTTCTTTCTCGGTCTTGAGGTTACCGGTGATGAAACGCTGGCGTTCGATGGTGTTGGTGCCCATGTAGAACTCCATGATCTTTTCGATGGACTCCTCGTCGGACAGTTTGACCGGATCCAGCCGCATGCCCTCTCCGATGAAATCCACGAATTCGTCGGAAGAAATCTCGCCGAGGCCTTTGAAGCGGGTGATCTCCACGCCGGTCTTCAGCGCCTTGATGGCCGTCTCCTTCTCTTCGATGGAGTAGCAGTAGCGGGTCTCCTTCTTGTTGCGGACGCGGAACAGCGGGGTCTGGAGGATATGGACATGCTCCCGGCGGATCAGGTCGGGGTAGTACTTCATGAAGAAGGTCAGGACCAGCATGCGGATGTGCATGCCGTCGTCATCGGCATCGGTGGCGACGATGATGTTGTTGTAGCGGAGGTTGTCGAGGTCCTCCTCCACGCCCAGGGCGGATACGAGCAGGTTCAGTTCCTCGTTTTCGGCGACCTTTCGGCGACTCTCCTTGTAGCAGTTGATCGGCTTGCCGCGGAGGCTGAAGACGGCCTGGAAGTTGGCGTTGCGCACCTTCGTGATGGTACCGGATGCGGAGTCGCCCTCGGTGATGAAAATGCTGCTCTGCTCCTTGAACGCTTCCTTGTCTTTCGGGACCTTCTCGTTGAAATGGTAGCGGCAGTCCCGCAGTTTGCGGTTGTAGACGTTCGCCCGCTTGTTCTTCTCGCGGGTCTTCTTCTGGATGCCCGAGATCTCCTCGCGCTCCTTCTGGGAAGCCTTGATCTTCTCCTCCAGCACCGGGACGATGTCCGTGTGCATGTGGAGGTAGTTGTTGAGGTGCTTGGCGATGAAATCGTTGACGAAGGTGCGGATGGTCGGTCCCCGGTCGATGGCCAGCGAGCCGTCCTCGTTCTTGACCGTCTTCTTGTCCTTGTCGGTCATGACCTTCTCCCACATGTACGTCGAGCCCAGTTTCGTCTTGGTCTGGCCTTCGAAGTTCGGCTCCTGGATCTTGATCGAGATGGCGCCCACGATGCCCTGGCGGCAGTCCTCCGGAGCGTAATTCTTCTTGAAGAACTCCTTGAGGGTCTTCGCAATGGCTTCGCGGAAAGCCGCGAGGTGGGTACCGCCGTCGCGGGTGTTCTGTCCGTTGACGAACGACGCGATGTTCTCGCCGTAGGCGTCTCCGTGGGTCATGACGACTTCGATGTCCGTATCTTCCAGGTGGATCGGCGCATAGCGCGGCTCCTCGCTGAGGTTCTCGTTGACCAGGTCGAGCAGGCCGTTCTCGGACTTGTAGGCAGTTCCGTTCAGAATCAGGGCCAGCCCCTTGTTGAGGAAGGAGTAGTTCTTGATCATGGCCTCGACATACTCCATCCGGTAGTTGAACGTCCCGAAGATTTCCGTATCGGGCGTGAAGCGGACCAGGGTGCCGTTCTTTTCGGACACGCCGCTGCGGCGGCCGCTGTCCTCCAACTCGCCCCGGCGGTACTGCGCCCAGGAACTCTCGCCGTCACGGAACGACTCGACATAGAAGGAGGCGGACAGGAAGTTGACGGCCTTTGTACCGACACCGTTCAGACCGACGGACTTCTTGAAAGCCTCGTCGTCGAACTTGCCGCCGGTGTTGAGGGTGCTCGTCGCCTTGACCACGGAATCCAGCGGAATGCCGCGGCCGAAGTCGCGGACCGTCACCTCGTTCTCCACGATGTCAATCCGGATCTGCTTGCCGTTGCCCATCGCGAACTCGTCGATCGAGTTGTCCACGATCTCCTTGAGGAGCACGTAGATGCCGTCTCCGGAGTTGTCGCCGTTCCCGAGACGTCCGATGTACATGCCGGGACGGCGCCGGATGTGCTCGACACCTTCCAGCGTGCGTATGTTGTCGTCCGTATATTTGATTTCAGCCATATTCCGCCAAATTACATATATTGCGCAAATTTACAAAAAAAATGGCAATTCTGCCATTCCAAAAGGCCGAACTGCCGACACGAAAAGCGTCTTCGGGTGACTTTATTCGATAGCGCCCGCAATGAAGAGGTTGACCAGCGGACGAAGGGGAGAGTTGGTGGTCAGGGTGATGACGATGAGGGTCTCGCCCTTGGGGAGTTTGTTCGTGTCGACGGGTACCTTGAACGTACCTTTCCCGCCGGCGGGGGTGCGGGCGATACTGCCGGGCCGGGCCGCGTCCATGTCGCTGTCCGCCTTGTAGACGACCAGGTCGCTCTTGCCCTGGTTGGTGAACGTATAGACCGCCTCGACAGGCGTTCCGGCCTTGATCTTGCCGAAATTATAGGTGCTGGAGGCGAACATCGGCTGGGCGCCCTTGTTCCTTTCCGCCTGGCTCATTCCCTCGAAATTCTCCTTGATGAAAGCCCAGATATCGATGACCTTCCCGTCGCCCTTGTAGCGGTTGCCGTTGACGACCGGGGTCGCGTGGTACCAGCTTTTGCCCCACTGCGAACGGTCCGCCGTCACGGTATAGGTCATCTTGGCGGTGCTGTTCGCGGGAATCGGGTTGGGGGAGACAGAGATCTGGAGCCCGGGCGAGACATGCTCGAACGTGATCTTGGCCGGGCTGTTGCCGACGTTGGCGACGTTGATGGCGTCGCTGCGCTGGTTGCCCTGCTCCATGTTCCCCAGCTTGATCTCATGGTCCTTGACCGCAAACGGTCCCCATTTCTGCGGGTACAGTTCGGCCAGGGGCTGTTTCTTGGCATGCGCCGTGCCCCGGAGCCGGAGGATGACCGGCTTCTTGAGCGCGGAGATGCGCACCGTCAGGGTCTTGTCAAACGGATACGGGCCCTGGTCGTTGGAGAAGGTCGCATGGATCTTGCCGGTCTTGCCCGGCATCAGCGGCTCCCGCGTCCAGGTAACGTCCGTGCAGCCGCAGGAAGAAGTGACCAGGGTGATCGCGATCGGAGAGGAGGACACGTTCGTCACGGTGAAGGAGCAGTCCTTCGGGCCGTCCGTAACCATGATATCCCCGAAGTCATGGACCGTCTTGTCGAACGAAACGATCCCGTCGATCGTGGTCTTGCCTCCGTCGGTCTTGACCTGGGCGGAAGCGAGGATCGTGCATAGCAGCGCGATTATTGTCAGAATCTTTTTCATATTGGTATCTCTTTTGCAAATATCTTTCCAAAATTTGATATTTCAAATTAAATGGCATATTTTTGTACGACCGATATCGGACAAACAACAACTTAAAAGAGATAAACTATGGCTTACAAGATCAATCCTGACGTATGCGTTGCATGCGGAACTTGCCAGGGCGAGTGCCCTGCAGGTGCTATCAATGAAGGTGATGTTTACAGCATCGACCCGAACATCTGCCTCGACTGCGGTACTTGCGCGAGCGTTTGCCCGACCGGTGCCATTGAACCGGGCGAGTAATCAAGACTGATTCATTAAAAAATCGGAGGGATCCTTTCGGACCCCTCCGGTTTTTTTATTCCTCCTCGGCGGTGTTGCCCGGCCGCATGACCAGTTCGGCGAAGTTGCCGGAACCGACCAGCGTCGCGGCTGCCTTGCGGATGGCCTCTGGGGTCAGGGCGTTGACCGCCTTCTCGTAATCCCTGTCGGTATCGAGACCGTAGCGGTACCAGCTCTGCAGCGCGCCCGCCCAGTAGCTGTTGCGGATGCGGCGTTCCGGAATGTTCTTCTGCATGTTCTTGAGGGTCATGTCGAACTCCTCGGCCGTCGGGCCCTGCTCAGCCAGGTTCTTCAGGCCTTCGGCCGCCAGTTCGCGCAGCTTGTCCGTCATGGACGGACGGCACTGGAACGTGATCTGGAAGACCGCCTGCTGCTTCGGCTCGTGGCTGATGCTCGCGGACGTGCTCGCACCGTAGGTGCCGCCCTCGTCCTCACGCAGGGACTTCGTGTAGCGCATGTCCATGATATAGCTGACGGCGGACATCGCGACGGCGTTGTCGAAGGTATACTCCATCGGGGCGGTCAGGATCTCCGCGACCGTGGTCATCGGGGTCTGCATGTCTGCCGTGAAGTCGTCGATGCGGCGTCCCGGGAGGATGTCGTTGCCGTCATCGACCCACTGGAGCGGCTTCTTGCCCTTCGGCAGGGAACCGAAATACTTCTCGACCAGCGGCTGGATCTGGGCCGGCTGGAAATCGCCGGCAATGTAGACGACGGCGCCGGCGGCATCCTTGAAGAGCTTGCGCCAGTTGCGCTCGATCGTGGCCAGGTTGGCCTTGGCGACGGACTCGAGGCTGACCAGGACATTGCGCGGGTTGTTGTCATACAGCGTCTTGTAGAGTTCCTGCTGGAGCTTGTAGTTCGGCTGGTTGACATAGTTCGGCAGGATGGCGTTGAGCTGCTTGACACCGATCTCGAACTCTTCGGGATCGAAGCGCGGCTCCGTGAACATCAGGTACATCAGCTGCAGGGCTGTCTCCAGGTCCTTGGGCGTCGTGCTGGCGGAGATGCCGTGACGCAGGCCGCTGATGGAAGGCGTGACGGAAACATTCTTGCCGGAGAGCATCTTCGACACCGTCATGTTCGGGAAACGGGACACACCGCTGTTCTGGATGAACAGGGAGAGGATGTTGCTCTCGAAACTCGGCAGGTCTTCGGTCGGGATGAGGCTCTCGCCGCCGTTCATTTCCAGGTCGATCGTGATGCGGTCCTTCTCCAGGTCGCTCGGGTAGAGGACGACCTTGACCCCGTTCTTGAGGGTCCATTCGGTCGCACCGTAGAGGATGTTGCGGGTCTTCTTGACCTTGGCGCCCTTCAGCTTGGAAGGATCGAGGAATTCGGTCTCCATGGCCTCGCCCTCGTTCGCCTGGATCTCGGCGTTGCGGACGGCGGTGATCACGTCACGGACCTGCTGCTCCGTCGGAAGGCC